>Ga0307942_1002775_pt1 | contig 14217 bp, 14 predicted proteins | sample OrgLakmetagen175_FD_201846 | JGI IMG/M metagenome (GOLD analysis project Ga0307942, IMG submission 201846) | Saline water microbial communities from Organic Lake, Antarctica - #175 | ecosystem: Environmental > Aquatic > Non-marine Saline and Alkaline > Saline | place: Antarctica: Organic Lake...
CAACAGTGAGACTCTACGTCGTGTGCTGAAGGCAGATTTGCATCTTGCTTCTTTTGATAGTTCTTGCTGGTCTGCTCAAGTCTCAAATGCGTTCAATGGAATGCAAAGTAGTGCAATGTTCAAACAGTAAATGCTGAGAGCCACACAGGTTCCCATGCAAGAGTTGCATTTGCGATTTGCGTTTCAGACATTTGAAGGTTGTAGCAGGGAAGCTGATTTTTCATGTCCTCGCACAGTAAACAAGAAAGCAGTGACGTACCACAAGTGGTGTGGGAGTTCTGAGAGTGGTCCTAGAGGTTCTCCTTTTTCTATCCCCTCCTACTTGTACAAGGATTTGGACAAACATGTGTTGAGGAATTTCAGCAGGTTCAGATTGCAGATTGCGTGCACACCATTTGAGAGTGGAGTCTTGCAAATGGCATGATGGTTCTAGCATTGGTGATAAATGTGAGTGTGGAGAAGTTCAAGATGAGAAGCATGTGCTTTTCTTTTGCAAGTGTGCTGAAGTGTGCGAGCTGCACATGAGATACAGAGACCTTTTTGAAGGAATGTTTAAGACTGCATGCGTTTGCACCTTCGAGCTCTGACTTTATTCCTTTCTTGGCTTGTCATCACAGTATTACTGATTTTGAGATAAATGCATTCCTGAATCAAGACTCATACAGACTCCTCAAGTTTGTGTCAGATTTAGTTTCATTTTTCGACACTGGTTGATTTTGTTTCACCAGCCAATTGCCATCAGCTAGAGTCTCGGGCTGTAGGCCTTGTAACCCCTTGTAATAGAGCTCGGCCTCGATTCACAAGACTGCCTTTAAATTGCATGCTCGCTCTGTGCATTATGCGCACGAACTGACTAAGTAGTGGGATGAGCAACTACTGGTTGGTTTTGCATGCCGAGACTCTCTTGTTGTTTATCAAATGAGAGGCTCAGTACGTAAAACCATTCTGGCATTGATTTATCTTGCCTCTTTTGTAGCTAAGTGCCTAGCCCTGTTCCCTTGACTTTTCTAGCGTTTTTTGGTTTGGTTACAGGCTTTTTTCCAAGCTTCCGCTCAGATGCCCACCAGAGGCATATATAGCGATGTAACCTTACCTTATCTTGTCGGACAATGTCAGCAAAGCTGTCAAATGTGAACTGCAACAAACAGCAATTCAAAGGGACCTTTAAAAATGCAATACACACAAACAAAAATGTGCACAGTCACCACGGAGTTGAGCAACGCTTGCACTCTCACACACCGTCCCACGCATGATTAGGGTTGGCCAGAACCGTATATACACACCGTATATGACCGTTGTATTTATACACCATACATTCCTATAAATGTATGGTTCTAGCTAACCCTACACATTATCTCTAGTCGGGTAACACAAAAGCTCTCTTGCAGTCACTTGTCCTGTGAAAGCAGTGGCATAGACCAATGGTAAGAAAGAATAAAAGAAAAAAGAAAAACTACGCAGGCAGTGAAAACCACTCCTCATGGACCAATGGTAAGATAGAAGTAAAGTAAAAAGAAAAACTACGCAGGCAGTGAAAACCACTCCTCATGGACCAATGGTAAGAAAAAAAGAAAATAAACTACGCAGGCAGTGAAAACCACTCCCCATGGACCAATGTGGTGTAATAACATCTTTTAGAAGCCATGTCCTCGGCACAGTCGGTAAAATAACATCTTTTAGAAGCCATGTCCTCGGCACAGTCGGTAAAATAACATCTTTTAGAAGCCATGTCCTCGGCACAGTCGGTAAAATAACATCTTTTAGAAGCTATGTCCTCGGCACAGCCAGTCAGTGTAATAACATCTTTTAGAAGCAATGCCCTCGGCACAGTCTGCAAAATAACATCTTTCAGATGCATGTCACGCCCAATTGGTGGTACTGACAGATCTCGTAATTCATTGATGTGCTGATGAGTCTTGTACTTTGCTGCCACAGTGAATTGATCTGACAAGCACCACTGGCGTTGGCCCTGCCTGGTGACATGCACCACTGGTGTTGACCCTGCCTGGTGAGTCTTGTACTTTGCTGTCACAGTGATCTGATCTGACATGCACCACTGGTGTTGGCCCTGCCTGGTGACATGCACCACTGGTGTTGGCCCTGTCATGCACCACTGGTGTTGGCCCTGCCTGGTGACATGCACCACTGGCGTTGGCCCTGCATGCAGCAAAGGTGGAAAAGATGGTCAGTCGGGTTGAAAGGTTGAAGCGCTTCAAACGCTTACGCCCAAGTGGCCAGCAGCCGCCACACTCACACACACTCTCTCACACACACACACACACACACACACACACACACACACACATGACGACCTTGCTTGACAACCAACCGAACTTCTTAGCATTGGAGCTTACCTCTGTTTGGCAATTCTGCTCTTGTCATCTTCTACAACGCCACGAGGTGAAGTAAAGCTGGCACGTACGCAAGGTGCACTTCGAGCCTCCTCCTGAGATTCAGCAAGCATGTGTGTGGGGTTTACACACGGCAGGTTGGAATGTTTACAGGACAAGGTCCGACTGTTTACCAGACAGGTTTGAATGTCACAGGACAGGTTGGACTGTATACAGGACACGGTCTGACTGTGTTTACCGGGCAGGTTTGATTGTTGCACAGGACACGGTTTGACTGCACGGTTTAATGTATACTGGACAGGTTTGACTGTTTACAGGACAAGGTCCGACTGTATATTGGACAGGTTGGAATGTTTACAGGACAAGGTCCGACTGTATACCGGACAGGTTTGACTGTTGCACAGGACAAGCTCGACTGTCACAGGACAGGTTTGACTGTTTCACGGAACACGGTTTGACTGCACGGTTTAATTTTTTCAGGAGAGGTTTGACTGTTGCACAGGACAAGCTCGACTTTCACAGGACAGGTTTGACTGTTTTACAGAACACGGTTCGACTGCACAATTTTTTTTCCTTCAGGAAAGGTATGACTGTTGCACAGGACAAGCTCGACTGTCACAGGACAGGTTTGACTGTTTCACAGAACACGGTCCGACTGCACGTTTTTTTTCTTCTTCAGGAAAGGTTTGACTGTTGCACAGGACAAGCTCGACTGTCACAGGACAGGTTTGACTGTTTCACGAAACACGGTTCGACTGCACGGTTTTATTTTATTCAGGAAAAGGTTGACTGTTGCACAGGACAAGCTCGACAGTCAGGACAGGTTGCAGGACAGGTTTGCCTTTTCATTTTGATGACAGCTGAGCCCAGCAAAAAGCCCGTCAGCCTGATAAATTTTGGCCTCAGGATACCCCCTTTGTAGACCCTTTGATGCAGGTACAATTTAAACACATCTGCGGCTAGCAATGACACAGCCAGCACACTACCCGTACGTTTCAAACACATCTGTAAGTGGGAAACGATGAAACAGCCAGCACACTACCCATACGTTTTAAACACATCTGCGGCTAGCAATGACACAGCCAGCACACTACCCGTACGTTTCAAACACATGCGCAGGTAGGTAGCAATGACACAGACAGCACTCTACCCGTACAATTTAAACACATGCGCGGGTAGGTAGCGACGACACAGACAGCACTCTACCCTGCTGATACATGCCAAACTCGTAGGGTTGGCCAGGGACGTAACACACACACTCGCGCACACACACACACACTTTATATGACCGTGTGCCTGTACCAGCCTCTGCAGAAGATACTGTTTCAACACGTACTAAAGATAATGTAATAAGCGCAGGAGATATGTGTAGGGTTGGCCAGAACCATATGTATATACGGTGTATATACAGTATTTTGGCAGGGAAATCATTAAATATACGGTCATATACGGTGTATATATACGGTTCTGGCCAACCCTACAAACTAGCTCTGCCACTAATGCCTGGGGAATTGCCCATACCTAAGGTTGGCCAGAACCAAACATTTATAGGTATATACGGTGTTTTATACGGAATTTCTGGCAGGGAAATCACCATACATACGGTCATATACGGTGTGTATATACGGTTCTGGCCAACCCTACCCATACCCTATACGGTGTATATACCGTTTTTTTGGCAGGGAAATCACCATACATACGGTCATATACGGTGTGTATATACGGTCCTGGCCAACCCTACCCATACCCTAACAGGCGGCCCTGCCAATCCACACCCTCAGGCTATGAAACCAAGAGACATCCAACCAAACAAACGCAATATACCAAAAAGTGCTGACATCGGCTGCGTAGCAATGACACAGCCAGCATGCCTTTTAAGTGCTGAACATCGCCTACTGTAACCAAAGTAGGCACACCCAACAAAGCAGTATTGCATGTTGCATTGGATCGCAGGAAGGTTTTAAGATCCTCCGTGCGCAGTGCTGACATGGACAGCATGCAGGAAAGTTGAGTGCTGCCATCGCCTGCGTCTACACTGCATCCTGACCAGGCACACCCAACAAAGCAGCATTGCATGTTGCATTGGATAGCAGTAAGGTTTTAAGATCCTCCGTGCGCAGCGATGACATGGACAGCATGCAGGAAAGTAAAGTGCTGACATCTCCTGCGTCTACACTGCATCCAGACCAGGCACACCCAACAAAGCAGTATTGCATGTTGCATTGGACAGCAGTAAGATTTTAAGATCCTCCGTGCGAAGCGATGACACGGACAGCATGCAGGAAAGTGCTGACATCGCCTGCGTCTACACTGCATTTAGACCAGGCACACCCAACAAAGCAGTATTGCATGTTGCATTGGATCGCAGTAAGATTTTAAGATCCTCCGTGCGTAGCGATGACACAGACAGCATGCAGGAAAGTGCAGTGCTGACATCGCCTGCGTCTACACTGCATCCAGACCAGGCACACCCAACAAAGCAGTATTACATGTTGCATTGGATAGCAGTAAGGTTTTAAGATCCTCCGTGCGCAGCGATGACACGGACAACATGCAGAAAGTGCTGACATCGCCTGCGTCTACACTGCATCCAAACCAGGCACACCCAACAAAGCAGCATTGTACATCGCATTTGAAAGGCACGTGGGTGTGAGGGTACAAACGCCACCCCCTTGGGGCGTTTATCAGAGGGAGTTGTTTATCAGAGAGGGCGTTGTTTATCAGAGGGCGTTGTTTATTAGAGAATATCAAGTCGCTTAAGCTTCATTCCAAGGGTGAGGGGATACTACCGAGAACTGAGGGCCTTTCCTCATCGAATGTGCGGTGTCCAGGGTTGGCCAGAACCGTATATATATACATATATGGTGTAGTTTTGGTAGTTTTTCAAGGGTATCACCAAATATACGGTCATATACGGTGTATATACTCGGTATTATTGGCAGGAAAATCACCAAATATACGGTCATATACAGCGTGCATATACAATCATGGCCAACCCTTACCCAGCGCAGGTATCTAATCCCTCACCCCCAACACACTCACCAACTTTGTCAACTCACACGAGCTCCCTCGGCATTTCTAACATCCATGCTCCAATACGTTGCAGCAGCCCCAAGGCCTCTCTTGACCTCGCAGCTGCATCAGTGCCTCAACTGTCTGTCTGGACAGCACTCAGAAGCCTCGTGCATTCTTCCATGCTCATACGCTCAGATGAGTACATTGCTGCTAGCTCCTCCACCACGGCATAGACCTGCAAGGGTGGGTACAAAGCAGCTGAGAAGAAAACACACGGTCTTTCATGCTCGTGCGCTTTGTGGCGTTTACCACTGCTAGCTCCTCCACCACGGCATAGACCTGCAAGGGTGGGTACAAAGCAGCTGAGAAGAAAACACACGGTCTTTCATGCTCGTGCGCTATGTGGTGTTCACCACTGTTAGCTCCTCCACCACGGCATAGACCTGCAAGGTTGAGTACAAAGTGGCTGAGAAGAAAACACACGGTCTTTCATGCTCGTGCGCTTTGTGGTGTTCACCACTGTTAGCTCCTCCACCACGGCATAGACCTGTTGGGGTTGTGTAAAGGGGCTTAAGTGCGTTAACCCAGTCGGTACAAACGACATAATTATAGCAGGGAGGGTTCCCATACGCACAGTCATATGTCATATATATATAGGGTTGGCCAGAACCAAAAATAAAAACCGTATGTGACCGTATGTATGATGATTTCCCTGCCAAAAACACCATATATTCACCGTATATATATAGGGTTGGCCAGAACCATACATTTTTAGGTATATACAGTGTATATACGGTATTTTTGGCAGGGAAATCACCATACATACGGTCATATACGGTGTGCATATACGGTTCTGGCCAACCCTATATATATATGGTTCTGGCCAACCCTGGTCGTGTGTGCATATGCAATCCTAGCCAACCCTGTTAATGAGAAGAAAAAATAAATAATACGCAGTCAGTCAAAGCCACTCCCCACATTTATCAAGGAACAGGAGCCGCTTCGGTACCGAGTACCGTAAAACTCCATCACCACAACTGTGTATGTGTTCACTTATAGCCAGCCCTGTTATTACTAACACTACCAATACACCATTTCCTGTTTCTAACCGAAGCTTCTTATACACACATCCTGAGACATATCAACAGCTTTTTCTTGTACTCTTTGATGCCTTCTCTTCGCGCTTCTTCAAAACAAACGTCATCTTCCTCTATACACTTTTTCTTCTACATCCTTGTTTCCTCTAGCTCCTGTTTCTTTTGTTTAGCCAGATGTGGTTTCAGGCTTTTGCCAAGCTTCCGCGGAGATGCCCTTTGAGGCATATACAGCGATGTAACCTTACATTACCTTACCTACCAATACACCCACCATAGCAAAGTCCACTTCCAGACCTCGCAGCCAGGTCGTGAACGGCACTGCTGCTTGGAGCCCTATGTCCTCTTCCATTGCATCCGTACTGTCATACCTCCCACCCTCCACACTGCCCTGCAGCCCCCCCTGCTGCTGCTGCTGCTGTTGATACGCAAGTAGTGGGCCCTGTCCTTGCTGCTGCTGCTGCTGCTGCTGCTGCTGCTGCGGTGGCGGCTGCTCTGACTGCTGCCCTAACTTCTGCCACGGCTGCTCTGGCTGCTGCTGCCCTTGCTGCTCCATCACTGATGCGTAAACGAGGCACCCCAGGGCCAGGAGCTGAGGGGGAAACTTGATGGGTGCGTCACACTGATATGCATCATTCAGCACAGCCCACGCTCTGTGTGTGTGTATGTGTGTGTGTGAGCGTGTGTGTATGTGTGTGTGTGTGTGTGTGCAATATACAGCACCCGCTATTCACTGTGCACGGTATGTTCATGCGTGCTGCCTAAATGCTGTGTGTCCAGTCAGGTAAAAGAAACAAGTGCTGCACCAGACTGCACAGCGCTAAAATACCGTGTGCCCAGACAGGTACAAGAAAGATGCACCGTTCAGTGTTATATGACGTGCGTCCAGACAAGTATGACAAAAATGCACCGTTCAGTGTTATATGACATGCGTCCAGACAAGTATGACAAAAATGCACCGTTCAGTGTTAAAATGACGTGCGTCCAGACAGGTATGACAAAAATGCACCGTTCAGTGCTAAAATGACGTGCGTCCAGACAGGTATGACAAATATGTGGTGCACATGGGGACGATATGTAAGGAATGATAGAAGTCATTGGGTTGGTAAGTATATGGCAAAAGCTCGTATGTTTCAGCGAAACCCAGCTGAGTTTGCCATCAACTACCTACGATTTTTGTGCTGCGGCATTGCAGCTTGTGTCTGTTCAGCTATGCACCCTGAACTTATCATTTTCTACCTAAGAGTTGTGTGTTGTGGCACCGCAGCTCGTGCCTTTCCAGCTATGCACCCTGAACTTATCATTTTCAACCTACGAGTTGTGTGCTGCGGCACCGCAGCTTGTGTCTATTTAGCTATGCACCACTGACTTCTGACTTTGTCATTTTCTACCTGCAAGCTGTGTGCTGTGGCACTGCAGCTTGTGCCTGTTCAGCTATGCACCCTTGACTTCTGACTTCGTCATTTTCTACCTGCGAGCTGTGTGCTGTGGCACAGCAGCGTCCCCTGACAGCGCAGCTAACGGCTGGAAGGGGTGGACCAGAGCAAGGCGGAAGTCGAGACTCTGCATTATGACCTGCGCAGGGCAGGATGCATGCACAAAACGTCATGAAGTTGCTTGCAGGCAATGCTAGAGATGAGCAGGCTCTAGCAAGCTCAGGTGCGTGACCAAAGAGGTGCAGGCGTGGTCAAAAGGGAACAGACATGCACGAGCTCACGCACCATTTCTGCGTCCAGCACATGATGAGTGTCGTAGGGCCATCCTGGATGCAGCCGCTTTGCGTTAGCAACCTGTTTCGTGCAATATAAAGATTGAGCTTTGGAGTTGTACCTTGCGGAACCCTACCTCCAAGGAGTGAGCCTAGACAGACATACTTCTAGCCACATGCCACAGGCCACCTCACCAGCAAACTAGCTGCAACTGAGCACTCTTCAGCTTTGCTGGCCAGGTACAGGCACCCCACGTGCACCAGCTGGGGGTCCCAGGCACAGAAATTGGCGCGTGTGTAGAATCTGCGGAAGTAGGTGGTGGCCGCAGCTGCCACACAGGAGCGTAGTCGCATGCTCTTGGCCAGGTCCCATATACCTGAGGTGCAAAGGAGGAGGAGCGTGCGTGTCCTAAGGCTGCAGCCCCTTTTCAGGAAGAGGAAGAGGATTGCTTGCATGCCATCTTGACTTACGTATTGTGAACAGGGCTTTCATTTGCAGTATCTGTGCATAGCTCAGGCCTTTTGCCACATCTTCCCTGTGGTAAACTTGCTGGATTGACATGCTTGGCAACGCAAAATGTCAGTTTATTTATTTTTGACTCCAAATATTGACACATTAACCTTAAGTCCGGCCCTGAGAGGCAAGGTACATAAAATTAGATAGGTATTTGTAAATTTTTACTAGCAGTATTCGGCGTTTGAAACACAGAGCGTACAACATGCTTGAAATTCTTCAGCAAATCTCCGTAGATACTTTCTTTGATTGATTTGAACCCAAACAGCAGAATAAACGGGTTCAGGTGACCAGTTGCTCTGATGAAAATGGCGACGGGCAATTGCCGCAGTACGCAGCCCAGCTTCTGACATCTCGCAAGCAGCTTGCTGGGCAATTGATCGATACCTTCTACACCCGCAAATATGACGGATATTTTCATCATTGTTAAGTCGCGGTGGTGTCAAATCGCAAAATATGTGGCATTGGAAAGGGGGCCTTACTCGTACAAAATGATTTGCAAGACATTTCAAAATAATGGGCACCTTTGCCAAACACGCCGCGTGGTTAGTCAAGCAATCACAGCTCTGGTCAAACACAACACACAGTTCTTTATTCCGCAACTAGACAGATTGCCAAACATATTTCTCGACAGTCACACTTGCGGTTCGGACAAACGCACATACTCAAAAAGTGAGAAGCAGTGCACAATATTCTGGCTTTCACATACCTTTGTACAGCAACACACACACGCACACACACACGCGTGCACACACACGCACACACACACGCACACACACACACACGCACACGCACACACACACGCACACGCACACACGCACACTCACACGCACACGCACACGCACACGCACACGCACACGCACACACATACACGCACATTGAATGCGTACACAAAATGCCAGATGGTCATCCAAACACATTACATTACAACGGTCATCATCCTTTCCCTCGATTCCTATGAGGGGTGGATTCCACCACCTGCTTGCTTTCTTTACGTTCGTCTACCAAAAGGGCACTCATGCTTGAAACCTGCATGCAGATAAGTGAACGGTGGGTGCATTCTTACAGGCAATGACATGCACAGTCCTGGCATTCCACCAGAATAAAACACACGATGCTGCACACGGTATGCTCGTGCGTCGATGGGGAAGGGCCTCACAAAACACTGACAACTGACAGGTTCTCTGCTGCATCGAATTCGAGATTGTAATCCAGAGAAGAGGGAGGACAGGATTTCCTATCTTTTAGTAGTATTTAAAGGGAAAATATCCAAAGTCTGTGACTCGCTGCGGTGTGTGCTGAGTTGAAGCTTCTGAGATAAAGTTTTCTAGCACGCCTTCATGCACTTACCTCAGTGCAGATGATGAAACAACGGGAGGGCCCAAGATGTCCAGAGGATCCTGCGCATGCATGCATGCATGTGTGCGTGTGCGTGTGCGTGTGTGTGTGTGAATGTGTGCGTGTGTGTGTGTGCATGTGTGTGAGCAAGTGTGTGTGAATGTGTGTGTGCACGTGTGTGTGAGCAAGTGTGTGTGTGTGTTGTGTGTGTATATGCGTGTATGTGACTGTGTATGCGTAAATGTGTGCGTGAGTGCGCGCATGCGTATGTGTGGGTGCATGTTTATGCGCATTTGTAAACGTGTATGTTGAGTGCACGTCCTTAGTGTTCATGTGTTTGTGTGCATGTGTGCGAGTGTGTGTGTGTGCATGTATGTGAGTGTGTGTGTGTGTGAGTGTGTGTGTGTGTGTGCGAGTGTTGTATCTATGAGAGTTACAGATGCGTGCACAGGCAGTCACCTTGACCACAATCGTAGTGCAGCTGGCGTGGATGCTCAAGTGCTCTGAGACACTGCCCATTTTCTTTTGGCTGTAGCCACTCACGCCCACTACCAAGATGTCAACGTCCCTGCACAAAGCAATAAACGCAGCAACAGCCCTGATTGGTTCAGTGTCTATGCACTTATTTATCAGCTACGAATAGGGTTGGCCAGAATTGTATATACACACCGTATATGACCATATATTTAATGAACTCCCTGCAGTAACTACCGTACATACACCGTATATATATGGTTCTGGCCAACCTTAGCTACGAAGCATTAAAACTTTTGCGTCAGAAGTTGGGCCCATGCCCACCCCCTCTAAATGGCGTGTGCACGAATAGGTTCAACATACACAACCTCAACAGAGTGGCCACAATATACACAACCTCAACAGAGTGGCCACAATATACACAACCTCAGAAGAATGGCCACAATATACACAACTTCAGCAGCATGCCACAATATACACAACCTCAACAGAATGGCCACAACATACACAACCTCAGCAGAATGGCCACATTATACACAACCTCAACAAAGTGCCTTAGCAGGCTATTGCTTCCGTTTTATTTAGTGACCCAACCGTCGTGTCTCTATTGTTAAACTTACGCTTCCGTACATACGTCTAATGTATTTCAACCTGTGACACTGTAGCTACCGTTTTGTGGGGCTATGGCTAAGAAGTGAGGTCGGCCAGATTCAAACAAATATGCGTATACACGGCATTTCAAGCAGTGAAGTCACCATACATTGTCATATACAGTGCAGATATACGGTTCTGGCCAGCCCCACAAAAAGGACTTAGCCTGAGGCCCCTTGAACGCTGATTTATATCAGGAAAGGCTTAAGTTTTCAATTTCACATTTTCAAGGTTGGCCAGAACCGTATATGTACACCGTATATGACCGTATTTTTGGTGATTTCCCTGCCAAAAATACCGTACATACACCGTATATATATGGTTCTGGCCAACCCTACACATTTCCATCAGCCACAACAGCGACATACGCTTCCCTTGAAGACAGGCCTCCATTTGTGCAGGGAGTTGAGCATTCTATGCGTGAGGAGGAAATGCAAGCTGCAGCGGTTCCAACAGAGGGCTGACGTAGGCTCACACACACACACACGCACACACAAATAAACACACACGCTTGTGCCGCACAGGGCACCGAGCTGTTTTGCATCAGTGGGCACGTGAACAGGCCTGTGACACACACACACACACACACACACACACACGTGCACACTTGGAAAGAGCGCTATAAGGGCCAACACTGCCTATCAGGACCACACATATATATATGGTTGGCCAGAACCGTGTATATACACCGTATATGACCGTACATTTGATGATTTCCCTGCCAGAAATACTGTATATACACCGTATATATATGGTTCTGGCTAACCCTACACATATCTCATGCGCTTACTACGACATTATCTTTAGTACGTGTTGAAACAGTATCTTCTGCAGAGGCTGGTACAGGTACACAGTCATATAAAGTGTGTGTGTGTGCGTGTGTGTGTGCGTGTGTTTGTGTGTGTGTTACGTCCCTGGCCAACCCCATGCTTCATCCTTACGAATTCGGCCAGCTCCACTTGTGTCTTTGTTTCTGCTGCGCTCTTAACACGTCTGTTTCCATGTTTTTATAGGAGGAACGGACTTGTGTCAGCATCAATAAGTCTCAAGATGGTTTTGTAGATTGACGCACACCAGTCCCTCCCATTTTCTCACGGATCTCATCCATGAAAACCCACAGTGCCACGATTTGCGCAGCCTCGACCAAAAATAAAAACGTCAAAGCCTACCTTGAAGCCTCGAGGATGGTGCTCTGAACATTTTTCTCTAGGGTCTTAACAATTTGCTGCACCTCCACATTGCCCGGCACCTGTGGGAGAGTGTGCATAAGGGGCTCAGGGTAAGGCATCATGTGCATGTGTTTAGAAATTTGCGTGTTGGTGTGAAGGATAGCAATTGTAACAAGATGTCCGGATATACTGTGCTCGTGCTAATATTTCAATACTTCTGTCCAGTCGATTGCATTGTGGGGCATCTCAGCTAGTTTTGCGCATAGTCTTACAGCGACTGACTTGGCCAACCTTAATAAAAGACATTTATAATTCGTCTGAAGTGTGGTTGTGTGGGACGGAATTTGCATGACGTCTGTAATACCATTCCAGGCCCAAACAACTGCAGACAGAAGCACATCTGAAAGTAATCTTGTGATAAAAAAAACTCACACATTAAGAGGTGTCCTACACTCTCATCAACAGGAAATTGGTGTCCTACACTCTCATCAACAGGAAATTGGTGTCATACACTTTCATCAACAGGAAATTGGTGTCCTACACTTTTACCAACAGGAAATTGGTGTCCTACACTTTCATCAACAGGAAATTGGTGTCCTACACTTTTACCAACAGGAAATTGGTGTCCTACACTCTCATCAACAGGAAATTGGTGTCCTACACTCTCATCAACAGGAAATTGGTGTCCTACACTTTAACCAACAGGAAATTGGTGTCCTACACTCTCATCAACAGGAAATTGGTGTCCTACACTTTCACCAACAGGAAATTGCAGTGCTTCTCTGCTGTCAGATTATTAACATGTGCGCAATGGAGGAGCTGTACAGCACCCGCCACCAAATTGGCACAATCGTTGATGGCACCTAAGAGGCACAATCGTTGATGGCACCTAACAGGCACAATCGTTGATGGCACCTATCAGGCACAATCGTTGATGGCACCTAACTGGCACAAGACTCGTTGACAGCACCCGGCACCTAACAGGCACAATCGTTGATGGCACCTAACTGGCACAAGACTCGTTGACAGCACCTGGCACCTAACTGGCACAATCATTGATGGCACCTAACAGGCACAATCATTGATGGCACCTAACTGGCACGAAAAATCATTGACAACACCCGCCACCAAATTGGCACAATCGTTGATGGCACCTAACAGGCACAATCATTGATGGCACCTAACAGGCACAATCGTTGATGGCACCTAACTGGCACAAGACTCGTTGACAGCACCCGGCACCAAATTGGCACAATCGTTGATGGCACCTAAGAGGCACAATCGTCGATGGCACCTAACTGGCACAATAATCGTTGACAGCACCCGGCACCTAACAGGCACAATCGTTGATGGCACCTAAGAGGCACAATCGTTGATGGCACCTAAGTGGCACAATCGTTGATGGCACCTAACAGGCACAATCGTTGATGGCACCTATCAGGCACAATCGTTGATGGCACCTAACTGGCACAAGACTCAAGACAGCACCCGGCACCTAACAGGCACAATCGTTGATGGCACCTAACTGGCACAAGACTCGTTGACAGCACCTGGCACCTAACTGGCACAATCATTGATGGCACCTAACAGGCACAATCATTGATGGCACCTAACTGGCACGAAAAATCATTGACAACACCCGCCACCAAATTGGCACAATCGTTGATGGCACCTAACAGGCACAATCATTGATGGCACCTAACAGGCACAATCGTTGATGGCACCTAACTGGCACAAGACTCGTTGACAGCACCCGGCACCAAATTGGCACAATCGTTGATGGCACCTAAGAGGCACAATCGTCGATGGCACCTAACTGGCACAATAATCGTTGACAGCACCCGGCACCTAACAGGCACAATCGTTGATGGCACCTAAGAGGCACAATCGTTGATGGCACCTA
>Ga0307942_1002777_pt1 | contig 14212 bp, 13 predicted proteins | sample OrgLakmetagen175_FD_201846 | JGI IMG/M metagenome (GOLD analysis project Ga0307942, IMG submission 201846) | Saline water microbial communities from Organic Lake, Antarctica - #175 | ecosystem: Environmental > Aquatic > Non-marine Saline and Alkaline > Saline | place: Antarctica: Organic Lake...
TTGGGTCGCCACAGTGCTGGTGGTTTTTAAAAGGGTACGTGTATTGGGTCACCACAGTGCTGGTGGTTTTTTAAAAGGGTACGTGTATTGGGTCACCACAGTGCTGGTGGTTTTTTAAAAGGGTACCTGGATTGGGTCACCACAGTGCTGGTGGTTTTTAAAAAGGGTACGTGTATTGGGTCGCCACAGTGCTGGTGGTTTTTAAAAGGGTACGTGTATTGGGTCACCACAGTGCTGGTGGTTTTTAAAAGGGTACGTGTATTGGGTTACCACAGTGCTGGTGGTTTTTAAAAGGGTACGTGTATTGGGTCACCACAGTGCTGGTGGTTTTTAAAAGGGTACGTGTATTGGGTCACCACAGTGCTGGTGACCTTTCTTCATCGACCTTTCTTCATCAGTTGCACATTGGGGTTACCCCAGTGCTGGTGAGATTCCCGTCATTTCATGTGGGGAATGCTATCACGGCCTGCGCAGTTCTTTGCTTTTTGTTCGGTTGTAGAAGCAGTACCAGATGGAGATGGGGAGTAAAATAGTGAAAGTGCGGTTAGTGTAGTTTTGGGAAAGTGAGGTTAAGGCTTCCACATTAGGATTGAAATGTCTAAGCAAAGATCCTTTGTTACAACCAGTGACTGACGGAGGAGGGAGGGATATAAATAGAACCAGACAGGTGTGTGTGTTGAGGCAGCAGTGCTGAGTAGTTGGCTCGGGCACGCACTTCACGTTTTAGCAGTACCTGGTGACGGTGATGCAAGTACACTAAGCCTCTAGGAATAGGAAGCCACACACACACACACACGCACACGCACACACACACACACGCACACACACACGCACACACACACACGCACATGCATTGATAGACGGTTGTATATGGGACTCAAACATCTTCACCATCGATTACAGAATGCTTTTTGCAGAGCAAGGAAAACAGTCCTGTCAGTGATTGATCTATCTGAACGCACCAACCCGCAGGCACAAGCCGCTGAGTCAGCCAAGCACGAACGCACTTTCATGGAGTGGCTGCAGTCGTACAACCTTGTGTTTTACAACGCCATGATGTCGCTGGATGAACGGTTCCTTAGCAAGGTAGGAGCCTGTTTTCACCACAGCCATTTTCACCACTAGGGGACAACCCACAACCATCTTCACCACTAGCCTCATTGTCACCCTTGTTTTGATGATTTTTTTAGTTTGAGTGGTGAGTGTATTTATGGGGGGAGGGGTGGGGGCGTAGCGCGAGTCAAGTGTGATGCAAGTATGCAGCCTAGACTTCCTGAGCACTTCTTGGTCTTCATGGTATGCAAGCGTGCAATGGAGCAGAAGAAGAGCGCTCACAGTTTACCAGCATCGTGAACCATGCTTTACCATGCTGCCTTCCCCCTAAATCAGATCGCTTGACAATGGAACCAGCAACTCCCTTGCGTTTGTAAAAACAATTAGAAAATATACCTGAATTACAAGATCAGATTATCCAGCCCCAGCCATCTTTTTCGCCACACCTTTGTTGTCTATCATTGTTTAAGTCAGTCTAGGCAAAGGAATCTATCTCTAGCTTCCTGCCAATTGGGAAATGCTTTCGTAGGCCTTACCTTGCTGGAAAGGTACATTACAAACCGCAAAGTTACATTACGAATTAGATGCTGCCAATTGGGAAATGCTGTTGCAGGCTTTAACTTGCCGCAAAAGTTACGCAGTTTGGACCACCTAAAAATTCCCTGTGGTATTGGGAAATGCTGTTGCAGGCCTTAAATTGCTGCAAAGTTAAACAACAACAAATTAGACAACTTCGCCCAAAGATTCCCTACAGCAAACAAGAAAATGCAAGTGTTGTCTTGGTCTGTTTGCTCACCAATCCTTCAAAAGGCTTGTCTACTCAGCAATGGCGATGCAAGATTTGCATAAGGTTTGTATGGGAGTGCATTCAACTTCTGTACTGTACTGTCACATTCGGTGTCAATTCCGTATTCGCATTCGGTGTCAATTCTGTACTGTGCCGTCGCATTATGTACTGTTCCGTCGCATTCGGTGTCAATTCTGTACTGTGCCGTCGCATTCTGTACTGTGCCGTCGCATTATGTACTGTGCCGTCGCATTATGTACTGTTCCGTCGCATTCGGTGTCAATTCTGTACTGTGCCGTCGCATTCTGCACTGTGCCGTCGCATTATGTACTGTGCCGTCGCATTATGTACTGTTCCGTCGCATTCGGTGTCAATTCTGTACTGTGCCGTCGCATTCTGTACTGTGCCGTTGCATTCTGTACTGTGCCGTCGCATTCTGTACTGATCCGTCGCATTCGGTGTCAATTCTGTACTGTGCCGTCGCATTCTGTACTGTGCCGTCGCATTCTGTACTGTTCCGTTGCATTCGGTGTTAATTCTGTACTGTGCCGTCGGATTCTGTACTGTGCCGTCGCATTCTGTACTGTGCCGTCGCATTCTGTACTGTGCCGTCACATGCGGTGTCAATTCTTTGCATTTCAGCACAAAGTTTGTGTATGCTCTCTGCCAACAACAAGAGCTCTGCTGAGTACTCTGCAGCATGCAGAAGTACTCTAGTTCTTGGAGGCGAGTGCAACCGCACGTCAGTTGGGACCTTTTTATGTTAAGTGTCGGCACAAGTGTAAAATCCCCCTCCAGCATTTCGGTGGATACGAGCCGGAATAAAACCAAAACTGTTGTTGTGTGATGTATGTATATATGTTTGCAATCTTGGCCGGCCGATCATGTGCATAGTTGCTTTCCTTTCTTTTTTTGCTTCTTGGCTGCCCCTCCTGCAAAAATCGAATGAAATGAAGCGCAATGCTGGCAGTGAATCAATGCATGGTTTCCCTTCAAGGCCACGTGCAGCATTGAATATACATGCATGAATATAGGTAAGAGGTCATTGCAGCACATTCTTGTAGATTTAGCTTTTCATGCGTTTACTGATTTTGCAGTGGCTGATCCCCGTAGACAGCGAGCCAGAGGAGTCACACCATTGAAGCAGGTCATAAGTGTGTTGGGCACGCTCTGGCCTCAGCTAATTCGGCCTCTGTAATAATCACCTGTTTTTCTTATTGTGTCTATGCTGAATTGCTGAGGATGGCAACTCCTGGAAACAGATCTGAGTACAAGCGGTGATAGAGAACCTCAAGCGCTGATTAATCACTAATCGAGAAAGAGGCTTGGACCTTTATGTCTGCTGGAGAGAATAAGTCCTGCAATGCCAGATACCAAAGCTTATTTCTTTTCCTTGGTTCGTGGGTGGTGCAAACCAGCGCCCCTGAAGCTTGCTTTCTTTACTTTGGAGGCAGGAGTGGCCGTTGGTGTCAGGTAGCGCAACATGTCTGAATCCTGGTAGCGGCATTGTGACTGCAATTAAGCCACAGAGCCGAAAATCCATGCCGCACGTTATGTACACCGTACAGCAACACGCAACATGCACATAACACATAACTCAAACCTATGCCTCAAAATATCAACCCATCAGCTTCGAATTGATGTGTCTCTAGACATGTATACATGTATCTAGAGAAGATAGATTGGAGTAGAGGGTTGGAAGCACTTTGGCACGTTAAAACCTTTTTTTTGTTCATATTCTAGGTGTATTTCCAGCAGGCTGACCACGCTGTGCCAGGAAGTTGTGTTTTTTCCTCTCTTGGGAGCCACTCTTTGTGGAATCTATCATGCGATGAAACGTAAATGGGTGTGATTTCGTCATCCTTTTGGGCTTGTTGCTTATTATTTGTTGTCTTACGTTCTTTGTCACGACGAATCATGGTACCAGCTTAAGCAAGGATTGTAGGCATGAGCCATAGTCCGCCAACCCCCCCATGAAAGTTTAGTTTTACGTCTCCTCCCTCTTTACGCGAAAAGGAAGCGACGGCTCAAGCAACGCACCGAGGAGATGGACTAAGACAAGTTTGAGAAAAGAGCGAGAGTGCGAAGAGGACCATTTAAACTGGCCAAACAACCAAATGACCGTAAAATCGTTGAGCAAGTTATAGATCCCAGGGGAAATCACACGATTCGTTCATGTCACTGATTAAGCATGACACCTTACATGAAATTTGCTCTAGCTTTATCATGCTTACGCGATTTTGCACATGTGCTCTAAACTAGTAGACTGGCATTACTGTTAAGCTAAAACAGGCAATACTTTTAACGGTCTTTGAGAACAACGCAATACAAGATTTAGGCTTCACGGTAAAAGCCATCAGGGCTTCTGAAACTGCTGGAATTTCACAAGGTGTTGCGTCCCAACTAAGCTAGCTTAAAGCGCGTTACAAGAAATTCGTAACTTTTCCTCCCCTCGAAAATTTTTTAGATCCTTTATTCCTTTTGGGGGAATCCATCAATAATTACCCCATTGTTTGCTACTGTACGCTCACTCTTTCTAAATTGGTATTGACCTGCGCCTCCCGGTTTCATTCTTACAAGGTTTACAAGGGCGTAAAGCCATATATGTTATATTGTAGGCTGATGGTTTTTTTTTGCTGGCCTCAGCCAGCAATAAGTAAACGTGTAAAGCTAGGGAACAGATCCAACGCTCGAGCCTTCACTCTATAGAGCAAGTCCCTATAATCGCTCCACACCGCAAAACAGCAACCAAAGCCACCAGAAAGCTAGCAGGAGACACAAAGAGCCTACTTGAGCTGCAAGGACAAGAACCCAGCAGAGGCCCTTCTACACTATTTTTTAGAGCCTTCCGGGGTGACTTTGGCTAGCATTGTTGTAGTCAGCACTGGACTTCTGTCATTTATTTGACAATGAGTGAATTCAAGCTTCAAGTTCCAAATTTGTTGTTGCGCGTTACAAGGTTTCGGGAGAACGGTACCTCCAGGATTGTGGACTCGGCCACAGGTCGCACGCACCCATACCACCCAAAACCTGAGTATTAACTGGCCTCCTCCTAAGCTATTTCTTCATGAGGTCAGCCGCGAGGTGGAGAGCTGGAGTGGCGTGTGGGTGAAGTTGAGATTATTTGAGAGTCTTGTAGTGAAAGCTTTCCCCTGTTCCAAGTGCGTGCCAGCAGCACCAGCAAGCCCACCTCACATCCTCCTGAGAGAGTTTATATGCAGTGCCTCATCATGAAGGCAAGCAGAGCTGCTCTATCTGCTGGGTCTCTTCCAGATCAGAGGTTTGATCAAACTTATATTACTATACTGCCCTGGTTTACACTGCCCTTCAGCTGAGGCTCTACCATGCATCAGACTCAGTGTGTTTGTGTTACCTCTTGGAACACACACACACACACACACACACACACACACACACAAACACACACACACACACGAACGCACACTCACATGATGAGCACACACGAACGCACATTCAGGCACAAATACTTGCACACATGAACATACACATGCACGCTCACACACATGATGGCACAAGTACAAAGATACGCATACACCATATTTCAACGCTGCTTTTCACGTGCCACCAGAAATATTTTCTTTTTCTTCTCTCTTATTCTTTTCTTACTGAACTGCTCTCTACTGTGAAAGACAAAAGGAATCAAATGTGTCATGAAAAGGCTTGGTGTACAAAGATGTGAAAGTGAACAAAGCTAACAAACTTTTTCTCTTAGGAATGATATAAAGCCTCTGGGAACTTTGGCTTCATGCTGACGTGTGTGATGACTTGCTTGAGAACAGACTTAGGGCATTCATATATGGCTCTGCCTGTCACAACTTGTGACACATTTGTTTCAACGATATAGGAGCCTTTTGGAGCCAAGGTGCGTGTACAAGCAAAGGTTTGCTAGCAATTCTCATCTTCAACTCGTTGAGCTCTGCTGTGTTTCTCCACACACCCACTCTACCTTATCGGAGGCAACTGCCACCTTATTTTTATTCTAATATCCTCATGGTACTGCGCTGAAGTCCGCCAATATTTTTGAGGTTAAAGATGTTACAGGCGTTATGCATAGAGTTTACAGATAAAGCCATCAGTCAACACGTGTGACTGCTAGGCTGCGTGTAAAAATTGTGAAAATTGTTATTGTAGTAAAGTAAGCGGACATTTATGTGGTTACTGAAGGCGCTTGCCATGGTTTACCAGCAGCCACCGATTGCTGACCACTTCCTAGTAAGCAGAGGAAGTAAGCCAGGGTTTGACATTCATCTGCGCTTGCTAATTGCTCATTGGTAAGCCATTTAGTAAGCCGCGGTTACTACATAGATTTGTCATGGCCAGCAGCTGTATCAGTCAAAGTACAGAGTTACAGAGTTACAGATAAAGCCATCAGTCAAAACGTGTGACTGCTAGGCTGCGCATGTAAAACGTGTAAAAACTTACCTACAAAAAAAAATTGGAAAGAGGAAAAAGGCGACATTGCAGCATTAAATAAAGTCATTCAACAATTAAGCATCTGCCAGGACCAACCGACTGCAATAAATTAGAGAGGGGGAATCATGTGAGTTCTGGGCACATAAAAAAAGTCAAAGTACAAGACAGATAGCATCACCAAAGCCAGAGCTGTCGCTGGCGATGCCCTCTTCCCGCCCACTCACCTGCAAGTAAACCCAGCAGTTTGCAAGCAACTGTGCTCGTTCAGGGGTGCGTTCTAGGGCGCCCTCTCAAATTCGTACAGAGTAACAGTAAATGGTCGAACAGCATTCCCCCCAACCAAGGTCAAACAGGTAGCACCTCCGGTTTCAGGTCAAGCCTGCAACCCTCCTGATCCCCATTGATCTTATTTTTCTTTTGGTGGAGGAGATCGGTAACCGCATTCAAAGTGGCTCCTTTTCCTTATTTATTGGGGGTCCCCACTGGGCTTTTTATTGCCTGTATAGTTTCTTTTTCTCTGACCAGCAACCATGCCCCAAACAAAACCGGATAACACACGTAATAAAATAGGTCCAATAGTGCAAGAAGGTTTACAATGTTTACAGGGATAGACCTTCAGTCAAAGCGTGCGACTGCTAGCCTGCTCATTAAACAAACCCAATTCATGTATCATGTATGTACACATAATAAAATAGGTCTGCCAATAATGCAAGAAAAGTTGCCCATTATAACGTAGCAGATGGCGCCGTCAATCCATACCCCCTGGATGTGAAACCAAGAGACATACAACCAAACAAACGCGACATGCGTTGAACCAAAATTAAGTACTGTGTAGACACTTACCCTAGTCAACATGCAGAGAAGGAACGAGAACAACATAAGCTGCCTCGCCTACTCGGACACCGTAAAACCCTCCACACCATCATCCTGCTAAAACCAACAGGCACCATTTACAGCAGCCACACAAGGAACCCCAGCCTCGGGGTTACTGCCACAGCACTCATGAAACAATTAAGCCTACATACAACCAGATCTGCGACAAAAATCATACAGAATACAACCTCAACAATCATCTGGGCAATAGTCCTGGTGGTAAGCAGACTTCTGCCTCCCAACAACCTGATCCCCACTGAAACACTTCTTATTTTTATTCTCCAGGCAGGTTGTCAGATCAAATCACCATCACTGCAGAGTGTCAGACTCAGCACAACAACTGATCCAACTAATTGCTCTGTCACACAATTTGTTACTGCCAACGCTTGAGCGTGACAAGGTGGGATGTTACGTGCGGTAAATGTACCCAGTTATATTTCATTCCGGTTGCCACGTCACCACGCTGAAAGAATAAAGCTTTGAGCCACCCAGGCCAATTCACGCCATAAGAATGGCACAGCCAGAAAGCTGGTTTTGTGCTGATTCCAGCCATGCCCTCGGGTGTGTGGTCAAATACACTCGCATGGGAAGTGTTGCGAGGTCTCAGGCAAAAGGCGCAAGTGCACAATGTGTTTCAATTAAACTAATGAATACTCATCAAAAGTCGAAGTGTTAACTGTGGGGGCAACTCGTGCGGTTACTCAGGCTGTAGCTTCTGGCACACCGCTTCCATGGGGACCGGAAATCCTTAGGGTAAGAGATGGCGCTGCACAGGTCACACAGCTTCAGACACGGTATGGTATGACAGGGACTGTGCAAAAGCAAGAGAGGGGGGGTGCAGGGGGGGCGCAGCCCCCCCTGAATTGCCTAATTTGAATGCCACTTTACATTGCAAAGACCAGGCTGCCATCTCAGAAATGGTTGGACAGGAGCCGTGGGGTGCAGAGGGAGCGCAGCCCTCCCTGAATTGCTCTCACTACATTGGGTGCAACTTCAATGCAGATTGCAGCGCAGGCTCCGCCCCATTTTTGTGATCCGTTGGATCACACCCACTTGTTTCTTTTTTTCTTTTCTTATATATATTGGATAATAACTTATTAAGCGGTGCAGGACATAGACAGCTCCAATCCTTGCTGGGGATGGTGATCTACATGCTGCATTTTCCCTTTCTTCTTTTTCTCTTTCTGTCCTTACATTACTTGATCTCAATGATGTGGTTGTTGCGTTGTAGTCTGCCTAGATCTTTGGTTCGGTGCTGTCTGGGAAAGTGGCTCTGCTGGTGATAGATGATGCTCATCTCCTTCAGCTGACCTCTGCCACTCCGAAGAGCCCGTTGCTGTTGTGTTTTTACAAAGATGGTAGCAGTTATAAAGACGACTGGGCAAATGATGGTAAATCTGTGTCAATTGGAGAGGCGAGTGGAGCAGCCACAGGACTACAAACCACGCTACCCCCATTACTGGAGTAGTGCTGACTCGCGAGATGCACTTTTTACTGCCCACCACAACTCCCTCTCAACCCAATTCACTGGTTTTTCAGTTTGCCTTCCCAACTATGATAACCATACCATGAATCTAAACCTTAGGCGTGCTGTCTACTTAGCCATCCTCAGCACTGAGGCAACTGCCACCATCATGTTCCTACCTTTTTGAAATGGATCCATTAAAACCAACCCTTACTTAAAACTCCTGACAGCCTATCCTCAACTGTGCTATAGACTGGGAACAATCCCAGACCTCACCTACGCTACCCCTCAATCCTGGACTAGCCAAGAAATTCCTGTACCCCTTAACAGCCACATTATATGGCTGCAGAATCTTGCCCGTGACGTTCTTGATGCAAATTGGTACCTCACCAGCATTTTCAATGACCCCATCCGTAATGCTAGGCATGCTGGGACAGCGCCAGGTTTCAATAACTTTGGAAAACTGTACTCAGACAATACACAAACTGCCAAATGCTCCCACAGACCTGCTTTGAAGAAGTTATTGAACCTAATGGTGCTGGTTTAACCAACACCATAAGGAGAGCGGAGCTGGCAGCAATAGCTGCTGCACTTACTCATATTAATCCCCCATTTTGCCACAGACAGTCTTACCTCACTCCACCAAATTAGGAAACAAATGTTGTACCCAGAGAAGCACCACCGTCACCATGTCCATGGAGACATTCTCAAAATTCTCTCTAATACCATCCGTAACTCTCAATCCCACATCTTCCTTTATAAGTTCAAATTTCACGCTGGAATTGCAGGAAATGAATGTGCAGACGCCCTTGCCAAATATTAAGCCTGCCACAGCAATAGTCTCCCAGCTGAAACAACAATCCGCATTGCAGGCCCTGGTGGCAATCCCTTCTTTGATACAACCTGGCTAGCCCTTGAAGAAGTTAATCAGCAAGGATCTAGCACTGACGCTCCTCAGCACGGCACCAGACTGACTTACCTTCTTCCAAATCCTCAAGCTGCACTAAAATCCCACATGCACTCAAACCATAGACTGGGTTATGCAAACTCAAAAACAGGTTACTACTCTTATTACCAGAGTCTACTTCCACACATATATATACAAAGGCATTAGCAACGCATTCGGAACATGCCCAATTTCTCCCTCCAAATGAAACGCAATGTCTTTCACTACTGCATAGGCACCCTTTTTAATCAGAAACATGCTGTCCGCTTCAAAAAGTCCACTAGCCTTCAGTGTCCATTTTGTGAACAATCAGACAGTGCTCCTCAAATTCTCTCAGGGTGTCAAGACAATATCGTCTCTGACATGACCACCAAACGCCATACTGTTTCCTGCGGACTCATCATGAAAGCCATCAGCAAAGGATCCTTGGCAGGAGGTGTAGTTCAATATATAGCTAGCAGCACTGGCCGTTTTGCCTAACAAAACCTTCAAATTCCCAAGCATGCTAGTAATAAGACTCTACCCATTTGGCTCTTTGATGCTCGTTTATCTGTCAGAGACAGGCTTACTTCCAGTCGCCCTGATGCTATTTTGGTTACTCCCTTACCTACTAAGTCCAAACCACCTTCCATTCCCCACTCGCAACAGGTGCAGCATGCTAGGTCTCATGGACAAGTGCGCAGAGCCCACGACCTTAACGCTAATAAGAGGGAGATACACCTCATAGAAGTGAATTTTTGTGAAGACACTAGGCCTGCTGGACACCAGCTGAAGGCCTCTAACAAGCAGCACGAGGGTTTTTGCAAACAATTTAATGCTAAAAAAGTTACACTTCACACCATATTTCTTGGTGTGGGAGGATCAATCTATACCTCTAACACTTTGCATCATCTAAAAGAGCTCGGCCTCGATTCACGGAGGGCCCACAAGACTCCCTTGAATTGCATGCTCACTCTGTGCAGTAAAAAAACACAGCGCAACAAGTTACGGGGTCACAAAAGGGGTAAAAAAAAATTGTGTAAGCACAAATTGGTGTCACTGCATCTAATGGTCAGCTTCTCTCTCCGCTTCTTTTTCAGGGGGAAAAAAGCTTCCAAGAAATGGAGCAAGACACTGGTATTGGGCAGCAGCATCGCCTTCATCAAAAGAGTAAGGAACAATGTGAAAGCGGTCAGCAAGACCCTGGTCCTCCATCCTTTCTTTCACAGCTGCAGCTTCTCCCCCTCGAACCAAAACAAAGACATCAGCAGAGGAAGAACTCTTCGCCATTTGCTTAAACAGCTTTTTGAAATGCTGGTCTTCAAAAGTTCCGCTGCAGCCTATAAAGACTAAGCTTTTGCCCTCAGCTTTAGCATGCGGCCAAAGAAACCGCAGAAAGCGCAGCATGGAGGCCTTGTAGTCCTGAATAAGAAGCAGGAAGAAAAGTCTTTGTTGCCCATATTCACTGTCGTATAACAGAACAGTTGTTGTACACAACCAATAAATTGCATATGCACTGGTGCGTGTTCTGGCAACAATGAATAGGTCGTCACTCACCTCTGTTGAGAAAATGTAATTGTCTTTTTGGTGGTAGATACCATGCAGGTGGGAGACAAAATGGCGGTAAGAAGGACCTCTTCCGTCTGAGGCTCCCAAGTACGCGCTGATGTCTGACTCTTCAATGAAATCTTGGCGACACAAATCTTCGTACTTCACAGATTGATAGTCCAAAGATCTCAGATCAAGGGCCTGCTCCAGCAGATTGTCATAGTTCAGCGTGAAAAACGCGAACTTGCCAACATACTGCTGCTTGAAGACGCGAGCGAGTTCACTATTCTGTCTGGCCTGCGTACGTACGTGCGTGTGTGCGTGCGTGCGTGTGTGTGTGTTTTGTGTGTGCGCGCGCACGCATGGTGTGTGCGCACGTGGTGCGTTCGTGCGTGTGCGTGCGAGCAAGCGTTCGTGAGTGCGTGCGTGCGTGTGCCAGATCCTGTGTGTGTGCGTGTGTGATTTGGTGGGTGTGTGAGCGTGTGTGCGTGCGTGTGGTTCACTGCGTGTCTGTGTGTGCGTGTTTAAATCTTAACCCCAAATCCTTAACCCTAGCCTGCGTGCGTACGTGCTTGCGTGCGTGCGTGGGTGGGAGGGTGGGTGCGTGTACGTTGTGTTGTGCTGTGTGTTGTGTGTGTTGCGTGGGGCAGGTGGCGTAGGGCGTGGGGCGTGGGGCGTGGGCGCGTGCGTGCGTGCGTGCCTGCCTGCGTGCGTGCGTGCGTGCGTGCGTGCTTGCGTGCGTGTGTGTGTGTGTGTGTGTGTGTGTGTGTGTGTGTTGTGTGTGTGTGTGTGTGTGTGTGTGTGTGTGTGTGTGTGTGTGTGTGTGTGTGTGTGTGAAAGTGACCTCGTGAAAGTTGAACATTACCTTAGCCTTCTGAAAGATCGTCTCCGTGAGACCACGGGTGGTCAAAGTGTTAGTCCCTGCGAAAGGCTCCAACAACGCTGCTTCCAATTTTTCTGCTGCTTTGGCATATTCACCAGCATCCAGCGAGGCCCGGACGGCTCGCTCGCCCTTGAAACCTGTCGAACCACAGAAGGCCTTCAGCTGCTCAATACCCTCTTCCAGGAGCCCTGCCCACGACCCGAACGTTCTGGTGTAGTCGTCCTCTGCAAGCTGCGCAGAGACGCCCGCACCCGTGATGATGATGCATTTCTTGCTGCTGCTAGTATCTGAGACACTGAACGCTTTTTTCAACTCTTTGTACGGCTCTTCTTCGGGGTATGTTTTATGTTCCATCTCAAGTTTCGAGAATCGGTGAATGTGGATGTTTAATTGTTATGCAGTACCATTAATTTGCTATGTCGCCAGTTTTTTTACAGTTGCGCACCTAACTGTAAACCCTAATCATACGCTATTTATTTTACCTTCCAATTCCCGTTTTATTCTTACGTATTTTGGGGGAAGAGGACGTCCGCGATGGGCAAGGTCACATTTGACAAGAGCCTTCATGCCTCAGATAAGCTGGGCATGAGCCTAGATTCGATCGCTGCGAAGCAGGTGATTAGCAGCATTGTGTAGGGAACCTTTGATTCAAGTCTCTCGGATCGAACCAACCAGTCAACACCTGCACACACAAGCACACACCTGCTCCCGCATGCATTGCCAAGCGGTTCAGACGCACACACCCACACGCGTACTCACACAGACGCTTACTTCTGCACGCACGGACACACACACACACACACACACACACACACATACACACACACACACATGCGCGCACACACACATGCGCGTGCACACACACACACACACACACACACACACACACACATACACACACACATGCGCGCGCACACACATACACACACAAACACACACACAACAACACACACACGCACGCACGCACACGCACACCCACACACACACGCACACAATCCTATCATTGCTTGTGTACAAGCTTGCATGCACAGTACAAACAAGTACGCAAACGCATTGCGCACGCGTCCAGGAGACCAGTTGTCATCAAAATCCCTAACAAACCCCCTCTCTCACTCGCGTTGATTTTGTCGTGCAGAAAGAAGCGGCAAAAGGGGGCGCTCCTTCCCATTTAGGCGGAGGAAGCAAGTATTTACCCAAGGGCAAGCAGCCCCCCAACAAGCCCCAGCACCAGCCAGCCCACAAGCCCCCCCAACATCAACATCCAGCCACGCAACGCATCAAGGGGGGGCCGAGCAGCAGCAAACCTCCTCCTGTTTACGTGCCTGTGTACAGCTCTAATGAGGGGGGCAATGGCAACCGTGATTCAGTGCCAAACATGCAGGGAGGTCGCAAGGGAAGGGGTGGCTCAGCGCAGCAGTCTGAGAAGGGAGCAGCAGCAGGCGGGCGAGGAGGTGGGGGAGGGACCAAGCGAATTGCTGGTGGCGCCCCCATGTCTGCCTCAAACCCCAACGTTCTGCCGCAATCCAAGAAGTTTGCAAAATCAATGAGGAAGAAGCAGATCAGGGCTGAGGCCGCCTTGATGGACGGAATGATGGGGCCAGGGGTGGTGGGGGGGGGAGAGGAGGAGGACACGGAGATAGAAAATGCGACCATGGAGAGCTATATGGAGGGGGCAGAGGAGTATCAGCTGTTTGGATATCCTTATGGGCCGCCATCAATGTTAGCAGAAGCAGGGACAGGAAGGGGGAAACCCCCCCACACACGTGCAGCCAGGGGAAAGCAGGGCGGCAGCCCTCCCTCCTCCTTCCGCGCCCCCCTGTCCTTACACCAGCTCCCCTCTGGACGCGGCCCAGGAAAAGCCAGAGTGCCACCCACCAAGGGCTCTGTCGCGCTCATGAAGCAGAACGCGCGCCATAAGCAGTTGGAAGCAATGGGAGGCGGAGGAGGAGGTGGAGGGGTCTCAGGAAGCAGCGTGCAGCAGCCCACTGCTGCCCATCGCTACCCCCCTCACGCATCAGCACCCTTTGCCACAGCAGCTCATGCCGGGGCTCCTGCCACACAAATGCTGGACTGTGGGCTAGATGCCTACGAGCAGCTGCAGCAGCATTCGTACCAGGACTACGCATCAGCAGGTCGTAACAACGCCTCTCAGCAGGACAGAGGGGGTAGTCGTGTGAGAGGGTACGCTTCACGGGGGCGCTCTCCCTCCCCCCCCCCTTACTCTTTGGCTGCGGCTGACTACAG
>Ga0307942_1002782_pt1 | contig 14199 bp, 15 predicted proteins | sample OrgLakmetagen175_FD_201846 | JGI IMG/M metagenome (GOLD analysis project Ga0307942, IMG submission 201846) | Saline water microbial communities from Organic Lake, Antarctica - #175 | ecosystem: Environmental > Aquatic > Non-marine Saline and Alkaline > Saline | place: Antarctica: Organic Lake...
TCCCACTACGTGCTTGTGTGATGCTGCTGTAAAGCTGCTGTGCGCCTGCTGCTGCCCCGAACCCGATTCGCTGTTTGCCTGAGATGGTTCGGCCCCCCCGCCCAGCGGACGAGGGGGCAAGTACAAACGTGTTTAAGGTAGCGCTGTTTAAAATAATTTAAAAATATTATGCAATGTAAAAAGGCACGCGTTATCACATAGAGGAAAAACAGCTGAACATGACTTTAAAGTTACCTGATAAGCATTGCCTAAACGCCGATCCCTGGATCTGTGCTTGGGGTGTTCTCGCTTGTGTGTAGCAAATCCTATGTTTTCCGATAACTTGAACGACATTGACAGCGTGACTGATGAGGCGCAGGGTGCGCTCACTTTTTCCCCAGCATTGCTGTGAAATCCATGCTGTTTGCTGATGACCTTTCCCTCCCTTCCAATGAACACGCGGATTTGCACACCATGCTAAGGTAAGGTAAGGTAGGGTTACATCACCATGCTAAACAAGCTGGGAATTTACGCTGAAAGGAAGTCTCTCACTGTTAACACACCAAAGTCAGAGGTGATGTGACTCTAATTCTGAAAACCTGCCCCCCCTTCTGAACTTTGACGGTGTACTGCTCCCCTGCGCAGACTCATTCACATATTTGGGCATGGTGTGCGACAAGCAGATCAATTTGAATCCCGCGGCTGACGCAGCACTTTGCCCATTTACGGCAGAAACGTTCAGAGTCAAAGAGTTTGTTCAAAAACATAACCTAAAAACAGGCTACGCATGTACATATGGCTTCTCAAGACATACGCTATTCCTGCTGGTATGTATGCGAGTCAGATTTGGGCCACTCCTTATTTACAACAAGGCAAAGAGAGGGCTCTGGTCACTCATTTGCCTTATATCCTTCCCAAATACATGTTTTTCAACCTGCTTTGTGATGTCATTCGCAGTGCAGCTTCTTTCAGACTTCGTGATCACACCCTACGTTTATAGACAGCGACATGGAATAAGAGTATTTCCCCCACCTGTGACCTGTGTGGTACTAATGATGTTCAACATGAGCAGCATGTCCTTTTCCACTGCGCCAATCCCCACGTGACTTCTCTCCGCAGGAAGTATGCATCTCTGCTTCCCCCAACAGGAGCACACGACGTGTTTCCTTTTTAAACCAGAACAATACTTTTTCCTCCGTGAACTAATTGCTTTTTATGAGCAGGCCTTCAGTCGCACTTCTCGACTGAAGGTTTTCAGGAAATCCTTGTAGACCTTGTATTAATTCCTTTGAATTTATGAAGGACAACCCTTATCATTGCATCTTGGTACGCATTTACCTGCGCCGTCTCACGATCAATTCTGAGAGCTGTAGCAAACCTTCAACCATCAGTGAGGAGAAAAAGAGCACGGGTTGCTGTCCAGCAGGCTCCAGCTTGCCGCTAATACCTTGTCACTACAAGAAGAGGAAGCTCTTTGTCCAGTTGCGGTGCTTTCGATCGAATGATTAAATAGCTGGAGGCTACCTAGCACTTACGAATGACCACTGACCACTAACCAGGGCCCCAACAAAACAACACATACCATGCAAGAAGGGCGACAGTGGCTTAGTCTACAGCATGATCTGCACTTAATATACTGCACTACATAACTCCTGCAATTTTTAGGGCCCCCAGCAGCAGCAGCACTCCGAAGGCGATGGCAACCCCCAGAGCATCCCTTTGCACTGATTGATAAATCCTGGAGTAGGGCATGCTTGGTTTGCCTAAAGATAACAGAGCCGGTTTGGTGTCCCCATACAGTTTGGGTAATATTTTACCAAGGACCGTCCCTGCATGGCAATTGAAAAAGTGTGCATGCATGAAGCAGCAATTTTGCAGTGATACACAAAGGAGCAGTGAAAGGGTGCTACCCACAAAGGATGCACGACACAGAGACGCACATGTACACGCACTCACACACACAAGGGTGTACTTGACAAAAGTATGATGGACATGATACTGCCGGAAAAGAGGGGGGAGCGGCAAGAAGCAGGATAACGAGGTGAAATGTGTGTCATTGGATAATTGATACTATTACACGCTGACACGGACTCATAAAAACCTCAAAATGTAATTGCAGCTTGAACCAAAGCAATGAAAGTCCAGCAAGACCCTCGTCATAAGAAAATTCATGGTAATTGGAGCACGTTAAGGTAAGCAGGCACTGTCAAAAGAGTGCCGAAAGAGCTGCAAGGAACTGCACCACCCATGAAATGCTTACCGACGAGCACGTGAGCTAGCAACGCGAGGAAGTCGGTGCCTATCCTTTTGCTAAAGAAGGAGTAAGCAGCACTATCGATCCACCACAGTGCGTGGGCGTCAGGCGTACGCTCCTTGGTGAATGCAGTGGGAACTAAAGAGGGGTCACCCTACAGCACGTACGTGAGTGATGTGTGTGTGTGTGTACGTGCGTGTGTGTATGAGTGTGTATGTGTGTGCTGTGCATGTGTGTGTGTGCGTGATGCAACATGTGTGCATCTGCGTGTGTGTATGAGCACGGAGGGAAGCAAGGACACGTTTCCATATTCTAAGAGTAAGGTTTCCTCAATCCTGCCTGTATCATTGTACAGACAGACACAGCAACCCACAGCAAAAAGTCAAACTGCCGACTCCCTAGAACGTGCTTTGTCTCACCTTTCCAGATCCTGGGTTTGTGCATGAAGTCAGGACGTCATCTAGAATACGACAACTCTCTAAGGCTGAGTTAGCTCCCTGACCAAACACAGGGGTCACTGCACGTGCATTGAGAAGCTATTCAGAGATGGCATTGCAATATCTTGATGAATGACTTGAACAGCACCGTTAAGTGCGGCATGGCAGCTGCAAGCTAACGTGCCATCCAGCAACTGTAAACACACACAGCGCATCAATGAAGCTTGCAAACCAACAAAAGCCGTACCCTTACCCTTACCCTTATCATTACCATTACCCTTACCCTTACCCTTACCATTCCCATTCACATTCACATTCCCATTCCCACCACCATTACCATTACCATTACCATTACGCACTAAGTCAAAATAGGTATAGCCGGTTTTGTATTCTGATTTGCACAGGTTACACCGATAACGATGTATTCTGATTTGCACAGGTTACACCGATAACGACAAAAGAGAGGTTATAATCCATTACCTGCGTGCGCTGCATCTCCCAAAATGATGGCACCGTTAGAGTGTAGCTGTGGGCATTTGATTCTCTTGCCTGCACAGTCAGAAGAGAAGGCATGGAGGGCTGGGTGCCTAACACACAAGAACATAACCGTTGTGTTGCTGTAACACTGAGCTTGCATAGACTTCATTTTACATCCTGCAGCTCATGAGAAAACACAGGCCCGTGTGCAGAAAAACAGCAATCTCTTGTACACAATCCTGCAAGAGACTGTTGCTGACAGGGAAGATGTGGCCAAAAGTGGATACAAGAAAGTGTACGCTCAAATAGCAGCAGAAAACCAGCAAGCTAGAAATCTTTTACACAAGGAGTGTGAATACAGAGAACGAAGAAACTAGCTGTTCAGTGATCCCCGTTTGCACAAATGGGTGTGAGGAGTAGGGGTGTGTTGTGCCTCGCAAACAACAGAAAGGCAGGCAATGTCCTAGCATGTGTGTGGGTCTCGTCACCCCCAGTGAGTGTGTGCATATGTGAATGTGTGTGTTGTGTGTGTGCGCGTATGTGTGTTTGTGCGTATGCGTGTGTGTGTGTGTGATCACACCTGCGGAGCTTGCTTTGGCTTGCAAGGCCTGCTTTGCTATCTCAGGGATCCAATGCTTTGGCAGGCCTCTGAACTTGCTTCGCAGCAAGCCTTCATACTCCTCCTGCAGCAGCGTGCCAAATTGACGTTTCAGACATTCTTTCATAGGCAGACATATTCTAAACATATTGTAAACAAACAAGCCATATACTCATGGGCAGTGCAGATGAAGCCACAATGTGCCTACAAAGCTGCTCAGTGTCGGAATTTCATCAGGATCTCATTATATGCTGTGCAAAGGCCTGAAGGTGCTTGCTACTTAATTAGAACCTGATTTCCATAGAATATGAGTTATGAGGGGAGTGGCTTTCAGCGCCTGCATGGTTTTCTTCTTCCCGGAGTCTCTTTCAAAATATACACAAGGCAACGACAGACCTGGGTTGTGTACTTAGCATGGTCCCCGGCTCGTAAGGAGAATGTCCTGCACGCGTCAGGAACGGGCACACCTTTTGAGAATGAGAATGAGAGAGTGAAAATGTCCTGCACGCGTGAGAAACAGGCACGCCTTTTGAGAATGAGAAAGAGAGTGAGAATGTCCTGCACGCATCAGAAACAGGCACACCTTTGAGAATGAGAAAGAGAGAGTGAAAATGTCCTGCACGCGTCAGGAACGAGCACACCTTGTGTACATCAGTTTCTAAAGAGGATCCAAATTACAGCACAATCTTCCTTCCTCCTTCCGAGTTAAGTGCCGAACAAGGTACTAAGATGCTATGCCAGTACTCACACTCACACATTTCACACGTGCAGGCTCTCTATGTATCCAATTGTGGTAGATGCAAACCGCAGGACCCATTCCTTCTGTCCTGACACCACACCCTTCTTTTTCCTTTCGTCTGAGGCAAAAAATCAAACAAGCACACGGTCTAGCACAAGGCTGGCAAGCAAGCAAGCTTGAAAATTGTAGAAAACCGAGATATATAGGGAGAGAGAGGGAGGGAGAGAGAGAGAGAGAGAGAGAGAGAGAGAGGGAGAGAGAGAGTGTGCCTAAGGAATGATCTGTGTTAGATCTTAAGCAACCTACCTCCCACAATCCCCGCGAGCAGCACGGTGCAGGCATGCAGGAATGTGTACCCCACGTACGCCCCCAGCTCCGACCAAGGAATCATCGTAGTAGACAAGCTCATGGCTTTCAGCAGCATGTAGGCCAGCAGGGTGTGCACCAGCCACGCACTGCACGTGCTCCAAACCTGCACCAAATAACGTCAGAGATATTCCGCATTACATTAGGTGCACAAGCCCTGTCGTTCATTGATATCCAACAACCTTTACTGTCAATGCCCTTCTGTCTCCCTCTTATTGCGAATGCACCACGTCTAAGAACCTTTATCTTCTGATGGCCTAGAACCTTGAATTCTAGCCATAACCTGCCCCTATTTCATTGGCAACTGACCGGTAAACATGCAACTAGCTGCTTTTTTGCCAGCCGAATTTGAAGCCTGAAAATTGTGCTGGATCTTCACATGCTTACAAGGAAAGCAACTCCCCTCTCCTATGTTCACTCCAACCCCCCCTCTCACCATGGCATACATCATGTCTGGGGTGTAGCTCTGCATCAGCAGCGCGTTGCCGCACAGCAGGATGATGTAGGTCCAAGCAGACATGATGGGGATGTACAGGTCAGGGGCGTTCGGGTCAACACGGGGCGGTCTAAACGGCTGTCCCCCTTGGATCTGTGCAGAAGGAGAGGGCGCAGCAGGAAAGGGTCAAGGTGTGGGTCCAAGCAGATATGATGGTAGCATCAAGATTGGGGGTTGTCAGGTCCACACGGGGCGGTCTAAACTGCCGTCCCCCTTGGATCTGTGCAGCAGGAGAGGGTGCAGCAGGAAAGGGTGAAGGTGTGGGTCCAAGCAGATATGATGGTTACATTAAGATATTAAGATTGGGGGTTGTCAGGTCCACACGGGGCGGTCTAAACTGCTGTCACCCATGGATCTGTACAGCAGGAGAGGGTGCAGCAGGAAAGGGTGAAGGTGTGGGTCCAAGCAGATATGATGGTTACATTAAGATATTAAGATTGGGGGTTGTCAGGTCCACACGGGGCGGTCTGAACTGCTGCATCCCTTGAATCTATTAAAGGAAAGGGGAGGAAACAGCAGACAAATTGTTTATAACAGTCGAGGTCCTCAGACACCAAGCAGGAAAGAGGCTTTTGCGTGTTAGAAAACAGGGCTCATGGCAGTTTTGATTTCAGCCTGCAGAGGTTGGTTTAGTGACTTACAGGGGTCACTCATTTGCTCTAGTTAGACAAAGACAGATCAGGTGTGGAACAGAAATTCACATGAGTAGGGTACGAGCAAGGGTATATACAGACATCACACACGCACACAAAACACTGTGGCCAATGCTACTCATCAGACTGGTGTATCCTTATTCGCTCCAACATCTGTGGGGAAAAAATAGGCAACTTACATATGACCAAAAAAGGAGGCGTAAAAAAAGGGTATGAAGCGCGTCAGGGATGGGGGGCCTATTCTAGCAGGTTGATCCTCCTCCATGAAAAGGCCGACCCTCAAAATGGTGTTGGGCCCTTCAAGTAGACAGCTATAAACACAGTAAGTAGCTTCCTAGCTCTTCATGCAGGCAGTGAAACCTTTGTTTAGAGATGCTTCACCAGATGGCAAGCAAGAAGTGTCTCATTCACTTCAAACTTCCACAGTTAACCTAACATTATTCCCCTTATTCCATTAAGATATCAAGATTTTATGTGAAGGAGCAGGCCAAATAACGAATACTACGACTTATTTCTTGAACAGAGTCTTACGTTGCCCATTGAAAGTGGTTCTTTCTTGAAAATGAGTGTATGCCAGCATGGTTACCTAGTTCATGTCCCACCATTGCCATCGTTAACACCACCCACTTTCAATGTATAGGTATGCCTTTGGGAAGTTAGGCGTCGTGCAAAACTGGCAGCGTTAACGTCATTCAGTAGAGTAAAGCGTGGTGATTGCTTCCTTCAAGTCTTCTATAAAAAAGAGGAAACGCAGCCACCCTCCCTCGACGCCAGGAGTGCCTGAAATTGCCTCCTGCCTTGTTTTGGGGAGTTTGGTACATCTGCAGGCACTTTGCCAGCAATCCAGCTCTCTTTGTTCTCAGCCCCTCCAACAGGAACTATGCTCGTCCACTCCGACTCTTTTTAACCTCAGCCTTTCTAACCCTACAGCTACTTAAACAGCAGCGCAAAAACTGCTGAGCCCACCTTGTCTTGACCTGAATAGCATGCCGATATTTTCACATGCCTGCTCAGGTCATTGTGTGAGCATGAACCACCTCCCAAGCGTCTCAAAACCTGAGATCGGTCTTCCGTGACCAGCACTATCGTCACTGTTGAGCCTGCACCCACACTTACTTGCTCGGGTTGCCGTGTGTATGACCACCTCTTCAGGTAGGGGGCTAGGAGCATCACGATCTTGGTCAGCACTGCAGGGTGGAGGCAAGGATATGAGAGCCTCCATTAGTTGCAAAAACAATCGCACCCGTCTAGTGCTATGATTTGGCGACCAGTTCCCTCCTATGGTTTGTAAATCACGGTATGCACATGAGTACCTTAATTTAAAAGCGACATGTTTGGTACGGCAGCATGGGTTGGCCAACTCTTCATCTGATACTGTGTTACGCTGAAGCACATGCGTCTCTTAATTGCCCGTGAGACGGCAGGGACGGACGGTGGCCGCTTTGAAACGGGAAAAACTGAAACCGATCTAAAGGGGGGACGATCTGACCACTTTGACATCTGGCGAACTGAAGCCACTTGAAAAAAAGGGACGGACTATGGCCACTTTTTTTGTAAGATGAAGTGTGATCACTTTTTAAAGAACGAGGTGGGGTTAAAGAAGGCCAACAGCCTCACGATCCAACGCTGGCTCACTGCACTGGCCGCTGACGGCAAAGTGAAAACCATGCCCCAACATTTCACCTATGGCTTACTGATACGCTGATGGCTTACTGATGGCTTACTGATACGCTGATTGCTACCAGAAAATGAGAAAGGCTTGCGTGACGAACTAAAACTGACGCGAACCCACCGTATAAACTGTTATTGGATCATTAGTAGCTGCCTGTGCACTCGTAGAATGCGTAACTCACAAATCCCTGACTGTTATACGCAACATGTTTGTCGGCACATTGCCAGCCTGGAAAGACAGAATGCTGCAGATTTGGCGCGCGGCGCGATCCGTTTTTGTATGATTACAAGGGTTGGCCAGAACCATGTTCATACCCACTGTTTGTGACTGTGCAATTCGGGACATCCCTGCTGCTAGTATCTTGTGTATGCACTGTACACATATGTACATACGTACACACTCGGCAAACGCTAGTGATGAGTGGTACATCAGCAGGCTGAGCAACCTGGTAGCCATGCACTTGTTTGCTAACAGCACACAAATTTGCTTGCAAACAGCACACACACTTGCTTGCTAACAGCAAACACACTTGCTTGCAAACAGCACACAAATTTGCTTGCAAACAGCACACACACTTGCTTGCTAACAGCACACACACACTTGCTTGCAAACAGCACACAAATTTGCTTGCTAACAGCACACACACTTGCTTGCAAACAGCACACACACTTGCTTGCTAACAGCACACACTTGCTTGCAAACAGCACACAAATTTGCTTGCAAACAGCATACCGGCGCCGGCTCCCACCATGTTGATAGCTGATGGACATAAGGGGAAATTTGCACCCCTGAGCACCATCCTTGACTCACCGCGCTGACCGCTGCTGGCGATTTGAGTTTGCCTTTTGTAAAAGGACTGGTTAAATCGTATAAGATGGACGGCAAGATGGAGCGCTGCACCCCTGGGCACCATTGAATGAGAGCCTGTAATAATCTGACCCAGCTACCATATTGACTGCTAGGGGCAAAAGGAAAGGCATTTGCAACAAGCTGACCCACTCACCGTATTGACTGCTAATGGCAAAATGGTAGCTGTGCCCAGCCCCCGAAAGCCAGCCCATCCGTTGCTGCACCCGCTGAACGTACTGTTGCCCCCAGTTTTGACTCCCTGCCAAGAAGCTTGAGCCTGCAGGTACGAGCACACACAAAGGGGCCATCACGAGCTGTAACTTTACATGTATGTGTTTGTGTGTGTGTATATGTGTGTGTGTGTGTGGTGTGTGTGTGTGCATGCGTGCTTGTGTGTGTGTATGTGTGTGTGATGTGTATTTTGTATGTGCGATTCAAAAGGGCAAACATCAGGTGGGGTGAGGTCGTAACTACAGGCAGAGGTCGTCACACTTAAATCAATTATAGCTTGTCTCCCTACAAACCCAAAAGTACATGCCAACGGCAATGCCACTATGCCACTCCAGTAACAAAGAATAAAATTATACCAAGGGCATGACCAAGTAATAAGGAGTTTCCCTGCCGGAACATTGTGTTACCATGTACGCACTAGAAAAAGAAAGAGCAGAAAATCACTCCCCACGATAACTGAGGAGCTACTTTGGGATTAAGTACCATAAGACAACTCGACCACAAGGGAGAAAAAGAAAATCAATGAGGATATGGAGGGTTGCGTCGTATGACCTTAATATTGGCCAATTGCAGCCATGCGTAATGGATGAGCCTTGGGATTTAGCCGGGGTTTATTGCAATTCAAAAGGCTGAGCACATAAATGGGCAGAAGGCGTCCAGCACACATGCAGCACACTGCTAGCAGCCTCAAACATTTTCCATGACTACCTAGGCAACCACTTATGGTAATCAGCGCGTACAGGACAAATTCTCCCCTAAACTGAACACACACATGCGCAATTGCAGATTTTTCTGGCAGCAATCAGCCCATCAGCTAATCCACAGATCATTTGGCCCACCCATGCTCACCAGTGCACCTAACAAGCGGTGTCATGAAAGGAGTCTGTCATCAGCCAGATTCCCTGCTGCTATGCCATTTAGATTTTAGGCCTGGATGTTATAGTGTTGCTGTTAGCAGCCCCTCTCGTGCATCTGTGAGTTGGGTGGCGTAGGGCAAATAAGCATGCTGCCGTACCTGCTGCCATGAAGTTGAGTGGATTCAGGCCTGCTCCATTGATGCCGGGTATAGGAAAGGCCTGGTCATGCTGTGCCTATGCATGCGCATTCGTTTGTACTTGTGTATGCAATTGTGTATGTGTGTGTGTGTGTGAGTGTGTGTGCCGTGTGTGTGAGCACTGTCTATATATACGTGTACAATTCTGTGGGTATATGTGCACGTGCGTTTGCACATGCAGAATGCGTGCGTCTGTATCCATGTTTTTGTTCATAAGTGCTTAAATGTGTGCGTGTGTGGTAATGTGGATGCAAACACATGTATGTGTATACATGCATTTTGTATATGCTCAAAGCGTGTGCGTAAGCATGTCTGTATGTATTGTTCCGACATGTATTTTAAGTATGTGTGCATGTTTGTACACACATGCATGCATGTGTATGTGTGTGCGTGTGTGTGTGTGTGTGTGTGTGTGTATGCGTGCGCACGCATGTGGGCATATTACAGGGTTATGGTGCAGCCTGTAAAAAGGTGAAGGCGAGGAATGCTTGCTCATAACACGATGCACCCGAATAGTCTCTTTACATGGGGAACAGACTTGCCTCTGCAGGCATCGAGGGTTGAGCGTAGGTGGGTGGTACGAACCCAGTTCCGGCATGGTGTTGAGGACCAGGTGTGTAGAATGAGGCAGCCTGAGGGTATGGCTGCTGCTGCTGCTGCTGCTGCTGCTGAGGGTACGTTTGTTGCGCATACAGGTTGGAATACGAGGTGCTGGTGCTACTAGGGGCTTGGGAATAGGCAGAGGCATAGGCATTGGGAGCTGCTGATGAAAGGGGAATAGCTGTGTGCTGGTCCTTCCCAGTGTTTTGGGGGTCAAAGTGCATCTTTCAGCTTTTGGAACACAATCACATATTTATCAAATCTATTTTTTATAATTACCGCGATTGTATGGACGACGCAGCAGTCCTTGTGATGGCCTACGAGGAAATCTTGACACCCGGATCAACTCATGGATCAGACATGCAGCTGATTAATGCCTTAAATGATGCTTTAGTGGGGTGTGATTTGCCTTACCTCGTTGAATTGAGAGAATGCCTGAGGTGCGGAAAGTAGTTCTGCTGCAAGCTAAGCAAGTAAAGCAAAGAAGAGACCCACTGAATCCTCTTTCTTTCCAGGGCGCTGGAACATGATTATCCAATGATTGCTGATCAAGAATTAGGAGTTGACCCCGTTGACCCCGGACTTTTTAAAGTATGTAGCCAGAGGGCGCGCACGCACGCGCGCACACACACACACACACACACAGTCACTCACACACACACACACACACACACACATACACACACAGTCACTCGCACACACACATATATGCCGTATCATTGATATGAAAATGCAACAAACGTACTTTATTACTCACAATTACCCACGCAACTACCCGCACGACCTTTTGACCCCAGGCGCTATTCCGGCTCGGCCAGCTCCTCTGCCCCTTCGAGCATGAAGACCTCGTAACCAGGCCCATACAATTGGTGCGTGCAAAAGCCTAATACTTGCTCTTTGATCTTATTAAGCATGCAGGGAGGGCAAACAATGTGCACTTCATCTCTGACCTGTTTTTGTTTGACTGTTGAGGAAACGCTGGCGTATGATAGGTGGCCCTTGGACAATGTATAGAGAGGTTACATGACAAGCTGAATGGTCTTTACTCTAAGTGTCTGCTTGTGACTAAACGTTATAATAATTGTGCTTCACCACATACACACACACACAATTACACGCACAGGTGTACGGACGCCTAGTCCTACAACAGTTGTACAGTGAGCTGGCAAGGGACTCCAAAAGCGTGGGACGCCAGGTGCCTTGGCACCGGCGGCCTTACATGCAGGTGTGGCCTCTGCACGCAACGATGCACTTTTTGTCTTTGCTTTGGTGGCAGAGTTGTTCGGTGCTCTGCACCAGAGTAGCTTCTAAATCCTCATTTTATGTGGGGAATGACTCATTGCCTGTTCTCCTTAATGAAGAAAGGTATGGCAGTGTAATGTTTGCCACATTCAACTACCTGTTCAACTGCTTTCTGTCAGGCCAGCCATCCCTGTGAGAGGTCTTGCCCCAAAGCAGAAAAGTATATTTAAGTACGTAGGAACCTTAATTAGATATATTTAAGCACCCCTGCACACTCAGTTTGTGGTGGGAGGTGCCCATCAGGAGGGCAGGGTGGAAATCCCTGCCAGAAAGTGTATTTCTGAAAGCGCCTCCCCGGTACCATCAACTTACCAGGGGTGTTTGCAACAATATTGGAAACAGTTTGGTGAAGGTCCGGGCTGAAGGTCCGGTTTTTGACCCCCTTTTGGCAAGGATACAATTAGAAACCAATGGCGGGATGCATGACTTGCAAAGTTGATGTTTGCGATGAGCAGTGTATATAAAATCCTGAAATGACAATGACAAGCTCATGGTCTGGAATGGCCCAGCAGCTCCTCCTGAAATGAGATCGTCAATATTTTGAGTATACTCACAACAAAGTCATCTGGTCGAGTCGAATTTGTAGTCAGATAGCTGAGCACAGATCCTTGGTTATTTAAAGCTGTCGCTGCCCACCACGGCCCACCCCAGCATTCTAGACCACAATACTTGACAGGGCATGCTGTGGGAGCATACTGAAGGGCTCACGATACTCAGGTGATGGCCAGAAAGCGTGTTTCCAGGGTTTCCAGAAATGCACCATTTTTGTCCAGCAAACAGCACTGTCCTTTAGGGGCAAATTTTCAGCCCCCCTTTTTATTGCTTTGATGGGTATGGTTTGGCCCTAAGCCTATCTGGGAACAAAAGAATTGGTGAAATTCGGACCACAACCCGCATTTCTACACCCATGCCACCTTTCTGGCAGGGAATTGGTACAAATCCAGCCCCCCACTCACACCCTTGACCTCAAACTCGCTAATTTTTATGCAGAAGTTTTACATTTATGTAATTTATGTATGGAAACCATTGGGTGACCTCAGATGTGAAATTCAGGAAAGGGCATTAATTCCCCCCTTTTTGGGTGGGACTTGACTGGGCTGACTCATCATCTGCTCCGGAGAAGCGGTTATGCTGTACTCGGTACCTAAAAGTGGCTTTTGTATTCTTCGTTCATGCAGGCAGACAGCTCTTCTTCCCTACTTTGGTCCATCTATTTTAAACGCACCATACATAGAAATGTCACAAAAGTCGGCCAGAATTACTATGTACGAAGCGGAGTTTGTAGCTGGAAACGTTCCAAGTACACTTTTGTGCAACTTTGCAAGTAAAGCGTGACATTTACATCTGTGTGTGTGTTCTACCACTGTGCTCTCGTTGCCTTTTTGCACAAAGCACTGTAGATGCTGAGGTTGAGGTGCCAAAGGTAGCAGACGCAACTGACGCAAATTAGATCCCTTATACCTTATACGTGTACAAGCATAATGTGCAAGATCAGGTTTGCCTTTTTTTGTACGGAGCGCTGTAACGGACGCTGAAATTGAGGTGCCAAGGTAACAGCCGCAATTGACAAGATCCCTGTCGCATGTGTACAAGCTTGTGTTACATGTGTACCACTGTCGCACGTGTACAACAAGCACGTGTTACATGTGTACATGCATGCGTTACATGTATACCACTGTCGCATGTGTGCAACAAGCATGTGTTACATGTGTACAAGCATGTGTTACATGTGTACCACTGTCGCACGTGTACTACAAGCATGTGTTACATGTGTACAAGCATGCGTTACATGCGTACCACTGTCGCACGTGTACTACAAGCATGTGTTACATGTGTACAAGCATGTGAGCATGTGTGATATGTGTACCACTCACACGTGTGCTACAAGCATGTGTTACATGTGTATGACCATTACATGTGTACAAGCATGTTACATGTGCAACAAGCATGTGTGAAATCAAGTTTGCCGTTATTTTGCACAGAGCGCTGTGGACGCTGTGGATGAGCTGCCGGAGGTGGCGGACGCGGCTGATATTCAGATCATCACTGAAAAGTGTGTCTAGCTGTGTCCTTGTGTTATTTCGTTCAAGGGGACCGACTTGTGGTTAGGCATGAAGGCTTGTGTGTGTGTGTGTGTGTGTGTGCGCGTGTGTGTGTGTGCGCGTGTGTGTGTGTGTGCGCGTGTGTGTGTATGTGCGTGTATGTACTTGCTTGTGTGTAACTGGTGGAGATGGTATGAAGGGCTTCCTTATTGCGTTGCTCCATTTCTAGCGGACAATGCAGACTGACAAACAGGATAAAGATGAAAATAATCTCGGCATTCACCTCTGCCGATCAGAACTGTTGTGAGAGAAGAGTGCCGTTTTCATTAAGGCGAATGCTAGCAGTACCTTGCAGTGCAACCCTCTCCTCCCCCCCCCCCCCCACACACACGTAAACACATATATCCACTTAAACACCCCCCCTACGCACACACACACATACACAACCAC
>Ga0307942_1002785_pt1 | contig 14173 bp, 13 predicted proteins | sample OrgLakmetagen175_FD_201846 | JGI IMG/M metagenome (GOLD analysis project Ga0307942, IMG submission 201846) | Saline water microbial communities from Organic Lake, Antarctica - #175 | ecosystem: Environmental > Aquatic > Non-marine Saline and Alkaline > Saline | place: Antarctica: Organic Lake...
GACCGGTCTCGCGTAACACACAATGCGTTTCGGTAGCCTTTTTGACACCAAGCAGAGATTTGAGGAAGCCAACGTGATTGGCGTGAGCAGTAGTGCGGCAAGAAGCAGTGTAAGAGAGGTAAGGAGACACACACATTATCTAAGGAGAGGACCTCGCTTTCAGGAGAACAAGGAGCTGAAACAAAACTACTCCACAGGCGGTGAAAAAACCACTCCCCACACTAATTAAAGAAAAGGAGCCACCTTGGTACCGGGTACCGCAAAACTTCTCCACCAATGGAATAAGAAAAGGATCAATAGGGATCAGGAGGGTTGATGTCAGATCAAATTACCGTCACTGCAAAGTATAAGACTCAGCACATCTACTAATGCCACGAGACATATAGAAACTCTCAACTCGCCTGTCAACCAACTTAGAAACTGCTCTGTCACACAATTCGTCGCTGCTAACAATTGGGCGTGATTGCAGGCTTGAAACCGTCTCCTGATGAGAGTTATTAGTAGAGTTGGCATGTCTGGTATGGACAATTTTGGCAGCGAAGTTGACAGAATGAACATGAAGCTTGGAAGCAAGTTTCTTATTTCTTTAAAATCAAGACCCAGCTCCTTAAGAGGCTCCAGCGTGTGATTGTTGTAGATGGTGCCACCCACTCCCAAAGGGATGGTGTGTAGGGTAACGGAGGAGCGAGGCTCCTTGAAGGATGGAGCAGAGGCCTTTTTGCTGTTCCAGCACGGCGCTCAGCTGGTTCTGTGGTCGAGTGTCCTCACAGTACTTGACCTCGTGAGGTAAATATCACGTTGAAGAATGTTGAGATCTTTGGGTCGGTGCTGTCTGGGGAAGATGGATCTGCTAATGGCTGGAAGTATTGTTATGGTGTACCTGGTCTCCCTCAGTTGCCCCCTGCCACTCCTAAGAACACACCCACCCTTCATTATTGCTTGTCTGTTGCTTTTCTGTTTTTGCGGGAGCAACTAGTACAGCATTCGGACGGCTGGAAGTAAACCTATTCTTGTCTGAGAAGCAGGGTGGAAAGAGCCACTTTGGTATGATTCTAGTTTCAGCTGTATTGGGAATCTGAAGGTTTTGCATAGCCAAGCCACTTGCTATCTATGTCCATGCAGACAAAGCAGGATCCTTGGGAGCCTTTCTTGCCGATGGCTTTGAAGATCATGCTGCATGCTGTAGAAAGATCGTGACTACTCCTTGTCCTGGTGGATCCTAGTACCTGGAAGTCAAGCGTGTATCAATGAGAACCTATCAGATGCATGCCATGCCAAATGAGCAGCAACAAACTGGCTGACGGTTCTTGATCCATGGTTTCGTCGGAAAAGGCAGGGCTGTTGATTGCTGCTTAATTCAATCAGAAATGCGTTGTTGATTTTGGCCATTGATTAAATTCGCAGTGGATACCATTTTCTACTTGAATCAACCGTGGCTATATTGCTGGTATAGCTTAGTAAACTACTCAATACTCAGCCAGATGGTTGAGTAAACTTCTCAGCCCTGGAGTAGAGGTGCGGCAGCCAACTACTAGAGTGTGTGTGGTATAGAATATGTCAGTGTGTTAAAGTGAGTTGGATTTGAGAAGCAGCAGAGAAAGAGAGATTACCGAAGGTGAAATGCCAGCCGTCTGAAGTGCAGTTCCCAGCCTTTGCTCGAGAGAGACTTGACCCTGGCTTAGATTTCTTCATTTAACATTTCTTCATTAAAACCCTTCCCCTTATAAATCATTTCATGAGGTGGGTCGTCCTGTTTGCAGACCTTCCCCCCTGTCCTTAGCTGAAATAAGATCCGTGCAAACAGAACAAGTTGTTACATATCCCAAAACCAATATAATATACAAACGTATCAGATAAATTTTAAAGGAAAAGTCTCTACCAACATGTGCCTGCAATCTTCTACCTAGGCAATTACTCCAATGTAATAGGTATGTAATACATCTCCTGATGACTGTATCCTCTCAATCTACCGAGCTGCATCCTTCTCACTCAACTCAGACTCTGATCCTAGATACAAAAAATATGGTAGGCAGTAAATACGCACTGGTCTGTTAACAGTATCTATCTAGTTTGAACTCGACTACAAGTCAATAAGAGTAGCAACACGCTTGATGAGCCGCAAACAGCCTCTCTTTTCTTCTACTTTTCCCAAGACACACAAAGCCTGCACATTTAGAGCACGCTCACACACTCGTATTCACACAGACACACACAGCACACTGAATAGAACCTGCACACACAGGGCACATACATGTCAACACAAAAGCACGGCCCCTGAGAATCAAGGCCCGCGCCAATTGGTCTAAAAACTACAACAACACCTGGAAGCTGGATCATTTCAAGGCATGATTTGGGCCTATGCCTGTTCTCTCTGATCTTGGGGAGGGGGGGGATTAACAGTGTGTGTGTGTCAGTACGACGCTTCAGGATTGTGTGCATGCGTGTGATCATGTGTGTGCTCATCTGACAGCCTCCTGCTCTACAGCCTTGAACACAGCCTGCAGGTTTACCCCCTGATGCTACTGCAGAGTTTGAATGCCGTGAAATTTGACAGCATGGCCGCTCAGAACCGCCACTACTTTCCTGCTGCCAGCCTACCGCTCAGGTTGTGGGGCCAACGCCTCCAACAGGCGACCCCAGGCATCTGACAGGATGACAGCGACAGCTTGGAAAGGGACGACTGAAACCCAAACTCCTCCACACACACATACACACACACGCACACACACACACCTCCTGGCTCCTATTGTTGGTAGGGCGTCCCTGCTCCTGACGGCATGACCTGACACAGAGACACACACACAGTGTCCCTGCAACCGACGGCATGACCTGACCTAACTACAGCAACAGCACTGAGAGCACCCTTGGCATAAGTAGGTGACTGGCACCTAGACCCCTCCTGCTGCTGGCTACTGGCGCAACAAGGCTACGTCTAAAGGGCAAAGGGTACGCAACCCTTGCACGCATCGCTCTATGAGTAGGCTGGGAACCCCTAGAACGCACGAACTACACAACCCCCTTGATGCTAATGGCCCCCGTGTGGTGGCCCTTGCTGCTGCATGAATACGCCTTCACTATGATAATGCCCGGCAGCTGCTGCCGCTGCTGCACCTCCCAACGGCACAGGTGCCGGCCTGCATGTGTGAGTGTGTGTATGTGTGTGTGCGTGTGTGCATGTGTGTCTACTTGTGTTTATATGTTTTTATGTGTGTGTTGTGCATGTGTTTAGTGTATCTTTGTGTGAGTGTATGTGTGTGCGTGTGTTGTGTAAATTTGTCATTTATAGGATAAACGTGTGTAAGGGCGCATGCATCGCCGGCATGCAAATACCCACACCCACATTAAAAGATTGACACATGCAATTGGACACTCATGCACATTCACATGTACACGTGCACACATGCACAAACATACACACAAACGTTAACATGCACGCACACGCTCACATACAGGCACACACACATGCCTGTGTGGCTCTTGCTGGTTGTTTTCAGCCACTTCCATTGCGCTGTCTGCAGCATGGGAGTAGGAGGAGTGCCCCCTACGAGCGTTCAGGGGGCTCACCATGTTGTGGGTGGTACCTGTGAGTGTGTGTGTGTGCGCGTGTATGTGTACGTAGTATGTCATAGTGTGTATACGTATGCTTGTGTGTATGCAATAGTATGTATGCGTGCATACATTCATGCGTGTGGCGTCGTGTGTGTGTGTGTGTGTGTACATGTGTGCTTGCGTGTACGTGCTGTCATAATGGCACAGAGTTTCACCTGTCGGCTGCTGAGGGTGTTGTTGCTGCTGCTGGTGGTGGCGTTTACTGTGGGCTGAAGCAGCAGCTGCGGCAGCAGCAGCGAGGCTTTCGTCTGTTTGAACTGGCCCTGCGTGCATGTGTGTGCGTGTGTATGTGTGTGCGTGCGTGTGCGTGTGTGCATGTATGTGTGTGTGTACATGTGTGTGTACATGTGTGTGTGTTTGTGTGTGTGTATGTGTGTATATGTGTGCGTGTATGTGAGCATGTGTGTCTGTGTGTCTGTGTGTGTATATATATGTGCCCTTATGCATGAGTGGCTGTGTGCATGGGAGTGTCAGCTCCAGCTACTCTCACCTGAATGAGGCTGAGGGAAGAGCTGCACCGGAAAGGAGTGCGGCAAGTGCTCACTGCCCTCCACATTCTGTAATTGTGTGTACGTGTGTGTGTATATTTGTGTGTTTGTGAGAGTATGTGTGTGTTTGTTTTTGTTTGTGCATGTGCGTGTGTGTGTAAGCATGTGCGTGTTCGCGTGAACAAGTGTGCTTGTGCTTGCATGTGTCCGCGTATGTGTGTGTTTACTGAGGCATAAACAGCCTTCTCACCTCGTACTCTTGTTGCAGCAAACTGAATAGGGCAGCCTTGGGCACCGCATCCACTGTTCCAAAATCCTTGACAATCGTGTGCAGGATACGCTCCAGAGTCTGCCTGCTCGCGTGCGCGCTGGCCTTGCGCTGCTGCTGGATGCTGCCTGCAGGTCGTAACAAAAAGGGAGTCGTTGCGGGGACAGTACGTTCACACCATGTGTATATATATTTGTGTGTATATGTTTGTGTGCGTGTGTGTATGTGCGTGTGCGCACGAGTGCACCTGTATGTGCGAATGAGTGTGTTTGTGTGTGTATGAGTGTGTGGGCGTATTTTTGTTCATGTGTATGTGTGAGTGTGTTTATATTGTGTGTATGTGTGTATGTGTGTGTGTGTGTGTGCATGTGTGTGTGAGTGTGTGTTTGTTCGGGTGCATGTGTACACGTGTATGTTTGTATGTGCATGCGAGTGTGTGTGTCTGTGTGTGTCTGTGCCTGCGTGTGTGTGTGACTGCAGGCGTATCGTGTGCGTATCGTGTGCGAGTAGCTGTAATTCCGGGGTAGTTTCTCAGCACCATCCCCTCACCAGAGTACAGGTGACTAATGCTGTTGGCAGCACACACAAACTGGCTATACAGAGTTTTCTCGCTCTCTAAATCTACGCATTCCTGCAGCTTTCTCTTCTTCCCTTTGCTGTAAGACATATTTTCTCATAAATTATATCAATTTGCTGTAAACTGCTGCACAAAAAGCAGCCTCTCCGTTTGAGCTCTCAAACATGCCTGAGTCTCCCTTCAAGCCTGACATTCTGGCAGGGAAGGTAAATCTGGAAAACTCTGGTTATGTTTGCCTTGTCACAGCCCTGAATGTGTAAACCCTAGGTGCCTACCTGCAACAGGTGGCCCTGGTCACGGGAGGAACCTCGGGAATAGGTTTTGAAATAGCCACTCAGCTGGGTGAGTTTGCGAGCAGCGTGTATCACAAGCTAGCACACATACAGAGACACACATACACATAAACACACATGCGCACACATATACACACACACGCACGCACGCACACACGCTCACACACATACATACACACGCACGCAAGCGTGCGCTCACACACACACACAAACACACGCACACACACAAACACACACACACGTGCGCGTACACACGCACGCATGGGCGCGCACGCACGGGCGCACTCACACACACACACATTACACACACTGACACACACACATACATACACGTACACACGCACACAAACACACGTACACACATGTACACACAGGTCTGCATGGGGCAAAGGTTGTGGTCACTGGCAGGCGCCAACAGGTGCTAGATGCTGCATGTACGGCCATGCGGGATCGCGGAATCACTGTGTTAGGCATGCAGGTGAGGTAATGGGTACACACTGCACACAGTGCATAACTCTAACACAGAATGCCTGATGTGTGCGTAAGAATGTAGGATAAGAACGCAAGGCATGCTTTGCGACATCCCACCGTAGAGTGGTCGCAGTTCTGTCATGGCTCAAACAAAACCGCCAATTACAATGCAGGGGGATGTGCGGCAACAAATTTCGTGTCAGGCCTGGATAGATGAGGTGAGAAGGACCAAATGTATGTGGGTGGTTGTTTTTGTGTGTGTGTATATGTTGTACCAGCAGCAGCAGCAGCAGCAGCAGCAGCAGCAGTTGCCGACGGATAGGAAAGAAGAAAAATTAACAAGAAACATGTGTATGGTAGGTGTTTGTTCCTGTGATTGTGTATGTTTTTGTGTGTATCTATGTGTGTATTTGTCAATGAGCGTGCGTGGCACTTGTAAAAACAAGTGGGCCTTCATCAGTAGTGTCTTGCCTGATTCTCCTTTTTAGAGTGGCACGGTACGAGGATTTGGATGGGCGTGAAATGGTGTATATTCATCGACCTCAAAAATGGATCGCAGATCCACTTACGCTTCCCTCTGCGTCGGCCACTCACATTTCCCTCCATGTCAGCCATCATTGCTCACCTAAGTCAGATTTCTACCACAACCAGCACAGCCAGGTTAGAAGCGCAACCGCAGATTCTCTGATCAGAGGCTTTTGGGGTTGAGGCTTTTGGAGTTGAGGCATTTTAGGCTGGAATTGCGGCAGGAACTGTATCAGCATTAGTGTCCTCTAGGCTTATATATAGGGCTGGCCAAAACCGTATGAAAACACCGTGTATGACCGTACATTAAACAAATTTTCTGCCAAAAATACCGTATACACACCGTTTATATAAGGTTCTGGCCAACCCTACTCATACACAATCGGGGGTGCCTCTACCCAGGTTGCTCAGTTGATCGGTTGCTGACTGGTCTCGGCCAGCCACAACAATTTATTGCCTCAGGCAGGAGGCTGTTCGAAAAACAATCTCCTGACAGTCACGTGTAAATTTTGGGCCTCTGGCCCAAAATGACCCCTTCCCCCCCAAACCCCCCTTCCTGACCCCCCACACAAATAAAAAGGATGTCAATTTGCTCAGAATTTAAGCAGCTATCTGCCTGCACGGTTCTCATGTCAGTTTATCCAATTCCTGAAGAGTTTTAGGGCAACAACTGGTTTGCGCACGCTCTTGACTGACCACCTGTTTAGTGCACAAATCCAAACAAAACCTTTGCCAAAGCACTTTTTCACATCATTCATGCATGCAACTTGTGCATAATGCAATATGTGAACTGCATGTTTGGAATGTATTGCTGGTAATTTGCCTGAACATACCCCCGCGACCTACTTGGGGGCATTCCATGCATTTCTATGACCAGGCACCCAGACCCCTCCTTTAATCAAATCATCCAACAAGAATCCCAATTGAACGGGCTTGAACCGAGGAATCCAAAAATGATTAAAACATTTAGTGAAAGTGGCCCAGTAAAATTCTGGAGACCTCACCCAAAATTCTCAGACCCCCCTTGCCCCCCCCCCCTGCCCCCTCCAGAATCGACTTATTTGTATACCAATCAATAGCTCTCGATGTCAAGATTCCGAGTTTATTTGTAGTTTGTAAATTATATTTCAATCGACACGTGACACCAAAAAGTTATGATAACTACAGCCTCTTGACTCAGGGATGCTGACTCAGGGATGGGGAAACAGGTTGCGTGTTTTGATTTGGAACATTCACTAAACGAGCCAAGGAGTGAAAACGATGAGTGCCAGGAAGCGCAGAGCACAAGGAAACAAACCTCAGTCGAGGCCAGACAGATGCGATGAGGATGCTCAAGCGTCTTGAATTCCTTGGTCAACTGCGCTGCCAAAATAGTCAAGGGCAGCCACAAACTGGAAAACACAGCTGTGTTGTACTGATATCCGCAGATTGAGTCAAAGCTTGGGCGACTGGGTTTCTTGATCAACTTTGCTGATTGAATAGGAAGGTGCAGCGCCAAAATTGCGCAACATTGTTGCTGACGTATTTGCAGATTGAGGCAAAGCTTGGGCGAATGGATTTCTTGGTCAACTGCGCTGCTGGAAACTTCTTGGCAACGGCAGAGAACCTCACTCCCAACGGCTTCAGGACAGGTACGGTAATTGCACCCTCCAGCACTGTGGGACAGGTAATAATGCAGATGTACCCTGCCTTTGGTCAGGGAACGAGCGAGCACACCCTGGGTTAGAAGGGCAGGTACGGTAATCGCACCCTGCTGAAGGACCCTTTGGTGAGGGAGTTTTACAGTAACCAGTACCAAAGCGGCTCCTTTCCCTTAAATACTGTGGGGAGCGGTTTTTCACAGCCTGCGTAGTTCTTCTTTTCCTTTCCTGTAGGACAGGGATGCAGGTGCACCCTGTTTTCGGTCAGGGAAAGATGCACACACACACACTGCGCAAGGGCATGTATGTAATTGCACCCTGTTTTTAATCAGGGAAACATGCACAAACACACCCTGCGCTAGGGCATGTATGTAATTGCACCCTGTTTTCGGTCAGGGTAAGATGCACAAACATGCCCTGCGTGAGGGCATGCATGTAATTGCACCCTGCTGTAGGACAGGTACGCAAACGCACCCTGCTGCAGGGCTAAATAGGACAGTCTGTGTGTGCGTACGTACGTGTGTGTGCGTACGTGTATGTGAGTGTGTGTGTGCGTGCGTGCGTGTGTGCGTGCGTGTGTCATGGCTGCATGAAGCATCTGTGAGTACTTACGTTTTCAGCGCCTTCCCCTCACCCGAGTGCAGCAGGTGGCTAATGCTGTTGGCGGCACTTAACCCAAATGGCTGGCTGTGCAGAGTCTTCTCGCTCTCTATTTCTACGCATTCCTGCACAGCTTGCGGTGGGAGAGGTCACAAGCAGCAAAGTCACGCGCTTTGCACATGCGCGCAAAGCGCAGGCACCCTCAACAAACACACACACACACTCGCACACACACAAACACACACGTGCTTTCTCTAATACTTGAGATCAGCTCTCCTTATGCCCTATATTCCTATATTTAAATAGGGTTGACACAGCAGATCTAAGTGACAACGTCAACGACATGAAAACGCAAGCACACATGGCAGGCCGTTGGATACATCTGACCTTAACGTCCTGCCCATATATGTCTAATTTGGACCTTCTGCCGATGACTGAACTGAACCTTCTGCCGTTCGTCTCCCTGCCATTTATTTAGCCCATCCCTCCTAATTTGCTCCCCACCTGTGCACATAAGATAACATGCGAGCAAAAGCCGTGCCTCTTATGGGCATAGATCTCCTCTCCCCTCATCGACACTGCCTCAACACAACCCGTGCTTTTCAAGCACAATTGCCTTTCATACTGCTGACCACGCAGTCCTGAGAATGCAGCCAGCTCTCTGCATGGTTGTAGAAAGAGGTACACAGTTTGAACAACTGGAGGCTTGTCCACGTTATGGCGCCTCCTTGTTTTCTTTTTTCACGAGAGCGTGTTCTTGACATTTCCTACCTTGCCCCTTTCATATACATAGTCCTGCACCTCTGCCGAAATTCCTGCTGCACACTTGCAGATGCAAGCAGTTGTGGGAATCGTTGCCTCTTCATAAATTGTGCTCATCCGCTGTGCCCCTTGTACACTGCCCTGGTCATTTCTGCTGCACACTGCACACTTGCATATGCACGCAGTCGTGAAATGAATGCCTCTTCACTCACTTTGCCCCTTGTACACTGCCCTGATCATTTCTCCTGCACACTTGCATATGCACGCAGTCATGGAGTTATGCCTTTTCATTCAATGTGCTCATCCGCTGTGCCCCTTGTACACTGCCCTGATCATTTCTGCTGCACACTTGCATGTGCACAAAGTTGTGGAGAATGATGCCGTTTTCGTGAGCAGAGATACACTGCCCCCTCACACACACCGAGCAATTTCACCCTACCCCTTCCACTCAGTCTTGCACCTCTCCCTATCTGCTGCACACTTTCATACGCACACAGTTGCGAGCAATTTCGGTAATGTGGTCATTTACACTGCCCCTTTCTTACAGTCCTGCAGCTCCTTTGAAAGTAGTCCATCTGTATATGTACCACCACATTCACCCCAATCTACACACATACACACATAAAACACACATACAAACATAAATACACACACACATACACACATAAACACACACACATCGCACACACAGTCATGGAGATAGATGCCATTGGTACCTTCACCATGAGCCAGGCCGCCTTCCGCCTCCTCAAACAATCAGACTCAGCATGCATCACTAACATCAGCGCGACCTTGCAGTATGGTGCCACGTGGTGGCAGGTGAGCAAGGGCACTCTATCGTGTGCGTGCATGTGTGTGTGTGTTTCGTGTGTGGTGTGTGTGTGTTCATGTGTGCTTTGCTCGGCCACATCAGCGCGAGACCTTGCAGTATGGTGCCACGTGGTGGCAGGTGAGCACGGGTGTTCTATCGTGTGCGTGCGTGCGTGCGTGTGTGTGTTTCGTGTGTGGGGTGTGTGTATTCATGTGTGCGTTGCTCGGCCACATTAGCACAATCTTGCAGTATGGTGCCACGTGGTGGCAGGTGAGCAAGGGTGTTCTATCGTGTGCGTGCGTGCGTGCGTGTGTGTGTTTCGTGTGTGGGGTGTGTGTATTCATGTGTGCGTTGCTCGGCCACATCAGCGCAATCTTGCAGTATGGTGCCACGTGGTGGCAGGTGAGCGAGGCTGTTCTGCTGTGAATCTGAACAACGATGTATGTATGTGTGTGTGCGTGTATGTTTGTGTGTGTGTTCGTGTGCATCATGAGGTGGTGCTGCTCTATTATGTTGTTCTTATTTGTGATTTATGGTGCGCAAGCATGGGAAAAAGAACTGGAACAGAAGCACGGTCGCTTGTTTGTGCTTTTTGTGACTTGAGAGCCAAAGAGCGTAAAGGTTCATACACAACGGGCAGTAGACAAAGAAGGAGTGCGTTCCTGCACACGTGTGCACACATGCTCATATGTAAGGCACATGGCATATGCCATCGCCCAAAGTCTGCTGTGGGCAGCTTGGCGCATGTGCGCTCATTCACAAGCATACACACAAAAACACACACATGTACACACACATAACCACGCTACACATAGAGACAATACACACACATACACACGCACACATGCACACACACATGAACACTCACAGGCCCATGCCTCTGCTGCAAAGTCTGCAGTGGACAGCTTGACGCGCAGCTTAGCGCTGGAGTGGGGTGTGTATGGGATTCGTGTGAATGGAGTGGCCCCAGGGCCCATCGAGGGCACTGCAGGTGTGTGTGTGTGTGTGTAATTGAGAGACCTCCTGTCTTTGCACTTTGTGCACGCAAGCCTTATCAAGCTCTCTGCAGGAAAGGTGGTGGAGGAGTTAGTGCAGTGTGTTGTCCCTCCTTGTGTGTGTTGTGTGTGTATGTGTGTGTCTCTGTGTGTGTGTCCCTGTGTGTGTATGTGTGTGTTGTGTGTATGTGTGTGTGCGTTTCAAGCACGCAACAAAGTATACGTGCAGGCCTCTTGCAGTTGGGCCCCAGCTCCGCAGTGAGGGTGCAGGAGTAGCTGCAGTGTGTGTATGTGTGTGTGTCCCTTCTTGCGCGTGTGTATACACATATATTATTACACACACACGCTGTGTGCGTGCAGGCATCATGAAGCTGGGCCCCAGCTCCGCGGGAAAGGTGCAGGAGGAGCTGACAGCACGCGTGCCTTTGGGACGCATGGGCAGCACATGGGATATTGCCATGGCTTGCACATACCTTGCGTCGCCAGCTGCAGGGTGGGTGTCTGTGTTCGCTCACTGTTGCTGCTGCGGCTACTGATAAGTTAAGACAATGCTTTAGATGGCAGGCAGGAGGCATAAAGCGCAATTCCATGGCAGCACGCGTATGCGTACGCGTGAGCGCACGTGCGCAAACACGCACACATACACATGCACACCCCCACACGTCCCCCCCCCACACACACACGCACACACACGCACACACACCTACACACACCTACACGCACGCACACACAAAATCACACACACGCACACACACCCCAAACAACACACAGATACATCTCTGGTGACACGCTGGTGGTCGACGGAGCCAGCTGGATGTGGGACCCCCCTCTAGTGCCAAGGGAGGTGGTGGCCAAGGTGTGGGTTCTGTGTTTGGTAACTAGGGTTGGCCAGAATTAAATATATACACAGGTTTGGCCAGGACCGCATATTTACACTGTATATGACCGTACATTTGGTGATTCCCCTGCCAAAAATACCGTATATACACCGTACTTATATGAACGGTTCTGGTCCACCCAACAAACCTATACACGGTGTTTTTGTAGGATCATCAATGGATTTTGAGGCGCTTACTCATAAGCACTTGATAATTGTATTCTTGTATACGCTTGTTGCAGTTTAAGAGTAGTGAACAGTTTAAGAGTAGTGAACACTAGCGAGGGTAAGGGTGTCAGCACACACATACACACACTTGGCACACAAAAACGTAGGCGCACCCTGTGACAAGGTATAATGATACATATGACATACAGGTTACATATAGGATACATTTAGGATACATTTAGGAATGCATTTAGGATACATATAGGATACATGTAAGCAAGGTTGTTCATTTATTTCGGGGTTCGGTCAAAAGTTTAGGTTCGCAAACTTTCATGCATTGTAACGAACCTTAAAATGCCGTTCGCAAGCTATTAAACGTTCGTCGAACTTCAAGCCTTTTATCCGAACTCTTGGTCCCAAAATTGCAGCCGAAAATGCAGGAAAGAGCCTTAGATGGCCGTCAAACGTGCTGATTAATTGTAATGTTTTATCAAGACAACAAGAGCATGTTTTGGACGAGTAGTGCATAGCTATTTGTACATCGTGTCGTACTGGTAGGCGTGGCGGGCCACTGCGAAAGAAAATAAAAAGAACTGACCTGAAGAGGTTGTGCGGAAGGAAAAAAAGCCTTGCAGGCAGTAAAAACCACTCCCCACATCAATTAAGGAAAGGAGCCACTTTGGTATCGGGTAAACACTCCTCCACCAAAGGAAAAAGAAAATACCAATGAGGATTAGGAGGGTTGCAGGCTTGAAATCGTCTCCTGATGAGAGTTGATATTAGTGCTAGAAAGGGTACGTCTGGTATGGACAAGTTTGGCAGCGTAATTGACAGAATGAACATGAAGCTTGGAAGCAGGTTTCTTAACTATTTGAGAATCAAGACCCAGCTCCTTAAGAGGCTCCAGCGTGTGATTGTTGTAGATAGTGCCACCCACTCCCAAAAGGATGGTATGGAGGGTAACGGAGGCTCCTTGAAGGATGGAGCAGAGGCCTTTATGCTGTTCCTGCGCGGCGCTCAGCTGGTTCTGCGGTCTAGTGTCCTCACAGTACTTGATCTTGATGAGGTGCATGTCACGTTGTAGAATGCTGAGATATTTGGGTCGGTGCTGTCTGGGGAGAGATTGTGCGCATTGGCAGCATGGATTTGGAAGGACGTTAAGTTGTGTTTTGCGCCACACAGCTACGGAAATTGTCGCCACTGTGGTAGCTGCTTTTGTTGGTATGACTTTGTGTGATGGTGGTGGTGTGGAGTATATTTATTCTGCACAATTTCTATAACTAAATTGCGGGACAAGCCAAGTCTGATGCTTGGTTCAGTCAGTGAAATGACCTGGAAAAACAATGCACATTGGTAGCCGGTAGTGACGACGCACTTGGCCTAGAATTGAATAAAGGTACACTGGTAGCTGGCAGTGACGACACACGCAACTTGGTCCTGAAAAACAATGCACACTGGTAGCCGGTAGTGACGACACACTCGGCCTAGAACTGAATAAAGGTACACTGGTAGCTGGAAGTGACGACACACGCAACTTGGTCCTGAAAAACAATGCACACTGGTAGCCGGTAGTGACGACGCACTCGGCCTAGAATTGAATAAAGGTACACTGGTAGCTGGCAGTGACGACACACGCAACTTGGTCCTGAAAAACAATGCACACTGGTAGCCGGTAGTGACGACACACTCGGCCTAGAATTGAATAAAGGTACACTGGTAGCTGGCAGTGACGACACACGCAACTTGGTCCTGAAAAACAATGCACATTGGTAGCCGGTAGTGACGACACACTCGGCCTAGAACTGAATAAAGGTACACTGGTAGCTGGAAGTGACGACAAACGCAACTTGGTCCTGAAAAACAATGCACATTGGTAGCCGGTAGTGACGACGCACTCGGCCTAGAATTGAATAAAGGTACACTGGTAGCTGGCAGTGACGACACACGCAACTTGGTCCTGAAAAACAATGCACATTGGTAGCCGGTAGTGACGACGCACTCGGCCTAGAATTGAATAAAGGTACACTGGTAGCTGGCAGTGACGACACACGCAACTTGGTCCTGAAAAACAATGCACATTGGTAGCCGG
>Ga0307942_1002786_pt1 | contig 14173 bp, 13 predicted proteins | sample OrgLakmetagen175_FD_201846 | JGI IMG/M metagenome (GOLD analysis project Ga0307942, IMG submission 201846) | Saline water microbial communities from Organic Lake, Antarctica - #175 | ecosystem: Environmental > Aquatic > Non-marine Saline and Alkaline > Saline | place: Antarctica: Organic Lake...
TCTCTCTCTCTCTCTCTCTCTCTCCCCCTCTCTCTCTCTCTCTCTCTCTCTCTCTCTCTCGCTCTCACTCTCTCTCTCTCTCTCTCACACACACACACACACACACACACACACAAACACACTGTCACTCACGTAGGCCTACAGCTGCTAGAGCAGGAGGGCGAGGGGCCTGAAGATGACAGCACAGCACGCGAATTGCGCAACCAGCTTCTAGAAATGGAGCGTGCAATGTGGGATTCAGGGGCGCACCTGCGCATGCAGCGATTGATGGAAGACTTTCAGGCAAAGGTGAGGCTTTGAAAAGGGCTTGCTTTGGTGGATTTCTTTCAAGGTGCTGGAATTCGGTGCCTGCGTAGCGCTTGACAAAGGAGGTCTAAGCTAGTCAGTACAGGAACTTGACTTGTTTGTAGGGTCGACGATTTCCACTTTTGGCACGCGCTATATCTGAAAAATTAATAGCGCTATAAGTGGACGCTTATCCCTAATTTATATAAATGTGTTATTATACGGTGCACATACGATATTTTTGGCAGGGAAATCACCAAATATACGGTCAGATACGGTGTATATATATGGTTCCGGCAGGAACCTCAATTATTTGCTGTCCCCTTTCTGGGAATGCTGGAGTTAAGGATCTGCGTTTGATGCTAGAATATAGGTTAGGTGAGGGTGGCGTTTTGGATTTAATTTGCTTGATAAATCAAGGATCAACCAATGCAAGTAACGCTTGCTGGAGGATCTTTGGGCCTAGGTTAGGATATGCAGATGAACTCTTTATTTGCGTACCAAACCGAAATGACTGTGATTTATTTAATGCATCTGTGTGTGTGTGTGTGCGTGCGTGCGTGTGTGTGTATGTGTGTTTGTGTGGCGCCTGAGGGAGGTTTGGCTTAAGTGGGACTTAGCACACAGTTTTGCCTCATGGTTTATGACATGCTTTTGCGCGTCTGCACCAGATCTTGGCTCGTTGGACTGCAGGACTGAATCCTGCACAAGCGAGCCTGGGATGTTTGTCAGGGGCAGCTTATGACCACCGAGTCAAGCACAAAGCGTTTTCAGAGACAGACACACTCACACATACATACATGCATGTACGCACAGGCTGCCACTAACACCATGATGAGTGGTGCCAGCACATCTGCCTCACACACTTTCATGCCCCCCTTGCACGCACTGCTCACTGTGTTGGTGTGCATGGTTGGTGCGGGGCTTGCCGCTGTGCTTGGATTTGGTATTGGTGGTGGTGGTGGTGGTGGTGGTGGTGGTGGTGGTGGTGGTGGTGCAGGGGGGCGCGCAGCGATGCAGTTGCCGTGGGGGTCAAGCAACGGAGAGGGAACAACAGCTGTGGATCAAGAGGGGGGGAAGAGAGGAGGGGGAAAGGGAAGGAGGGTCGTGGAGCGACAGGCAAAGCAGGGCGGGCAGTGTTTCTAATCTATGTCGGTAGTGGTTACAATCTGCGTTCTTTTTCGTTTCTACAAAGGATGGACTCAGGTTTTTTCTATGTTTTCTTCAGCACCTCTTTGCACGGTTCGCTTTCTCCTCGCACTTTGTTGTTCCCTTTGCAGGTATGTGTGCATTTCTTGTACTAGGATGTTTTTATGGCAACGTGCATGCCGGGCTGCAGTGTCTTACGAAATGGATTACTAATTCAGTTGCTGTAATCAAATGGGCTTTGCCTGATCTGGGTCGTAAATAATGCCTGATCTGGGCGTGGGATCACCAGGGTTATGTCAGGACATAAGGAGGCCTGAAAGGTTTTACTCTCTGTAGGGGGGGGGCCTCCAGTAGGGACACGCGCACACACACACACACACACACACGCACACACACACACACACACACGCACGATCCGACAAGGTACAGGATTTACAGATAAAGCCATCAGTCAAAACGTGCGACTGCTAGGCTGCGTAAATAAAACGTGTAAAAACTGATAATTGTTGTTGTAGCTCCAGACTTGTAGCACCTACAAAAAAAACCTGGAAAGGAAAAAAAGGCACAAGCTGTTTGTAACAAGGTCCACAGTGGTGCATGCCTGCTAGCACAAGCAGACGTAGGCAGTCGTGAAAAAATGGTTCAACAAGGCATCATACGCCCTTCAGAAGAGGCACAGACAGGAATGATTCCTACCTGGCTCTTACCTTCCAATTTCAATGCACAACAGCGGCGGATATTTGGCAAGCCTGATGTACGATCACAGTTACTCCGATCCAGCAACCATGCCCCAAAACCCAACAAACAGATGAAAAAATCACAAATTAGACGAGGCATTAGTCGAAACATTAGGACCACATTATGAGCAATGGTCCCAGTGGTGTGCATGCCTCTGCAAGCCAAGAAGGTGCGCCCCCCTGTCCATTATTCATCCTTATACAGGCAATGAATGGACGTTTTTTTATGGTGGAGCAGAATTCAATACATCCTGCAGCCCTCCTGATGTCCATCAAATTCCTGTAATTTTAATTTCCTAAGGATGTGGAGGACTCTGCTTTTTGGGGGTTCGTCAGTTTGTACGTGGGAACTCTCTAGTGATTAGGCCATGTGTCTCTGTGGCCTGGGAAGACGTATGTGCTCCCAGTAGATATGTATGCTGGCCAGGTGTGGAGCAACAAGTTTATTAAAGACGATAAGGTCTTCACGAGTGATTTGCAAGTGCAACACATGAGTTTGTTTGAAGGGCACGCTGGGTGTTAAGCTTACCACCACTAATTGAGCTGTCTTGAGGGAGTGTGGACACGAGCCACTGCAGTTCTACTGGTTCAGGTCTATTGTCAAATTGTATAATAGCATGCTCAAGTCAAACAGTGAGACGTTAAGCAGGTTGCTGAAAGCAGATCTGAGCATACATTCACGTGACCCCTCCAGCTGGACTGCCTTTGGTCTTAGATGCTTTTCAAGGGTAGCGGCGTTGCAATTCATTTTCGCAAGCAGTGTGGCAGGGTACTTCCATTTCTGTTCAAGAATTTACTGATGGTCTGAGGCACAGATTGCGGACAGTGTGGAGAGATGTTGAGGGATTTAATCCAGCGGACACGCGGACACAAACAGCAAGTTGGTAACAAAAACCCATTAAAAACAATCAAGCATCTGCTAGGACCAGCCGACTGCATTAAATCAGAGGGGGGGGATCATCATCAGTGTGTTTTGGGCACATGAACTTCATGTTGGCTGCTGAACATCTGACACACTGAGGATACAAGAATGAGGGAGGCAAATGACACTATATATGTATATATATACATACTCATGTGTGAGGAGCAGCACATGCACAGCAAAGGGGTCTGAAACATCAAACATGGTCTGGTTCAACACTCCTTGCTGCGGGCCCTGCTGCTAGATGAACTCTGAACTAGCACTTGCCTGGCTACGACTGTTAATTCGTGTATACAGAGCGGAATTAAAATTGGATATTAAGCAATTAGCAGGCATTGCCCATTGTTTGTCTTTTTACACCTCACACAGCAAAGCACAATCAGAACCAAGGACTTGTTCAATTGAAACAGTGTATTTGACTCTTTATGTCTGCATTATTGGAACCAACAGCACCTTGCAGCCAAGATGCAATGATGTTTGTTCCGAACATTCTCACAGGGGAAAGCACACTGTGCTTTCCCCTGTGCACTCAGGCAAGCTGTTCGTGTTAAGGTATAGCACTCAGGCAAGCGTCAACATGAATGAAACCTCTCGTGTATGCACACACCACGTCTTCTGTTCCCTCTAATAGGACCTCTTAGAATTTACAGAGTTTACAGATTAAGCCATGAGTCAAAATGAGCGACTGCTAGGCTGGGACCTCTAAGAATGCTCATACTTAGACACCCAACAAACGCGTATCACACTAGGTTAGCCAGAAATGCAAGAAAAGTTGCCCATATTATCCTAGCAGATGACGCTGCCAATCCATACCCCAGGGCTATGAAACCAAGGTTTACAATGTTTACAAGGAAAAGCCTTCAGTCAAAGCGTGCGACTGCTAGCCTGCTCATAAAAAACAATCAGTTCATGTAGAAAAAAATAGAGTTTGTTGTTGTCCTGGTGCAAAAAAGCAGAAACTTCCTATGCTCTTACCTCTGAGAATAAGGACTCATACCTCCTGCCAAGAGATAGACACTGTAGGGGAGGAGGAAATATGAGACCAAGAGATGTACAAGGTTTACAAAAAAAAGGCCTTCAGTCAAGAAGTGCGACTGTTAGCCATAACCTCAAGACATACAACCAAACAAATGCGATGTAGTTTAGTTTGGTTGGCTTACAAAGGCAACCAAAGAAAGTTACAAAGGCATGCAGTCTGGGATGGCTGCTCAATCTAGGGGAACGAGGTAAAGCCTCAAAACGAGTAACTGTGATACAAATGAAAAAAGCAGTATAAGTTTGATGGAAAGGCCACAACACAGCAGTTCGACCCTGCATGTGCTACCTTATTAAGTGCAAAGCAAGAAAAGCCATAACTGTTCAGGCAGTGGGCCAGGTCTGCACCAGCTGCAGCCATGTAAGTCCAAAAAGGCAAGAAGACCGCAGTCTGGTAAGGTGCAGCTTCCTCCTTGGTCCAGTGGTCCTTGGTCCTGTGGTCCTGTGGTCCTGTGGTCCTGTGGTCCTGTGGTCCTGTGGTCCTGTGGCCCTGTGGTCCTGTGGTCATGTGGTCATGTGGTCATGTGGTTTCCTTGGATCCAATTATTTCCGCCTGAACCTTCTTCCCCTAAAGGCCTCCCCCCTTGCCACTTTTTTCCCGTCCAACCGGCCTGGCCTCTCTTGCTGCCCTTTTTTCTTTCAATTTTCCTTTATTTTCTCACGTAGTAGGGAGTTTGCTATCTCCCCTTGATCTATGTAATATCCTAAAAACCAAAACCAAAAAGTTCACAGCCTCGGAATTACTGGTCTACTACGTGCCACAGTACTCCTGAAAAAATGGAGCCTACATGCAGTCAGATCCGCATGAAAAATCATACAGATGAGGCGAGATCTTGAACACTATCCCTAAAAGTATCTAAGCAATACTCCTGGTAATGTACAGGCTTCTGCCTCCCAACCACCTGACCCCCACTTAAAAACTCCTCTTATTTTTATTCTCCAGGTGGGATGTTGTGTGTCTCTGCATCCATTGGATGGTGCAGAACAAAAAAATAACATCCTTTCCTAATCATGCCACTAGTGTTTACACTATTTTTTCATGCCCAATTGTTGGCAGCGACGAATCATGTGACAGACCAATTAAGTTGGTATTAGTAGATGTGCTAAGTCTTATAATTTGCAGTGACGGTAATTTGATCTGACAATCTGCGTTTTTTCTACTTTTCCTTTTCGCACACACACACACACACACACACACACACACACACACACACACACACACACACACACACACACACACACACAAACCACACACACACACACACACACACACACAAACAACACACACACACACACATACACACACATGATCTTTGGCAGTGCAGTGAGATCTGTGAGAGGAGTCGGGGAGGACGGGGGGGGTGGAACAATGAGCAGCAGCAGGAGTTAAGGCAGCAGCTTGGAGCGTGTGGAGCTAGAGCAACAGTAATGGAGGAGTTTTTATGGTACCCGGTACCAAAGTGGCTCCTTTTCCTTGGTTATTGTGGGGAGTGGTGTTTCACTGCTTGCGTAGCTTTTTTTCACAGTAATTTTGTTAACCTGTACAGAACCCCTGTACAGAGCCCCTGTACAGTCCTTCGCTGAAAGGACCCAGGCTGCATGCGGGCTCCAGGACCCACCACACAGGTCGTGCATGTCACGTCAATGGGGGAGATGACCTGAATCCTCGATTTCTGAGCTGGCTGCGTAGGCCAAATATAAAACCAACTGCAAGAATAAAAATATTATTCAAATTCTGGACCCTCGTTCACACGGTGTTTTTTCTTATTTTTTTAAAAGGGGTAGGAAGCGTAGATGGTTGATTTTATTCTTGGAATTTCTAATTTAATTCACGACCAAAAGTGGCTGACAGCTGGGCAGTAGATACAGCCGGTAAGCTGCTAAATAACTCCATGATGGTGTGTAAATTGCAAGTAGACATGCGTTCATCAGTCCATGCATTGTCATGTCTTGCATCTGCATAGCACTGCCCCGACAGCCAGACGCCTTGGCGGCACTAGTGTATGTTACGTGAGTGCTTGATTGCATCCGCAAGGCTATGGCGCCATCAATTCCTTTTATTTAGACATCATCACTCTCACTTACCACTGGATACGCAGTTGCAGAATTCTGCTACAGACTGTTCAAATAAACCTTTATTTCTGCAACTCGCAACTTCATGATGAGAATCTCAAGTAGATAGAGTGGCAGATAACTTGAACACCCAGGTCTGATTGATTCCAGTCTATCTCACACCCTTTTATTCCCTGAAGGATGCAAGACCGCTTGGGCGGTGCCGGTTTTGTTGCGCCAATTTTCTTGCTGCTTCTGCTCTTTGGAGACGGTCTTGCTAATGACGACAGCATCAATAAGGCAGCCGCCGCCACCCCTGATGCAAGCAGCACTAGTAAACACAGAACAAGCGCCACCTTGCCGGCAGCCGCTGCCCCTCCGCCTGCAATCAACGAAAATAGCAGCAGAACACTACTGCCTGCAGCAGCCAGCAGACAACAGCGCCATGCCTCTAAGCCAACCGCCCGGACGCCACTTGCGCAGCATGCTGTGGTCATCAGATCCAGGAGCGGCAGCCCCACGCCTGCCCCTGCAGACGTCAAGCATAGCAATTCCGGAAATCAAACTGCTCCCTCCAAGCCACCTTCGTACGTCACATTCACTCAAAGTGATGAGCAGTGGGCTGCCCACTTTGGAGGCGCTGCCAAGTTAGTTGCAGCCACCCCATCACTGTGTGTTCCTGGTGGGTGGGTCACACGTTTTATGCTTCTCCACTAGAACAAATGTGGCACACTGTGTGTGTCGAAAAAGTGGCACCCTGTGTTTTCGAAAAAGTGGTGCTTTACATGTATGGGCGCGAGCACACCTGTACGAGGGCGTGCTCTTCAGAGGCACCAAATGTAGGATTGGTCAGAACCATATACGTATATAGGGTGCATATACGATATGTTGTGCAGGTAATTAATAAATACGTGGTCATACGGCTCATACATACAATTCTAGCCAACCCTAACCACATGCTTTTACTTGATCTTTGAGGCCTGCTTCTAGCTTTCACTCAATCTGTGAGGCCTGCTTCTATGCTTTCACTCAATCTTTGAGGCCTGCTTCCATGCTTTCACTCAATCTGTGAGGCCTGCTTCCACGCTTTCACTCAATCTTTGAGGCCTGCTTCTATGCTTTCACTCAATCTGTGAGGCCTGCTTCTATGCTTTCACTCAATCTGTGAGGCCTGCTTCTATGCTTTCACTCAATCTGTGAGGCCTGCTTCTATGCTTACAGGCTACTGGCTTTTGGTTACACGGCTTCTATGCTTACACGGCTTTATGCTTGCACGCTTCTATGTTTACACGGCTACAACTGGCTATTGGCTTTTGGTCTTATTGTTGGTTATAACTACTACTTTATTGCTAACCGTCCAGGTAATAATGCAAGCAAAATTGACTGTGTCATTGGTTCCTGCAATATCTCGCCTTCCTATTTGTATCATCACAGACATATCAAACATAGTCAAAAGGGAAAGATCCAATATGCCTTCCTATTTGTATCATCACAGACATATATCAAACATAGTCGTAAAGGGAAAGATCCAATATGCCTGCCTCTGTCAGGAACACGCAAGATGACAGTTCCTTACAATTCAGAGTGAAAGGGGTTAATTTCTTCCTCATAACTTAGTCAATGTTTAACGCCGTGGTTGATCATAAATAAGGCAATTCCTGCATATTGGTGTTTCTAGTATTGATGTGAATGCCTGCTCTCTCTCTCTCTCTCTTTCTCTCTCTCTCCCCTTCTCTCTTTTCAACGACGACAGTCTCTCTCTCTACTTGAATCTCTACTTGGATCCTTTTCTTTTTCCTGGTTTCATTTCCCTGGTTCTGGGTCTCCTTGAGCAGCTTCCTCTTGCTTTCTCCTCTGCTTGAGCCCTCCCTCCTCTTTTTTTGTTGTTGTCTGTCAGGTCCCTGCTGGGTGCCGTAGCTGTAACATCACCCAAAATCCAAAAAAAAATGTAAGCGTGTAGGTACTCAACTGATTCTACAATGCACGCCATGTTTCCAGATCAGACTGTCGTCCACACGATGGCAAATTGGAATGACTGGGAGATGGTGCTCCTACAAACCCAGGTTTGGATCTCACTTTTATGTGCGCTCTAGGTTGCTGAGCGCTTGCTGTGCTTTAGTCCGCCGCTCTTTTTGATAAGCTTTGCTTTCTTGCCGTACGCTTGATTGCTGCAAGTCCAATTGGCTGCACATCCTTTTGCTGCTTGTCCAAGCTGCTGCATGTTCATTTTGCTGTTTATGTGATGTGCACTTTGTATGTGATGTGCACTTCGTATGTGATATGCACTTCATATGTGATGTGCACTTTATATGTGATGCACTTCATATGTGATATGCACTTCATATGTGATGTGCACTTCATATGTGATGTGCACTTCATATGTGATGTGCACTTCATATGTGATGTGCACTTCATATGTGATGTGCACTTCATATGTGATGTGCACTTCATATGTGATATGCACTTCATGTGTGATATGCACTTCATATGTGCTATGCACTTCATATGTGATGTGCACTTCACTTTGGGTAGGGGAAGCCACTTGCTATAGTTGAAAATACAACTTGTGCATTGTTGTGCTCTCCAATGTATAGAGCATTCTCATTCCTGCACTTCAAATGAGAGTACTTATTTGAGAGCACTCGAAACAGTACACTTTCTTTCCTGTGCCACATTGCATTACATGCAATTATTAAACATTACATCAGATTACATGCTAAACATTACATGCCACATTGCATTACACATTGTTTCCTGTGCCACCTTGCAATACATGCAAATATTAGAAATTACATGCTAAACATTACATGCAAACATTAAACATTACATGCCACATTGCATTACACATTGTTTCCTGTGCCACACTACTTGCAAACAAGTGCAGCATCTCGTCGCCTCCAACAAGACGTGCTTCTTTGCGCGCTTCATCGTCATCGCTTTAGACGACCGCACACAATCGGCCTGTGTTGAGCATGAGTGGTTCAGGCACTGCCAGCGTTACTGGCAGACCTACAACCCTTCTGAGTACCTCAAAGATGATTATATTGAGGTGAGGAGAGGATGGCTGTGGGCAACTGTGACGATTCATATAGGAATACAATTCCAAATCGAACATCTGAGGTATGCCTTTTACAACGCGCTGCTACAGCAAAAAAACACTTTAATAGGGTTGACCAAAACCGTATATATGCACTGTATATGACTGTATATTAGGTGATTTCCCCGCCAAAAATGCCGTATATACACCGTGTACAAATGGTTCTGACCAACCCTACACATTAGCAACGTCGTCCTGTAACTATCTCACTATTTTGTTGCAAAAGTACCCTATTTGTTGCAGCAACAAAGTACCCTATTTGTTGCAGCAACAAAGTACCCTATTTGTCGCAGCAACAAAGTACCCTATTTGTTGCAGCAACGAAGTACCCTATTTGACGCAGCAACAAAGTACCCTATTTGACGCAGCAACAAAGTACCCTATTTGTCGCAGCAACAAAGTACCCTATTTGTCGCAAAAGTACGGCTCTACGGCTGGTGGGGGAGCTTTTGGTCTCCCTCATGATGTAGATTTACATGGGGGACCTTCAGCTATAGACTAATCGGCTGATCAGCCTGTGAATGGTCCTCGCCAGTCAACAGTATATCCATAAACTCAGACATAAAAGAAAAAGTGTGCTGTTTTGTTGCAAGAGGAAATTATAAACTACCTGGGCACTGACTTGTTGTGGCCTCCCATAAAATCACTCATATGACCCCAGAACCAACGCCTTTGCTGTTTGATGTAAATCCTACAGCTCATACACACACACATACACACTCACTCACACATACACACACACTCACACACACACTCACTCACACACACACACTCAATCTCACACACACACACACACACACTCACTCACACACACGCACGCACACACACACACGCACACACACACAATAAATCATACAGCTCATACACTGTGTGTGCAAAAGAGTTATAAGCAAGTTGTCATGAAACTTTGAGCATTAGAAAAAGAAGTAGATACCGTTGCTGCTGAGCAGACAAGCACCTTTCCATTTGGTTAGTCTCTACCTGCATAGTTTTCAATCTCTCCTAAAACGCTCATCCTCTACCTGCGTAGTTTTCATTCTCTACCTGCGTATTTTGCATTCTCTCCTAAAACGCTCCTTCTCTACCTGCGTAGTTTTCATTCTTTCCTAAAAAAGGTCCCCCTTCTTCTGCCATGTAATCAAGCACAGATTACAAAGGAGAGGTCCAACTCATAATTCTGCATCCAATTGATACATCCATCTCTAGTTCTCTGACATACCATGCACCTTCCATCATCTTTGTCCTCTTTTTCCCCCACAACAAAGGTAGTGTTCGTGAAAATTAAGGGGCTCCGGGCACTCCTCAAAGCAGGGATCAGCGGCCTCTTCATAGATGCTGACGTGGTGCTGTTTTCGGTACCCCAACTCCCGCCCCTTGACTCGTTTGATCTAGTGGCCCAAATGGAGAGGTTTGACATGCCGTGTGCGATCCGTGCGCAAGAGTCGGGTGCAGATGAGCGCACCCTGCACCGGAACTGCGCGCTCAAAAGCATAAATAGCTCCGGCTATGCCCAAGATGCAGGGAAGAACATCAACTCTGGCCAGCTTGGGATGACGCCCTCTAATGCAACCATCAAACTGCTGGAGGATACGATTGAATGTGGTATGAAAATGAAGTCTCAACGGGGGAACCAGTTCTGTCTCAAGTCTGTGCTTCAACAAAACGTGGCTTACAAGTCCATTCGTTTGGTGTACTTGCCTAACACTTATGCAGATCATAAGTGGGCAAAGAGTTATGTGGACAAAGTAGGGTTCGTCACATATCATGCCCACATGGCTGGAAATAAGAGTGGCAAGCTAGCTGTCCTTAAGCGCATGATGGGAAGTACGGGCTGATTAAGCATGGAGGGCTACCGCATTCTCAAAGAACGTGCTTGCATTTTATTGAAAACATGTATATCCACTTGAGATGATAAGATAATGCCTTTCGTGTTGATTTTCTCTACTGATGATCAAATCTGTGTAATCTTGGCTACCACTGTGCATAAGAGGATAAGCTGATTAATTTCAAACAACAAGGGACTTGTAATACTCAAATCACTCAATTGTTTAATTGCTGTATTGGTTCAGAAGGCTTTTTCTGACAAGGCTTTTTTGTCTGCTGGTAAAGGAGTTCTACGGTTCTCGATTTCAATTTGGCTATCTTTTCATTAAATAATGTCAGAGGGGGTTATATGGGCAAAAGCCAAAACATGCTCCTTTTTGCATGAATTCGCATAATAGGTGCAACTACCTACACGTCACTTCATCAAATTGGACCCAACCTAGCTTTAAACTGATGCTGACCTTATTAGCTTCCCGAGCATGTGCTCAAATTTAGACAAGTCACCCTGCGTACAGAATGACAGGACCAAAAGTAAACGACGTGCACTTGTACCCGAGATAAGTGATTTCCAGGGGGAATGCAGGCTGGGGAATGACACATTAATTTGTATATCTCACCAACCACTTGGTCTTTTTGCCCCATTTCTCTTGCAATGATCTTTGTAAGAACTTCAAAACACCAACATCACTCAGTTTGGTGTGCTGGCTGGTCAGATACAGCACATGGCTGCTCCAAAAGTAAGGTTCATGCAGCGGCTGCTGAGGCAGGTGACCCTAGCTGGTGCGTTTCAAGCTCAGCTGCATTGGAATCAGAGCTGAGCTTGAAGCGTACCAGTTAGGGCCACCTGACCTAGGAGCATGCAAACAGCGTACCATTTATGGCCTCAGATAACCCCCTCTGAAATAATGTGGGGAATGTTTTACACTGCCTGCGCAGTTTTTCGTTTTCTTAGATCAAGTCATTCAAGACGATTCACTTTGGTATCAAGCAATTATAAAATTCCTCTACCACAATAACAAGGTAGAACTTGATGGGGTCAAGAAGCTAAGTTGTCCCTGATTATATTTGATAATGCAGTATTGATAGTACATATCGCGTTCAATTCAAGCTAGTTAGATTATTGCGGACGCAAGGAAGGCAAGCAAATTTTAACTGTGTTTGTCGTGTATGTGGATGAGTGTGCTTGGTGTTTGAGGCTGGCTAGCCTGGTGTGGACTACTTGCTTCTTATCTTCAACACTTCTTCCTGTGCGTTGTTACTTTAATATCCTTGCTCTCTCGCTTACCGCCACTGACCTGTGTGGTTCACAATTTTTTCTTACAACACATCAGTTTCCTTTTGTATTTAAGTTTATGGATTTATTGATGACTGACGAAGCCGATCAGCCGGACAGTCTGGCTGAAGGTCCTCTTTGTAAGTATAAAGCTTGGTATCACAGAACACGTAAGCACAAACACATTGACAGACAAGTTATATCCGGCAAGGCCTAAAAGTAGGCTAGTATGGGGAAAACGCTGTAGATTGGTGTCACAGCAAAAAATACGATAGGTTCACATCACATAGACTGCCTGGTTTGCTCCTTCGAAAGGGAGACACGCTAGCTGTGCCGTGGGGCCCATTTGTTGTAAGCAGTACTGTACTAATTCAGGGTATGTGCGTACTTCACACACATCAGTAGAAGCACAACCACCATCGCTGCCTTCTTGACCTAAGAGCAGCCTGCGGTGGGCAAACAGGCGAGGGAACACGCAGCAAGGCAAGATCACGACAGCCTTGTGGAAGGGAGCCTGTGAGGCACACGCACAGCCCTCCTCTGCTGTTTTGATTGCTTCTGGGTGTGGCATAGGATCTGCGCCAACTAATTCTGATAACACTGTGGCTGACAATTCTGCTGTACCTGCTGCAGGTGCTGCTGCTGCTGCTGCTGATGATGATGATGCTGCTGCTGCCTCTGCTGCTGATACTGCTGTTGCTGCTGCTTCAGGTGCTGCAGGTGCTGCTGCTGCTGCTGCTGCTGAAGGTGATGGTACTGCTGCTGCTGCTGCTGCTGCTGATACTGCTGTTGCTGCTGCTGCAGGTGCTGCAGGTGCCGCTGCTGCTGCTGCTGCTGAAGGTGATGATCCTGCTGCTGCTGCTGCTGCTGCTGCTGCTGCTGCTGCTGGTGATATTGGTTGATTTGTTGCCACTGGTAGGGTGTGTGATACCGCGTCTGCTGCTGCTGCTCCTGCTGCTGCTGCTGATGATGACGGTGACCGTGCACAAGATGCGGCAAACTGCAGGATCTCCTCTGTCGCCTGATCAGGGTGCAGTCCTACCAATAGGGAGCAATCACAAAGTGCCTGCACTGCTTGGGCACGGCTTAAGCAGCACACATGCGTTATAGACCCCTCATCGCCCTCCACTCGCTGCTGAGCTCCCCCCTTTCTAGCACCACCATATCCTGAACTGAAGCCAAGCGCCTGCTCTCCATCTTGCTCCTCTTCCTCCTCCTCCTCCTCCTCCTCCTCCTCCTCCTCTTCACTCTCCCTCCCATCCCCCCCACCTTCACGGTCACTGCCCTCTCGTCTCCCTCTCACACAATCATCTGCCTGCAACTTATTGAACTCAGCAGTCGTATTTGTAAGGCTGATAGGCTTTTGTGTTGGTCTCCCTCTCACGTAATCATCTACCTGCAACGTGCCAGACACGACATGCCCCTCCTCCCTCCTGCTATTACCCTTATAACGCACGCCGCCACCGACCCTATTGCTGCTAGCTCCTGCACCACCGTCGCTGTCCTCAGTGCGTGCGGGACCCACACCACTGATGCCTGCACCACTGATACTAGCTCCTGCAGTACTGCTGTCCTCACTGCTCGCAGCACCAGCTCCATCACTAGCACCCACAATCGAACCACCCACACCACCAACGCCTGCACCACTGCCGTTCCCATTGCTCGCAGCACCAGCTTTAGCACTAGCACCCACAATCGAACCACCCACACCAACAACGCCTGCACCACTGCCGTTCCCTTTGCTCGCAGCACCAGCTTTAGCACTAGCACCCACAATCGAACCACCCACACCAACAACG
>Ga0307942_1002787_pt1 | contig 14173 bp, 9 predicted proteins | sample OrgLakmetagen175_FD_201846 | JGI IMG/M metagenome (GOLD analysis project Ga0307942, IMG submission 201846) | Saline water microbial communities from Organic Lake, Antarctica - #175 | ecosystem: Environmental > Aquatic > Non-marine Saline and Alkaline > Saline | place: Antarctica: Organic Lake...
ATAGCTCATAGCTAATTAGTTGCTTAAACGAAGTTAAGGCATATTTGCGAGTCCGCCAAATTTATAAATTTGGCTTATTAGTAAAAAAAGAAAATAAGAAAAATTTAAAAATTCGGCTCGTGCTTAACCGAAAATAATTTTATAATTTGCACGCTACGAGCCATATACAGAGACGTTGTGGGTAATTAAAAAAATGAAGAAAATACTAACCATTATATTTACTGGAATCTTAATTTCAGTTAATGCTCAATCAGTCGAATTGAACAACATTAAATTGAACGGAAATATTCCTTTTGAAATTAATATTAGCGAGTTAAAATCTTTGACTAAACAAATTGACAGTATTAAACCAATTCCTGAATTAATGGATATGTCAGCAGCTGACTCAATAATATACATTGGAAAAACGTACTTTGAATTTTATAGAGTTTCTCAAAAATGTGAGTTGAGCGTAGTTTATTTTGACGAAAAAATTACGGAATTTAATATTGGTAAATTAACATTGTCAAATAAAACGACTGAAAAAGATATTTCTGAATATTTTAAATCTGACTGTAGTTCAACTAATTTTATTGACATATATGGAGAGACTGAAAAATATAAAACTTGTGGAATTTCATTGACAATAAATGGAAAAATGACTGACAATCGATTACTATTTTTCTTTCTGAACGGAAAATTAAAACGGATTGACTTATGGGAACTGAGGTAAAAAACAACTCTTTTCTTATTTAATTTGAGACAAAAAAATATTTCAGGCTCACAAATTCCTAACATAGATTCTTTGAACTTTTTTCCTCAAGTTCGTCCCCTTTTGCCATCTTTAATCCCAACGTAGCTAACGATAGACAATTCAGTTGGCAACAAGCTGAACCCAAGATTCTGTATTCAATAACCCAAAGCAACCTTTTGGTATACATCTCATCTTAAAATAAAAATCGTTACGAAGTTTTTCAATTTAAATAAGGCATATATATTATTCATTGTTATTGTAACAAGTAGTTGTAGTAAAAATAGCGATGATATAATCATTGAACCAGCAGGTTCAGCAGAGTATTTTATAAATAATGAAACAAATAAAGATATTCTTATAATTTACCAAAAATCAGAAGAACTAGGATTCGAAATAGACACAACCGATGTTATAGAAAAAAACACTTCTTTCAAAATTTTTGAAGATGGAATAATTGGAGTCAATCCAGTCCCTAAAAATTCATTTAGTGAAATTAAATTTTATGAATTACCTGATTTGATTACTCCTTTTTCAATGTTATCACCAGTTGAAAATGAAGATTGGACGGTCATCAATCAAGATTTAGGAAGTTCAGGGTATGGATTAACAACTTATGAAATTAAATTGACTGATTAAAGGTTAATATAACATAAAAGCCAGTTACCAACAGTGTATAATCGCAATCATGGCAGATTCGACTACGCCCGAATCCACTCGGAATTGCTAACTTCATTGCAAAACCGAAAATTAACGCATATTAATCCGTAACTGACGGTGATATGAGACCGTTGGCAACAATTAGAAAACACAATGAAAATATTAGATATTAATATTATGAGTCTATTTACAAGATTATTAAGTATGATGCTTTTAATTATCTTGACTAATTCTTGTAAGGGACGAGAAACAGAGAATATAGACAATAAAAAAGTTAATTCGAGTCAACCAAGTATAGAGAAACATAAACCTTTCATTTACACAAACTCAAAACAACATTCTACTTTAAATGGGATCGTTAGGGAATTTGTATGGCAAATTTATCAAGATAGAAAAGGAAATTATTGGTTTGGAACTAACCACGATGGTATTCTCGTCTATGATAATAATTCAATTATTCAATATACTTCAAAAGATGGAATAGGTGGAAATGCAGTAAGAGCTATAACCGAGGACAAAATTGGGAATATTTGGTTTGGCACATCAAATGGTTTAACGAAATACAATGGAAAAGAATTTACTAACTACACAATAGATGACGGACTAATTGACAATGAAGTTTGGGCAATTGAAGTTGACAATACGTGAACAATTTGGATTGGCACAGTTGGAGGTGTAAGTAAATTTGACGGAAATAATTTTGAGACTCTCGAAGTTCCAAAACCTAATGTTCCTAACGCCAAACCTATGCTATCTAAAAATAGAGTCAATGATATTTTAATTGATAAAAATGGACATTTTTGGTTTGTTAACGATAGCTACGGCATCACAAAATTCAATGGTAGTCAATATGAATTTTTCACAACTGAAAATGGGCTGACCGACAATAATGTGGCTGACCTTTTTGAAGATAGTCAAGGAAATATTTGGATAGGAACTTATTATGGAGGTGTAAGTAAATTTGATGGCAAGACTTTTACAAACTTCACAAAAGAAGGAATAATTAAGGGAATAGAGACCTATAATTTTTGTGAAGACAAAACAGGTAATATTTGGTTTTCCGCAGAAAATTATGGTGTATATAGTTATAACGGAAAAGATTTTACCCAATTCACAATGAAAGACGGACTAGCCACAAACACAATTCAAACAATTTATGAAGACAAAAAGGGGCAAATGTGGTTTAGCACTTGGGAAGGAATAAGCCTTTATGATGGAAAAGAAATAACCAATGTCGCTGAAAAAGAACCTTGGACAAAATAAAATAATTGTTGCCAACATTCAACCCTGTAAAAACGATCGTTTTGATTTTCAATAAGACTCAAAATTTATTTTCGTTTAGATTTCGTTTAATTTTTGATTAAACTTGATATTTCTTTGGGCAAATATTCTATTTCTGATGAAAAAATATCTCCTAAAAACCTTAGACAAAACATCTTGTTAAGACGTCTAGCTTTAGCCCATTAAATCTTTATTTTCGCCATTCAAAAGTTACAGAAATGAAAGATAATAAAGTGCTGAATTACGTTGAAGATGTGTTAGAGAACACGCCGTTGGATTGGTTAAAATTAACAACCCACCGTCTAGATATTTATGAGGAGAGTTTAGCTAAAACTCAATTTATAGATCGGTTTGAAGAACTCTACAAAGCCAATAATTCTTCTTTATCTGCACTTAGTGAATTGCCCACCGCTTTTGATTATATAAGGCTGGGACACCCGCTTTCTTCTGTTTTGGAATGGGCTATTGCGCATTTACATCATCTCCAACCCGCACAGGTTATCAGTTTTTCATCTCAAACTATGCCGGTTTTAGCAGTGTTAAGGAAGAATTTATTTGATCATAAGAAAACTCAAATCGCTTACACTGGAGAACTTCCTGATCATTTTGATTTTGACGCGCTAAAACGAGTTTACGGATACAATTTCGAATTAAAACAAGTTGAAAGTGCGGATCAAATTCCAGACTTCAACGGGAGTACTATTTTCATTTCAGAAGAAGATAAAATCGGAGAAGCTGCGTTGAACTCGTCGATTGATTTTTTTCTCACTATGCATGCCGATTTAGGAAGCATAATTGTAGTCAACAGTGAGTATAGCGACAGTTATATTTCAGAAATTCTACATGTCCGTCGTAGAGAATCCATTGCGATGACTCCTGCAGATTCATTTTCTGCTTTACAGCGATTGATTGGAAAATCCCCATCTGTTCATGTCCACAGAGATGTGGAGAAAAATAAAGCAAGTGTGGTTAAATCTGTTCAAAAAATTACGGCTACCCAATCGAATGTGCTACTTGGCTCCTGTGGGCTATCAGTACAATATGCCATCATGATGGGGCTCATTGATGATGCCATGCAAAAGCATCCTGGAAAAGCGATAAAAATTATAGTTCCGCCAAATTGTTACGGGGGAACAAACGATCAGGCCAGGCGTGTGGTTGCTGCGATTGACAATGTGGATATTTTAGATTTACCAGTGGATCGAGATAATGATATGGTCCAAAGTACAGATCAGGTTTTGAATGAAGTTGCTAGTGAAGATGCTGTCCCTCTTATTATTGCTGAAATTCCTACCAACCCAAGAGTCGAAGTTCCAAACTTAGAAAAACTAAGAGACGCTTTAAATAAAATACGCAAAACACCATCTGGCGAGTTAGCTATTGATCCGATTTTTATTTTAGATCAAACCTTTTGCCCAAACGTGCAATTCTTAAGTAAAGAGGGGATCTTCTCATCGATCCGAACTATTTCTTACGTAAGTGGATCAAAATTTCCTAGTGGAGGTAAATGCACTGCAGGGTATTGCGTTGCCAACGAAAAAGCTGAAAACCTAATGCCTTCGATTAAGAAGCATTTTAAAATTTGTGATAATGAAGCTACTGATTTGCAAGTTGAAATACTTTCAGAGCAATTACCATCCATGAACCAAAGAATCATCGATGCTTACACAAACACTCGTGAATTTGTTGATTTTATAGAAAAGGAATTACCCGAAGCTAAAATCAATTTTGTTCCTGAAGACGTTGTTCAGCAAGGATTTACGCCTTCCGTTTTTTCACTGGATCTTCCAACCAAAGGAAATACAGATGAAGAAAAGGAAACTTATAAAAGGGCTTTAAATAAGAAGTTAATCAACATGATGATAAGTAGAATACCCGATGAAAGCAAACACTGTGTAAGTTACGGGCAGCTAAAGGGTTGCTATTGGACCATACCAGCCACATCTACGCAAGGCACCACCAAAGAAAAAGATAAAGATTACATTGCCCGTGTATCTGTATCGCCAAATCTTAATCTTGAGTTACATAAAAAGGTGTTTTTAGACTTCATCGAAGAAATTGAGTCGTAATTTGATACAAAAACAATTAAATCCATGAGGCTATAATCTAAGTTTAATTCTTACTTTTCAATCCTTTGTTTGTCTTTGAATTGCAAAGCGAGGTCCTGAATGAAAAATTGAAGTTGAGTGTTATTATTGGTTTCAATAGCTTTTTTAATCTCAGCATTATCGACAAGAACATAGATAAATCTGTTGAATTCTTCTTTTGAAATATTTAGTGTAGTTTTTATAAAATCGGATTGATTGTCAATAATAAAATCAAAGTAATCTTCATCTTGATCAAATTTTACCAGCTTCTTAAGCTTATCGGTTCTCCCCGATATTTTATTGAGAATCGGGTCCAGAGGTAAGGAACCTCCTAAGATTGCCAAAAGGTGAATGGGTTTGAAATCTCCGGCTGTTTGAAGCCGCCTTTCATTGGGTGTGAGTTCCACCGCTTTATGATCTACGATACGTAAGCTTACTGCGTTAATATTTGGAAATGCATTTACAGTAACCTCATCCAGAGTATTTACTTTGTCTGAAACTTGAATATTTAAAACTTCTAAAGCAAGAATTACATCAGTTAATTTTTCGTTGAAACTACTGAAGGCTATATGAGAAAAATTTAAAGTATCGCCAGCAGATCCCTTGATCTTAAATTCGCCGTTGTCGTTTGATTCTGAAAATTCGCCAGTTGATATATTTGTAATGATAACATCTTGAACCGGTAAGTGTTCATTCTGAATTTTGCCTAATATCTGCAATTGCTGTTGGTTTTGTGATATTAATACCACAGGAAACAAGAAAAAAATTAAGCCTAACAGCTTCATATTATTCTGAATATTCATTGAATTTAGACTTAGTAGCTTTAAATAAAGTAAGCTTTAACTTTTTTATATCACCAAAGCAATTCATTGAATTAGATTTATTTTATTTGTTGTAATCTTTGAATTTTAATCTATGCGCCTCAAATTTTTATCCATTACATTAATGTGTATTTCGCTATTAAGTATTCAGTGTAAAAAAGCATCAACTAATAAGGAAACTCCTCAGATAAAGTTTGCAAGCTTTAATGTGAGCATGGAGTCCGAGAATTATCTGGGAAGAGGTGCTGAAGGAGTTTCCGCTCAAGTCTTGATAGACAGTCTCGCTTCAGGTAAGAGCAAACACATAATGAGTATTGCAAGCATCATACAAGAAGTAAGGCCTGATGTAATTCTCCTCAACGAGTTTGATTATATTGAAAACCCAGAAGAAGGGGTTGAGCAATTTATTGAAGCTTATTTGAAAGTGGATCAAGAAAACACCAAAGCCATCGACTATCCTTACTATTACTACTCAACTTCCAATACTGGTGTCGAAACTTCTTTCGATCTTAACAGGGATGGAGAATTTGAAGGCAATAGAAACGATGCTTTTGGTTACGGAAGATATCCGGGTCACTATGGCATGGTGTTGCTCTCAAGATATCCTATTGACACGGCGAATGTCAGAACTTTTCAAAAATTCAAATGGAAAGACATGCCAGATTTTCTTGAAACCAAAAGTAAAAATGGCGAAGATTTCTATAGTCCGGAAGCCTGGGAAGAATTCAGATTATCATCAAAGTCTCATTGGGATGTGCCTATTCAATTTGAAAATAAAGTCATCCATGTTTTAGCAAGTCATCCTACCCCTCCTGGCTTTGACGGTGAAGAAGACAGAAATGGTAAACGGAATCATGATGAAATCAGATTTTGGGGAGATTATGTGGATGAACATAAAGGTTCCTACATGTATGACGATAAAGATAAAAAAGGTGGACTTGGTGATGCCTCTTTTGTGATCATGGGAGATTTAAATGCTTCGCCAGATGAAGGAAGCGCCATCAATGACGGCATAAAAAGTTTGCTGAATCATCCAAAAGTGAATAACCAATTCACACCCTCAAGCAAAGGCGGAAAACTACATAGTCCGGACAATGCATTTGGAAAATTTCATACAGTCCTTTGGAGGTTGAGAGCAGATTATGTCCTGCCTTCTTCGGATCTTAAAGTACTGGATCATGGACTTTTTTGGCCTATTGAAGGCGAGCCCTTGCACGAACTAATGGCAGACAGAGAAGCTAGCTCAGACCATAGATTAGTTTGGGTTGAAATTGGAATCTAACTTTAGGTTCTTTATGAGTAACTTAAACTTACAACATTTTGCTTATAATATTATCAGGATATTAAGAAGTCAAAATAACCATTGGCTAATTATTACGATACTTAACAGACAAAAATTAGAACTATAATGTTTTGTCTAATGAAAATTTTTAAACACACTCAAAAAATTCTAAAGCATTGAATCTGCACCAAAGCTTTTGAATTTATATTTTCTGCAGAAAATATTTATAAAGTTTTGATAACAAAATATTTATAAATTAAATAAAATAATTTACTTATTTAACTTAATCAGAATCTAGGAGAATTTTTTCATATTTAAAAGTCCATAATCGTTACAACAAAACTACAAAAATTAAATATTTCATAATTTATTTCTATATTTAGCTATTATTAACAAATAAATTTTGTGTTATGAAATTAAAACTACTTTTTATCAGCTTTTTGTTATTTTCAGTAACTGCAAATAGCCAATTGCTGCAAAAGAATATTGAATTTGCTCAAGCACATTTGATTAATGCCAATTTAGCTCAGGTTAACGATGGAACCAATGATGTTGTTATTGCAAGTAATTTACTAAGCACAGCTTCTCCAGAACCAATGCTAAAGCGCTTGCAGGATGATGGAACTATTGTGTGGGCAAAAACCTACGACGACCAGACTCTGGCAAATGCCAGAATATTTGACATCACCAATTATTTTGATCTTATTTTTATGACTGGCTCTGTTGATGTGAACGGAGTAAAAAAAGTATTTGTTGCCAGAATAGAAGCTACAACTGGTGATCTTTTGGATGACAGATATTACGATATTATTAATACCAATTTTAATTCTACAGGTTTAAAAGTTATTGTTTCCGAGTCTGATGCCACAGGAGATGGAAACCCTAATCCAGGTCTTTTGATAACCGGTTTTTTAGGGAATTGTGCAAATGCTGACCCAAGTTGTAACTTTAACGAAGGCTTTGCTCTAAGAACAGATCTAAATTTAAATCATTTTTGGGTTACAGAAGTCGAATCTTCTGTTTCAGGATCACTTGACTATGATTTTGTAAACGGAGTAGTTGAAACCAGCGACGGGTTTGTACTTACGGGAAGCGCTACTGGACAAGGTAACACAAGTATACAGGCTGGAGCTTTAGCTCACAAAATAGATTTTGAAGGAAATCAAGTCTGGGACAGTAGTTACATTTTCGGAAATTCTAGAGACGTCAGTGTCGATGCATATTACGATTCAACTAATGATGAAGTTTTTATGCTTAACAACTATTCAAATCAACACGGTTTTGGAGTTACAGTATTAGATAATGCAAATGGCACTATAAATGCTTCGAAATCGTGGTATGCTAACGAAGTCAATTTCACACTAGATTTCTATGGATTTTCACTTAGGGAATCTTTAGCCTCTGCAAACAATTTGATAATCTACGGCTATCGCAGGGACTATTTTGATGGTGCAAACACAAATCAAACCAATATTATAATACACGAATTTGAAAAATCAACTGGTAATCAAGTAGGCACAAGCTACCAATATTTACTGCCTTACCAAGAGCCAACGGGAGATCCATATAATCTTTGGGATTCTCAACTACCTTTGATCTATTATCCAGATATGGCTTTATATGATACTAGTGTTACAACCCCCATTCATTATGCTGTAGGATACCGCAATGGAGACTCTGCTACTGGTGGATTTTCAAATATCGAGTTTATGAATGTGGATGCTCAAAAGATGAATGCTTGTGATCATATGAGCTTAAATTTCACAGCAAATGCATTGGGAACTGTCAATACAATAACAAATGTTTCATCTGCTTTAATTTCTGTTGTTGAAGGTGCAATGGCTATAAACGGAACAGCAATTACTTTGACAGAAGATTCTTGTAGCAACCCATTATCAATTCAAAGTCAGAAACAATTCAATATAAAACTCTATCCGAATCCAGCTTCAGACTACGTTTTCTTAAATGAAGATATTGATATCAAGAAAATTCGCATTATGGACATTACAGGTAAAAAGGTATTTGAAACTAATTCTTATCTAAAAGATGGAGGAATTTTTATAGGTGACTTAAGTAAAGGTATTTATTTCATAAATATTGAAACACGTGATAATGTTTCAGGCAATTTGAAGCTGATCAAAAATTAATTTAGCTTATTTATTATCGTTTATTTTAAAAGCTGGTTTTAAATTTTAACTAGAAAAGAAAAGCATTTTGGAATTATAAAATTGATGAATGATTTTCAATATTTCTGCTAGCAAAAAAAGACACCTCAAAAATTAGGAGGTGTCTTAAAGCTAATAAAAATAAACTCTATTTTAGTAGAGGAAGTTTAAAGCTGTAATGTCATTGGAATTAAATTCTCCGTCTTCATTATTGCTGAAACAAGCCAGCATGATGGAAGTTGAGTCGTAACCACTTGGAGTTCCAGGAATATAATTGGCGCCAACACCAGCAGTTCCTTCATTGGTGTTCTGACCACAGCTTTGTCTACTGAAATAATCTGTATGTCTAAAACCTACGGAATGTCCTATTTCATGAGTGATCACATGCTCAATCACATTGGTATTGTAATTACTCAAACCGTAAATTTGAACAAATTTGAAAGGACGGCCGCCACTAGGAAACCCTGCTGAACCTCCTGCACCATTGGGGTTGTTTATGGTGTTGTTATACACGACCATGTCTTTATTGCCAAAGTTGGTACCGAACGTCAAATTAAAATTTATGTTCAGATTCAATCGGTTATAATTCGCCACTGCCCAGCTCAAAGCTGTTCTTTCCGAAGAAGTTAAAGCCTGACTACCACCTGTATAGCCAATGACATTAATCGTTCTTGGACTTACCAGGGCGTTGGTGCTGTATTGCTTTTGGTGGATATTTTCATAACCGTCAAAATCCAGTTGATCTAGATCTTCAGGAAACATAATAATATCTCCTTCCACGCGAATCACCTCTCTTTTCTCCCCGCCAGGTAGCACCATTTCTTCAAGCTGTGCACCCAAAGGACTCAAATGGTTCTTGGAAATTAAATCCAATGTTTTCTGATCAAGATTGGTGGGCGTTTCAGAAGTATTAACTCCTAAAACGATACGGTCTGAAGTATCTATTTCGTTAGTATCAGCAACTTCGTCTGTCACAGTGTTCTCATTTTCACATGATGTAATAAATAATAATCCCAAAAATGCCGGAACTATAAAATGTTTAGTAATTGTCATAAAGTTTAGATTTAAGGTTAGTAATACTTGCGCAAGTATTCATTAATTTTGCTCTAATTTCATTTTAAATGATTAATTGAGACGATTAAGCTTAATAAATTTAGTTTTATTTAACAGTTATTTAAGTTTATTAAAGATGTTTGAATTTTCAAATCTCATTGAGATAAAACTTGCTTAGACAAGTATGAAAAAATCAGTCAAAATCTTATCAGTACTCCTGTTTTTAGTTGTGGTCACTGCAACTTCATCACAAATCACAGCCTCTTTCTACGCCAATAGTAACTCGTCAAAATTTGCGGTAGGCTAAAATATCAATGAACACTTTTGGGCAGACCTTTCGGTGTATTCCGATACCAGTTTGGATAACATTACACCAGAAATAGTTATCAATCACAACATCGAAAAAAAGCTAATGACGATGTTTACTTTGGCGCAGGCGATATTCTGAATAACATTAATGCGGTAATCATACCTTAAGATGTTGGCATCAAACCCTTCGAAAGTCTCAGGAATCTATCCTTTAATATTGAATTTAACCCTATCTATGAATTTGACCTTGATGATGTGTTTATAAGAGGATTTATAGGCATACGTTACATCTTAAATTAGGATCTGATAGTTCAGTTTTAATATATTTACAGTTCAAAAACTAACTTATAAAACATTGATTATGAAAAAAACACTTTTAGTCCTACTGATCTGTCTTGGAAACTACAGCATCAGTTTAGCACAGGATAGTGCATTTATGGAAGATGCCTTGAAACTTACAAGATTGTCTAACGATGCAGTTGAAGCTTCTTTCGGTCAATTATACGCCATGATTCCAGCAGAAAAACTGGAAGACTTTAAAGAAGAATTAAAACCTGTCCTGGATAATTACTATACCAAAATGGCAAAAGTATCTATGGAGTTTTACAGCCATGAGGACGTAAAACAGCTCTTGGACTTTTACGAATCAGACCTTGGTCAGAAAATGCTGGATGCACAGGCTAAACTGACAGTGAGGAGTATGGAAATGGCTCAACCGCTTAGTATGGAGCTGATGCCAATCGTTCAAAAATATACTAACTAATTTTTTCAGCAGTAAATTTTAAAACACCAGAGCAAAATCTGGTGTTTTTTTTTTGAAATATACTCCCCCTGAATCTTGACTTAAGCTTATAAAGCTATGTGTTATGAAAAAAACTTATTTAGTCCTCCTCCTTATTTTATAAATTTCAACTTCAGTTTACAGCCAATTCAAAGAAAACAATAGAAAGCTTACTTTTTTCGGGCTTCCTTTGATAGGGTCTTCAAATGCATTTGGATCTGGTATCGATGGATTTGCAAAACGCCTTCCGTCGGCTATTTCATTTCAGAACGCACTTCCATCGATATCAATTTTAGTTTTGCAACACCCAATGATTTAACTCTGAATGATGTCAATTCTTATGCTTTTATTCCAACGATTAGAAATAATTTTTTCAATAAAAAAAACTTAGACTATTTGGAGAAATCGGTTACAGACTTGAAACTATAAAATACAATGCAGATAATAGCCTATAGTGATCTGCAAGTCATAGAAATTTGAGTGGAAGTATTTCAATCCTCAATATTGGCATTGGTTTCAACTACTTCTTCAATGAGGCAATCGGGTTGGAAGTTCTGCTTCCTTATCTCTGTACTACCAATATCACTTAAGAATCTATAAACGTACTTTATTCAGGAATTGAACCAACATTAGGAGTGATTTTCGTGATCAATTAGCTGTAAGACATATGTATACGAGGTTACTCCTCTTCTGAATTTGCCTTAAGACAGTTTAGAGTGAAGATGACTTTTTTGGACGCTATTTAAAGCCTTAAAAATATTAACTTTAGATTCTAATTTTAAATTTAAACGCATGTCAACACAACTCAAACTATCATTTCTGCTGATGGCTTTCCTTTTCATAGGAATCTCCTGTCAGAAACCCACCAAAAAAGAAGATGTCAATGAAAAATTGACCTCCTGGCTAGATGAAAAACACGAAGAATCCCTTCAGAAAAGCCCTCTAAGATTAACGGCTTTAGGAAGAAAAGACCGTTATGACGACATTGACGACATGAGTCTTCAAGCTTTGGAAGATGAAGCAAAGTGGATGCAGGAAAGTGTAAATGAACTTGAAGCAGAATTCAACTACGATGAGCTTGATCAACAAGGCAAACTATCTTACGATTTGTGGATGTATCAAAATGACATGAAACAAAAAGAGGTGAAATATGCTCCTATGGAATATGTCTTTGACCAAATGACGTCTATTCATACCCGCCTTCCCAATATGTTGATCAACTTTCATAAAGTAGACAGCCTTCAAGACATGGAGGCTTACATCAGCCGAGTGGAAAAAATGGGGAGAGCTTCAGAACAATTATTGACAAGAGCAAAATCCCAAGCCGAGAATAATATTCTACCTCCACGATTTGCTTTAGAAATTGTTCAAAAACAATCTAGGTCTCTCATAGAAGGACACCCATTTGATGATAGTGAAAAAGCTTCAGCCATCTTTCAAGACATGACCAAAAAAATAGAAGCATTAGTTGAAGACGAATTAGTTTCAGAAGAAAAGGCTGAAGAACTCAAAGAATCTTCAAGACAAAGCTTACTAAAAGTCTTCAAGCCTGCTTACGAAAATCTAATCGCCTGGACCGAAAAAGAACTTCCCAATACAGAGGAAAAACCATCAGGAGTAAGTCGTCATGAGAATGGTGCAGAGTATTATGATTATAAATTAAGTGCTTCCACCACTACCAACCTCACCGCCGATGAAATTCATAATATCGGTCTCGAAGAAGTGAAACGCATCCAGGAAGAGATGAAAGCTATCAAAGCCGAAGTGGGTTTTGATGGCGATCTGCAAGCATTTTTCAAATTTATAAATGAAGATGAACAGTTTTATTTTCCCAATACAGACGAAGGTCGTCAGGCTTATCTCGATCTAGCTACCAAATACATTGACGAAATCACCGAAAAACTTCCGGACTATTTTGGCATCTTACCAAAAGCGGATTTAGAGGTAAAACGTGTAGAAGCCTTTAGAGAGCAAGATGGCGCACCTCAGCATTATATGGCAGGAACTCCAGATGGATCCAGACCGGGAACCTATTATGTCCACCTGTCCGACATGACTTCCATGCCAAAATCAACTTTGGAAGGTGTAGCTTATCACGAGGGAAACCCTGGTCATCACATGCAGATTTCTATCGCTCAGGAACTAGAAGATATCCCAAAATTTAGAACGCAAGGCGGCTACAATGCTTATGTAGAAGGATGGGCACTGTACTCTGAAAAACTCGCCAAAGAAATGGGACAATACGAAAATCCTTATTACGATTTTGGACGTTTGGTCAACGAAATCTGGAGAGCGATTCGTCTTGTCGTTGACACAGGATTACACTCCAAAGGATGGACCGAAGCAAACGCTATAAAATATTTTAGTGAAAATTCATCCGTTTCCAAAGGTGCTATCCAGGCAGAAGTGAGACGCTACATGGTCATTCCTGGTCAAGCCACTGGCTATAAAATTGGTATGCTCAAGATTGGTGAACTAAGACAAAAAGCAGAACAGGAACTCGGTGAAAATTTCAACATCAAAGAATTTCATGACTTAATTCTTGGTAGTGGAGCTTTACCATTAAATTATCTGGAACAGCAAGTGGATTCCTGGATAGAGCAAAATAAAGGAAACGCTTAAAATCTTGTTTTGAAAATTGAAAACGTAAAAGCGCAACTTATCGAGTTGCGCTTTTTTTATACTTCAGAAGCAGATTTACGCTTTAGCTTGATCACGGTAATTTCTGGCCATATACCTACCCTTCCAGGATATGCCAAATACCCAAAACCACGGTTCACATTGATGAAACGCTTTGCATTTTTGTATAAACCAGCCCATTGGTCATAACGGTATTGTACCGGACTCCACTTGAACCAGCCTGGGATTTCAATCCCAAATTGCATCCCATGCGTGTGTCCACTTAAAGTCAGTTGAACATCTTTTTCATGCGTTTTGATCACCTCATCCCAATGAGAAGGATCATGACTCATCAGGATTTTAAAATCCTTGGGGTCTACACCAT
>Ga0307942_1002788_pt1 | contig 14172 bp, 17 predicted proteins | sample OrgLakmetagen175_FD_201846 | JGI IMG/M metagenome (GOLD analysis project Ga0307942, IMG submission 201846) | Saline water microbial communities from Organic Lake, Antarctica - #175 | ecosystem: Environmental > Aquatic > Non-marine Saline and Alkaline > Saline | place: Antarctica: Organic Lake...
ACCCACAAACACACACACCCACACACACACACACACACACACACACACACACACACACACACACACACACACACACACACACACACACACACACACACACACACACACACACACACACACACAAACGCACGCACGCACACACGCACGCACGCACACACACGCACACGCACACACAACACATACATACATACATACATGCATCTTTTTCAATTGATACTGAATTTGGAATATTGGGATTTATAAACACGTCAGATACCCAACAGAATCCAGTTGTCAGCGTTTAATTACGCTGTGGGATGCTGCCCTGGATCCACAACTGAACAAGGACCAAAAGGCATATAGATCCGTTCACAATCCACTCCTTCTCATGTATCTTACAGCCCGCCTTCCCCGCACATAAAAGAAAACATGAGTGCCCATCCGAGAACTGGAGCTTCTGAGGCACAACCTGCCCCGCGGGAACCATACCTGAGCGTTTGTCTACCACCTCACGGATGGAAGCACCCGTGAGGTCCAGCGTGCTGCCGCCTTTGGGACTCAAAAAACATGATCCTCCAGGACTGCAATGTCCTTGCTCCTCTGACTGCTCCTCTGAAAGCTGCTCCTCTGACCCAAGATAATCTTGATGCTGCTCACTCAAAGCTGCAGGTGCTGACATAAATTCTATCGTGTGTGCCTGTCCTCAGCTGATTGCGTTTCAAAATAAGTTTACATACATCAAGGTTAAATAATATTGCTATTCAAAAGTGATCCTCAATATTGCAACAAGATTGCAAATCCTGAATTCCTCATCTGGTTGAATACACAATACTATATAAATTTGTTATAAAATGGCCTCGCTTCTGGGAGGTCAGAAGCTCGCCCAAGGATTTTTGTTACCTCAAGGGAAGGAAAGCGTCTCCCCAATCCAACGTAGCGGATGTCAGAACAAGAAGCGCAGCATTGCAGCTGCTAAGCCTGTGCTCACGCAGCAGCAGCATGCAAGCAGGCGGGAGCTCTCCGTCCGTGCAGTTGAGACCCCGCCCTCTTCAGCAACAGGGGCAGCACTGTTGCCATGGCAGGTGAATGAGTTGAGGGGAGGACCTGGCTGTTTAAGGATTGAGATTTGGATGTGCAACATGTCTACAACCGGGGCTCCTGGCAAATAAACGTGCAGATGTCCGATGTCAAGAAGAGGAAGGACTTGAAGAAGATTATGATCATCGGAGCCGGGCCCATCATCATCGGCCAGGTCGGTAATTGCGCTTGCGGAGGTTTGGTTTGAGGGTGTTGGGTAATTTGGGTTCAGCTCTTGAATTTCTCTCCGTGCACACTTTCACCCTCCTCCTCCCACACCGCAGGCGTGCGAGTTTGACTACTCGGGCACCCAGGCCGTGAAGGCTCTCCTGTGAGTTGGGGGTTTGGGGGTTGAGCAACCAGGGTTTCCGAGCAAGCCATGTGACTCGAAAATTTTCCTCTACCTTTGCCCCCCTGCAGGAAGGAGGGCTACGAAGTGGTGTTGATCAACTCGAACCCGGTAAGGAGAGAGAAAACCAAGCAAGCAAGAGGGTAGCCAGATTTTGGGCTGCCTCATTTGCAACTGTGCACAGATGCAACCACACCTCCTCCTGAAGATGCACTCCTCATCAACATGACACCTATGTGAACTCAACTGACCTGCTCCGCGCAAAACCCGTGCAACATGGCAGGCCACCATCATGACGGACCCTGGGCTGGCACATCGCACCTTCATCGGCCCCATGACTGTGGAGTATGCTGAGCAGATTATCTCAAAGGTAGTTGGGGGGCGAATGATCAAAGCTTGCATCTTCCAGCATCAGCACAAGTACATGGGGTGCGCAAGCATCAGCACAAGTTCCGTGTGCATGACACTGTAGATACATCACTGGTACTTACTTCCATGTGTCGTATTTACGTTCAGGAGCGACCGGATGCAATTCTGCCTACCATGGGGGGACAGACAGCCCTCAATTTGGCCAAGGGTCTCTCAGAGGTACAGGCTTATACAGGGGAGGTGCAGCAGCAATTATTTTGCAGCATGTAGTTACGTCCTCATCAAGGCACAAACCCTCCAACAGGCACGTGCACATGTGCACGCACATGCGATTCACACACACACACACACACACTGGCTGCCTGTAGAGCGGCATTCTGGAGAAGTACGGTGTGGAGCTCATTGGTGCCAAGCTTCCCTCTATTGACCGTGCTGAGGATCGAAACCTGTTCAAGCTGGCCATGGGCCGCATCGGCCTCAAAGTAAGCACTTATTTTGGTAGGGTCTTGCCCTGGAGGTGGAGGGGGATGAGGTAAATATGTGAGAGTGCGGGTCACTGTGCTCCTCTCAGCCAGGACTCGACCAGCAGTAAAGTTGTTTAGCTGAGGACCATTCTGCTTGGTTTATGCCACGCATCTCATGGCCAAGGGGTCTCCAAGGGGCTTCAAGGATGACCATAGTGGCAAACAGGTCCCGTTGCTGCTAGTATCCGTAAGCACCGCTTTTTGCAACGCACACCACTGGCTATTCTGAGATTCCTCTCAACCTAAAACAGCGCAAACAATAGCCGTGCCCTTTGCCCTCACGCAAGGGACAGTCAACTGGCAAATTATGCCAGGAGCGAAAGCTGCTTTGCGTGGGCAGCAATTGTCTGTACGAAATTGTATCAATGGTAGCTTCCCCTCACAGGTCCTCCTTCCTGGAGGTGGTCCAGCACAGCCGAGGATTTGGAGCAAACCATTTCTTCGACTCTTCATTCTTTTTTAATTTGAGCAATATCTTTCGCATCTGAGCAATATCTTAAGATGTGCTCCTCGTGGGTCGTCCCTGAGCCCGTCACGGGTGAGCTCGTAAAGCAGGCTAGTCTTATCCTCATCTTTTAGTCATTGGATTGTTGGTATCTGTGCTTTTTGTAGGTCCCCATGTCTAACACAGCCGAGACCATGGAAGAGGCCATGGCGGTGGCGGCAGAAATCGGCCGCTTCCCCCTCATCATCCGTCCCGCCTTCACGTGCGGAGGCACAGGAGGGGGTATTGCATACAACGTGGATGAGTACAAGCAGATCGTCAAGGAGGGTCTGGACGCCTCTATGACCAACCAGGTTTGTGTATTTGTGACGTCCAGGCATACACAATGTTTGTCGATTGACGTGAATGAGTGAAGGTGAAGGGGCAAGATATTTGCAAGGAACTTGTACGCTCCGATGCTTCCTTCCTTGCCCACTCATCTCACACCCAGGAACAGCGCAAAAAGATTGCTGGTGCAATGCTTGCTTGTGTGTCCCATTCCAGGTACTCATTGAGATCTCGCTCATCGGGTGGAAGGAGTTTGAGCTGGAAGTGATGCGTGACTTGAATGACAACGTGGTCATCATCTGCTCCATCGAAAATGTGGACCCCATGGGCGTGCACACAGGTGTTAGTGAAGGGGGGCTGTCGTGCATGTTCCCAGGGAAGAGGTTGTATGTGCTTATTGTGGCCTTGATAGCCACAATTGAAGTTTGTAGCCACTTTCTTGTCGCAACCAACATACGAGCGCACACACACACTCTCTCATGCGCGCGCACACACACACACACACACACACACACACACACACACACACACACACACACACACACACACGCACACACACACACACAGGTGACTCTATCACAGTGGCCCCCGCACAGACCCTGACAGACAAGGAGTACCAGCGCCTACGTGATGCTGCTATCGCCATCATTCGAGAGATGGGTGTGGAGTGCGGAGGCTCTAATGTGCAGGTAGGTCGAATAGGAGTAGACTGCTGAGGAGAACACTGTACCACATTTTGTTACGCTGCGTGCTTTGGGGAAAACAGAGGGGCGCTGACCTCCTGCATCACGAGGTTGTGTGCTCACACATATGCATGCACACACAAGTGCGCAAACTCGATACACATTCACAACACACACACACATGCACACACTCACACACACACAACACATGCACACAGACACACACGCACGCACACATGCACACATGCAGATGTCCATCAACCCTGCTGATGGCGACATGATCATCATTGAGATGAACCCTCGTGTCAGCCGCTCCTCAGCCCTGGCCTCCAAAGCTACTGGCTTCCCCATTGCCAAGTTTGCTGCCAAGCTGTCCGTGGGCTACACCTTGGACCAGGTGTGTGGGTATGTGGGGAGGGTGTGTGTGTCCCCAAGTGATTCGTCACACATGCGGCTGCTTCTGAAGGACCAGTGCTCTTTGCAACCACACAAACCTACACGGGGTTATAAACATAGCTGTTTGCTACTAGTTCCTTTTGTGGGTGTACGCGTGTGTGTTTTGCTTGTGTCAATTATGTAGCCCAATTAAGAGAAGTCTGAGCCTAGTGAAAACCTTAAATGCGCAGCTTTACACACATTCACAAGCTCACTCACACACACATGCATGCATGCACACACGTGCACACGCGCAAACACATACACCCACGCTCAAACACACGAGGCTGATAGCCCCGGTGTTGGGCAGGGCAGTGGACAGTGCAGTTAGCCTGGGGCGGTGAGCCTGCTATGTAGCCTGCGCCGTTGCCCAGAGCACCTCCAAGAGTTTGGGTGCTCTGGGCAACTGTGAAGCTCGAGGTTCAAGGTCTAGAGCTTTGAGGTCACACACACACACAAACACACACACACACACTTACAGAGATGCACATGCCCACACACTGAACGTGTGCTTTTCTTGCAGATTGCCAACGACATCACCCAAATGACCCCTGCCTCTTTTGAGCCCTCCATTGACTACGTGGTCACAAAGGTGCCTCGCTTCAACTTTGAGAAATTCGCGGGCAGCAAGCCAGAGCTGACAACGATGATGAAGAGTGTGGGAGAGGTGAGTGTGAGGGATGGTGTCTTGATTGAATGATGCCTTCCTTCCCGTCCTCTTTTGCTAAGCTTGCTGTGTATGCCCTAGCTATTGCTGGGCGCATTCTGGACGTGTTGCACCAAGGTATGATTTGGTACAAGGGTACACATACATGTGTACAATGCTACATGCGTGCATGTCTCATTTGTACTTTTGTTGTCTTACCCCTGTTCCAGCTGTCAATTGGGGTGGCGAAAAAGCATGCACTTGGAGAGCAGGCGCGTGCAGCGCGAACAGCACTACTCCCACGTGTGTGAATTCAGGTGATGGCTATTGGCCGAACGTGGCAAGAGAGCCTGCAGAAGGCGCTGCGTGGCATGGAGACAGGTGCGGCACCAAAAGGCTGCACCTGCTGGGTTACTGTGGGATGCTTTGAACAGCAAGTTGACGCACGTGAAGCGTACTGTCACATCCCTTGAAGCATGAGATTGATTGTAAAGGGCTGTGCGTTTGTGACGCAGGCATGCCTGCTTTGTGTGTGAAGGTAAATCAGCATATGACGACATGAAAGCGCACAATGGTGTGTAACCCCACCCTGTAGGCTGGCATGCACCAGCTTGAAACATTGAGTACCTTCAAGCTGGTCTGCCCGGCTAGTGATTTGCTTTGCTTGTGCACGGCTGTGGTAGCGCAATCATGCATTACATCATGCTCGGGTTAGGCATTAAGCGCTCATTGGCATTCTGTGTAAGTGACTGGCCTTCCTGCGCGCTCCATGTGTAAGCAACCGTGCCTTTTGGCGTGCTCCTTGTGTAAGCGACCGTGCCTTCCTGCGTGCTCCTTGTGTAAGCAACCGTGCCTTCCTGCGTGCGTACTCCTGGTCCAGGTCTGGACGGTTGGGACCTGCCCAAGAATTACAAGCGCCTGTCTCACCCAGAGCTGTTGTACAACCTGCGTGTGCCCAACCCGGAGCGCACCATCACGCTGAAGCAGGCCTTTGAGGATGGGTTGGGAGTGGACGAGCTGTTCAAGCTCACCAACGTGAGTGGGGTGTGTGAATTGATTTATGAGGGGGGAAGGTGGCCTTGTGAAAGAGCATTACGTGTGCTGAAGTGAATATGCTTGAATTGGACTGGGAGTGAATGAGTCAGAAATGCTTGTCAATGGTGTAAGTGTATGTGTTACATTTGATTTCTTCTGATTTTCCCCACTACTACTAATGGTGTATGAGGAGAGGAAACGCATGTCCTCGCAAGAGAAAGCCTTTGCTGGCAACACAAGTGGTGTCTAATGGTACGCACATACACACACGTACTCACGTACACACAAACACACACACAAATACATATGTGTATATATGCACACATACACACATACCACGACAGATTGACCCCTGGTGGCTGAACCAGCACAAGGAGCTGCACGACATTGGGCTGTGGCTGCGCACTAAGACCTTTGCTGACCTGGACGCCCAGGACATGCAGCAGCTCAAGCGCAGGGGCTTTGCAGACTCTCAGCTGGCACGCCTGCTGGGTGCGTTCTGGCTGCTTGGCTGTGCGCCTTTTGATTGCACACGCTCAGACAAGCCTGTACATCAGCGCACTCTTGCGCTCTTATTCTTCACGTGTAGCTCCTGGCTTCAGCCAAAAAAACTGAAATTAAATGTGTATGTCAAACGCGACCGTTTCATCCGTCTCGATTGTTTGTTCCGAGTGGATGGCATGCTGGCTGGTGGCATATAGTAAACGTACAATATGCTCACTGCTGCAGTCATTGTACACTGTTGCAGTGATTTTAAATGTTAGGTTTCCTGCCTTTAACTGTACAGCTGTGTGTTTTTTACCCCTGCTTCAAAGCTAGTCACCACTACTTCTCTTGCCAGCACCATGTTTGTAACAACGGTATCTAGCCCTCCTTAAAGGCAAGGCATGTTCCTTTTGCCTTGCCAAAATACCTATAACTTTGCATTACCCTACACACATACACACTCACACACACACACATACACACACACACACACAAACACACGTACTCACACACACACACATGATCCTGCAGGCTCGACGTGGCAGGAGGTGCGCGCCTTCCGCCTATCCAAAGGCATCATCCCCTCCTACAAGCGCATCGACACCTGTGCTGCCGAGTTCGCTGCTGACACGCCCTACATGTACTCCTGCTACGACGGCGTGTGTGAAAGCAAGCCCGTGCCCTCAAAGAAGGTGAAAAAAGTGTTTATACCCTCTGTGCATGTGTGTGCCTGTATGTTTCCTGCTGCTAGCTCATCTGTCCCTCCTTTTTGTATTTGAAGTATGCATACCTACAGCATGGCTAGAAAATTGAAGGAATTTTCTTCTGTCCTTCCTCCTCGTGAACATGTCAGTCCACTGCCTCCCTTTTTTGAGTTATACCTGTCACCCAAAGTGGTTTGATTGGTGAGATAAGGGCAGCAGGGACATGTACATGCCACCGAGGTGCACATTTCCCATTACAACGTGTAATGGTGTATGCAATCAAACGTCGTATGCGCAGGTGCTCATCCTCGGTGGGGGGCCAAACCGCATTGGCCAGGGTATTGAGTTTGACTACTGCTGCTGTCATGCGTCCTTTTCCCTGAGGTGAGTCTGGCCCGGCTTGCATCGCCTGTGTGTGCGTATGTGGTTCTGTGCTTGTGTTGGCATTAATGAAGGTGCATGATTTTTTGTCATACGCGTCAGGCTAACTTTTGTGTGGGCTTAAACAGAAGTGAAGTTGACCAGAAGCGCGACCTCTTCTAGTGCTGCAATAAAGAATAGGCCACACTGCACAGCTGCTCATCTGTGTGTGCGTATCAGCGCTCAGCGCCTTTTTGTTCTATGATCTCCTTTTTTCCTTACACTTTCTTATGCAGACATCAAGCACCACAATAGTGTGTATACCCACTTTTCCTGAGTTGTAACATTTTTGCTCAAAAGTAGCATTCCCCTTTTTTATTGTACTGCAGAAAAGCGGGCTACGACACCATCATGATGAACTGCAACCCAGAAACTGTGTCCACCGACTACGACACCTCCACACGTCTGTACTTTGAGCCCATCACTGTTGAGGATGTGCTCAACGTGATTGAGCTGGTGAGTTGTGTGTTTTCATGTGCCCACGCTCTGCATGTGCGCCAGCATGTGCCCCCCCACAAATTCTGTGCTGCAGGAGCATTGTGAGGTTTCACTGTGATGTGCTCGCTTTGATTTGTGTTTGCTCTCGCCTATTGTCAATGCAAGTCAGCAAGGTCTGTTACAAACACCAAAAACTTCTGTGTCCTTGCCCTGGTTTGCAGGAGAAGCCTGAGGGCATCATCGTGCAGTTTGGTGGCCAGACGCCTCTGAAGATTGCAACCACTCTAGAAACGTACCTGAACGAGAACAAAATCCCCACTGCCAGCGGTAAGAGAGGGAGAGAGAGAGAGAGAGAGAGAGAGAGAGAGAGAGAGAGAGAGAGAGAGAGAGAAAGAAAGAGAGAGAGAGAGAGAGAGAGAGAGAGAGAGAGAGAGAGACACAGAGAGAGAGAGAGAGAGAGAGAGAGAGAGAGAGAAAGAGAGAGAGAGAGAGAGAGTGAGAGAGAGAGAGAGAGAGAGATAGATAGAGAGAGAGAGAGAGAGAGAGAGAGAGAGAGAGAGAGAGAGAGAGAGAGAGAGAAAGAGAGAGAGAGAGAGAGAGAGAGAGAGAGAGAGGGGTTTGCAACTGTTTGCTTAAATTCCTGCTGTGTGCTTGTCCTTGCCTTTCAGGAAATGGCTTTGTGCAGGTGTGGGGCACACAGCCCTCCTCTATCGACAAGGCAGAGGACCGTGACCTGTGGATGGAGCTGCTGTACAAGCTAGACATCAAGCAGCCCACAGGTGTGTGTGATCCCGTGCAATTATGTGTGTGAAGGTATGCAGAAATGCGGTACAAACAAAGTGTAGTTGTATGCCCAGAAGCGAAACAGAGGAGTCATTTTGCAGTCACATCACACATGAGCAAACACACACACACACACACATGCGTGCGCACGCTCAACAGGAGGCTCCGCGCGGACCGAGGAGCAGGCACTGAAGCAGGCCCAAGAGCTAGGCTACCCCGTCATGATTCGACCATCCTTTGTGCTGGGAGGACGGGCCATGGAGATCATTTACTCTGACGAAGACTTAAACAGGTATGAGTGTCTTGTTTGTATACGAAGTGGGGGACACAATAGCGCTGCCGTTTGCTGACAAATAAAAATAATACTCCGTGCATTGCAAAGTAGCTGAGAAGTATTTGTCCTATTAAAGACAGGATGCAAGTTTGAGAGGCGCAAAACAGAGCGCGACCCCCCTCCTATTTTGTCCAGGTACCTGCAGTATGCCGTGGAGGTGGACACTGACAGGCCAGTGCTGGTGGACAAGTACCTAGACAGGGCAGTGGAGATGGACGTGGATGCATTGTGCGACAGGTGTGCACTCTCCTTGTGCACGCACTGTTTACTTCTAAACCTCTTAGCAAAAACTAATCCTAACCCTAAACCTCTCCCTCTCTCTCTCTCCCTGTTCCAAGCATTTCATGGAATTCCATTACAGCTGTGGTACACAATAACACACATCAAGACCAACACACACATACACACACGCACATGTACACACACACTCACGGTCACTCTCACACACACACACACACACACAGTCACGCACACACAGTCACGCACACACACACACACACACACACACAGTCACTCACACACACACGCACACACACACATGCACGTGTCTTTAAACAGGGAAGGCAACGTCACGATCTGCGCTCTCATGGAGCACATTGAGCAAGCAGGCATCCACTCAGGCGACTCTGCGTGTGTCATACCCCCTCAGGTAACCCCTCCTTCTTCTCAATGAGCCATGCCATGGTATTAAGCTGCTGTGTCACTGCCCAAGTGGGAAGCACTGACGCCTCGCTAGCTGCCTCGCTGCTATGATGAGGATGTATCACAATTGCCACCCCATTGCGTGGGGACCTTATTGTGCAGTGTTGTTGGGGCACGTTAGCCCAAATGCAACAGGCTCACCGGTCCTTTGACGATACCAAGCAAATGTGCATGCACACTTGTCAACAAATGTTACGCAGACCGTCTCCAAGGACATCCAAGACAAGATCAGGGTGTGGGTGAAGGCCATTGCCAAGGAGCTCAAGGTGGTGGGCTTGATCAATGTTCAAGTGGCCATTCAAGATGGGCAGCCATACGTCATTGAGGCCAACCCTCGTGCATCCCGGTAAGAGGACATACATGCAACTAGGCTGTGCTTGATATATTCTGTACTGCCTTTACCTGCCCCAATTCATCCGCCCTTCCCATTGTGTAGTCGGTATTTGTTACGCTTAAAGTGCCCCAAAAAGTGCCATTACTGTATCCAATCCTTGTGTGCCAAAATGACGAGCAGCCTGTGCAACAAGAAATGCTTCTGTGCAAGGAATGTGTTGCTCCTCAGTCATGCCTCATGCCACAGTGGAGCATGACTGCTTTTATTAGGCACCATTGCATCGGTCTGTTGAAGGTGCAGGTGTTCGTCCCGAGGTCGGTCGAGGCCCGGGAACTCGAGAAGCGTAAAAAGTGTATTAAAAATAGTGTATAAAAAGTGTAAAAATAGAGTACAAGAGTAGTGTTTGGAACCCTTGCAGCTCGCAGTAGGGGATCTAAAGATAATTCAGAACACACTCATAAGCACACTTTCTGCGCATCGCAGGACTGTTCCCTTTGTAGCTAAGGCCATCGGCCACCCCATTGTGAAGTACGCATCACTGCTGATGTCAGGCAAGCTGCTGTCAGAGATCAACTTCACGGAGGAGCCCACCTTTTCACACGTGTGCGTCAAGGAGGTGGTGGTGCCATGGCGAAAGTTTGCAGGTGGGTGGGTGTGAGCGGTTGCGTGAGATACGTGAGAGGGAGAGGGGAGGATTTAGTGGACAAGACTGGCTGCACTCAGGCGCACTTGCATCTGAAAGGTGTGGTGGTGTCGCTGCTCGAATTTGCTGGTGTGTGAGTATGCATGTTTGTGCGTGTGCGTGTGCGTGTGCGTGTGCGTGTGCGTGTGCGTGTGTGTGTGTGAGTCAACCTCGTTGCATGATGCACAATCAAAATGACGAAACTGAATATCCTGCTTGCCCTCACGTTTTTTCAAATCCAGCACTTCACAAAATATGCACACAAATCTGTGCTTGCACAGAACTGCACGCACTTGCATGCATACACACTCACATAACGCGTGCGTGCACTCCCAGGCTGTGACCCAGTACTTGGCCCAGAGATGCGCTCCACTGGAGAGGTCATGGGCATTGATGAGACATTTTCAGGCGCCTACGCCAAGGCACAGGTGTGCATGTTGGTATGGTGGCATACCAGTGGTGTGGGCTCCTGAGAAAGATCTGAGGCTTGTGAAGGGCTTCAAAGATTCAGTCTGTATGCCTCACTCCTTAAGCTTCTTTATCTCAAGTTTGCGTCGTAGTGAAAGGGTCAATTTCCTTCTCCTTTGTGTTCAAACCTTTCCTTTGACTTGGATGAAAGTGTGGAATGCGCGGAATGTGTCAGTTACACAACTTTTTGCACTGATCTTGCTCCGTTGTTCAGTTGTCTGAGGTGGGTGTGCTGAACTTGAAGGGTATTTCCTGTGTTGCCATGACATTGTAATGTTTACAGCATTCCCTTAGCACATGCTGCGCACATACACAAACATTAACACATGTACACAGATCGCAGCAGGACAAAAGCTGCCCATGTCAGGCAAGATCTTTGTGAGCATGGCTGACAAGTACAAGCTGGACATTGTGCCCATCGCTCGGGAACTGGCGGACTTGGGCTATGGAATTGTGGCTACATGTAAGTAGCTGCTGTTCCCCCTCGTTGGTAATCTTCGTTGCATAAAACCCAGACGTTTCCCTGCATCAAATCAGATAAAGTTTTGGTTGGTCAAGGTGCACACACACACACACACACACACACACACACTCACACACACACACACATACACATACACATACACACACACAACACCACAACACACAAACAACACACACAATACACACACATACTCTCTTACACACACGCACATACACACAATAACCCTCGCAGCTGGGACTGCCAAGGCGCTGAGTGAAAACGGTGTGCCCTGTGAAGTTGTGTACAAGATCCATGAAGGACGGCCCAACCCCACTGACATGATGAGGAACGGAGATATTAAGATGATCTTCATGACCAACTCCAGCGACGACTTGGACCGCACTGATGGTGAGCACGACGACGTAATGCACATGTGTTCTTGCATGCCAATCTGTAGCAGGAGAATAGGTGTGTGCGCGTGTTAAGGCTCAAACATTCACCGCGAGAATGAATGAGCATGTTCCTGATTCCAGAGAGCGTAGATGGTCGCTCGTATTGATCACATTTAAGACAACCTTGCATGCATGCTCTCCACATCATTTTACACCTGGATCTCTAACGTTGTTGTTTCTATCTTTCCGATTATGTTAGTAGAATAGTAGCAACCTTGTTTTCAAACGCATTGCAATGCATGTTTGTCCCGATACTCATCGTTATCGATTTTACATGAAATATGTTGGAAATATGTGCTAATGAGTCCAACTTGTAAGTTGCCTAAGACTCGTTGATTCCCCCGCGCCAATCATGCAAGACATCTTTACCATACCAACATACATATTCACAAATACACGCGCACACATACACACATCCACATATACACACACGCCCACTATCACACACACACACACACACACACACACACACGTACACACACACACACACACACACACACACACACACACACACACACACACACGACACACACACACACACACGACACACGACACACACACACACACACGACACACACACCACCAGGCAAGGAGCTGAGGCGCCTGGCCCTGAACTTGGACATCCCCACCGTGACAACCATCAATGGAGCCTGGTGCAATAAAGAGGCCCTGCGCCACATGAAGAAGGATAAGCTGTCCATGGTGGCCATCCAAGACTATTTCCGTAAGTTATTTACACGCATAAAACTCTTGCATGTGTGTGTATGTGTGTGAGCAAGAGCCTTGTATCAGTGCTTCGACAATTCGAGTCAGCATGCATTTGATGGTAGCACTTGCACAGAGAGAGAAGAGAGTTTCCAGCGCTTTAAGAATGAAAATGCATGTGAACATTGTCAGCACGGGTCTGGGTAGGATGTGAAGGGCGAAAACATATGAGCACCAGCCTCCCTTGTCCATTAATGCCCAGTGATGTACTGGACATTCTAGCATATTTGCTAACAAACAATCCCGCCGCTCTACTCCTTTGCAGCCAACTACTACGATGACTCAATGGACATCATAATGGATGGCGTCAGCAGGGTGCAGACGTAGGTGCCCTCTAACTTGGAAGCGAGTGAACCATCTGGGAAGATGGGACTCCTTAGCTCCGCTTAGCTGTTCTCTGATTGAAGTTTACCTACTTAGAGACTCAACAGATAATAGATGCTCCGGACAATTGTCCTGGTGCCTGTGTATGCCAAGAACGTGGCTGCTGTGTACATTTTATGGGCAAATGGAACTGACTGCGCTTGCCTGACATGCATACAGCACTGTTTAGGAAGCACAGATACAACATACTTGTGGTTAGGAACGATTGACTTTGGACAGAATGTGGTGCAGGCCTCTTAAATGCTAATTCTCTCACCATTGTTTGCTTGTGATTCCCGTACGCCGGTTGTTAAGAGCCTTGTTGTAAAGAGCCTTTTACAGATACGCGTTAGTCCAAGAGAACAAAGCACCTAATCTTTTTACTTTCGGGAATTAAAATTGCCTTGACTCAGCGACTGCTAGGCTGCGCTGGTTGAAATGTGAGGAGTATTTGTTGTAGCACCAGAGATGTAGTAGCACCTACCTACAAAATAATCCTTAGGAAATAAAGGCACGATGATATTGAGAGACGCTACTTGCGAGCAAGGGACATTGTGAACCTAAGGGGGTAAGGGTAAGGGACATTGTGAACCTAAGGTAAGGTAACACTTTGATCCTAAGGTAAGGTAAGGTTACATCACTATATATGCCTCAAAGGGCATCTCAGCGGAAGTTTGGAAAAAGCCTGAAACTAAACCTGGCTTAACAAAAGAAATAGAGGAAATTGAAGAAGAGAAAAGTGCATAGAGAAAGAGAACCTTTGTTTTGAAGAGGAAACTGATGTATGAAGAAGAGAAAAGTGTATTGAGAAAGAGAACGTTTGTTTTGAAGAAGCGCTAAGAGAAAGCATCAAGGAGAACGAGAACAAAGCTGTCGATAAGTCTCAGGATATGTGTGTATAAGAAGCCT
>Ga0307942_1002790_pt1 | contig 14166 bp, 12 predicted proteins | sample OrgLakmetagen175_FD_201846 | JGI IMG/M metagenome (GOLD analysis project Ga0307942, IMG submission 201846) | Saline water microbial communities from Organic Lake, Antarctica - #175 | ecosystem: Environmental > Aquatic > Non-marine Saline and Alkaline > Saline | place: Antarctica: Organic Lake...
CCCCCCCCTTCATGCACTTCAGCTTGCATACCAGCCCCTCCACCCCATCTGTAACTTGTTTGACAATCACTGGCTCCAGCCAACTTCAAAACGGTTGTGGCTTAGAATTGCCCAAAACAATACGGCAAAAATACGGCGTATATACGGAAATACGCCGTGTATTGCCGTATATACGCCGTATAAATATGTATATACGAATATACGGAATTCGGATACGGCGGGGGGAGGCTGGAAAATACGGCGTATATACTGTACCGTATAATATGTATAATTATACGAATACGGTTCTGGCCAACCCTACTCATACTAGCTTTCACACATTGCAACACTCAAATATGTGCAGGAGCGCATTCTGTGCACCGATGGTGTGCTGGGCGTGTCAAACCTTACTCATACTCATTTCACACACCGCAACACTCAAATGTGTGCAGGAGCGCATTCTGTGCACTGGTGGTGTGCTGGGCGTGCCAAACCTTACTCATACTCATTTCACACACCACAACACTGAAATGTGTGCAGGAGCGCATTCTGTGCACCGGTGGTGTGCTGGGCGTGGTCATCACTAATCATACTCACTTCCAAGCACCACAACACTCAAATGTGTGCAGGAGCGCATTCTGTGCACCGGTGGTGTGCTGGCTTTAGTGCAAAGGCTGGCCGACCCCACCAGCCACGAACGTGTGCGTGCTGCTGCTGCTGACACGCTGGCTGTGCTGTGCGATGACGGGTCGATCGCAGTGCAGGTAAGTTGGAGTTTGATGTTACCAGAGCAGCTCCAGGAGGCTGCAACAAAAAAAATCCTGACAGTCGCGTGTACATTTTGGGCCTATCGCCTCTTTAATTAAAGACCCTTCCTGGCCTCCACATGGGTTGAATTCATTATAGTTATCTACAGGCGCAGGTCTCTTGCCAAGGAAAAAATCACCTTAAATGTTCATAGGGCAAAAAGCAAAGTGTGCACGCTTTCCCTTCTGGTATGGTCAATTTTTGGTTAGGAGCCAATGTCGAGTTTCAGCTTGTGAGGTGCTTTGGGTGGGCCTGAGGAGGCTTGCGAAGTTTGGTGGGAAGGCATGAATGCGAGGGGCTCATCACGCCACCACAAGGGGGGCTTTGCCTCTTTAAGAAGCAAAGTGAAATGTGCATGCTCTTGCACTTCCCTACCAGTCAAGTTCACATATCCAGCCAAAACCTTCGCCAATACGCTCTGTACATTTAATTTATGCCACTCATGCGTACAGCGATACATGAACTGCAGGTTTAAATTCATACGCTTGTAATTTGCCACGCTGTTTGAATTCATACGCTGGTAATTTGCCTGAACATACCCCGCATGCTCTGGCACGGTACTTAGCTGCATGAGGGAAGTAGTGAGGCAAACCTGAGACAAAAGTGAAGAGGGACAAAAAGAAGGCTAATGGAAAGCTTCACAGTAGATGCACACACACACACAAAGCTCACTGGGCACCAAAGATGTAGCCTATAAGTAGCATTGCAGCCGACTGTATCTGAAATCAGATCAAGCCAAGTGCACAAAAGCACCACCAAGGAAGCAAAAATTAAGCCACACAAATAAGCAGGCACCTACGAGTCCACGCCCCCAGAGATACGACCACACATTTAAGCACGCACCTACGAGTCCATGCCCCCAGAGATAAGACCACGCATTTAAGCACGCATCTACGAGTCCATGCCCCCAGAGATAAGACCACACATTTAAGCACGCACCTACGAGTCCACGCTCCCAGAGATAAGACTATGCATTAAAGCACGCACCTACGAGTCCACGCTCCCAGAGATAAGACCATGCATTTAAGCACGCATCTACGAGTCCCCGCCCCCAGAGATAAAGCCACGTAACTAAGCACAAATCAACAAGCCCGCACCCCTAGGAAGTCCAAGCAACAGCTGTAATGCTGGAAAATTCCAAAAAGGGAACCAGTCTTCAGCAGTGTCATTGCATCAGGTCTTGCTGTTCATCACGTCCCCCTTGCCTATGGCAGCCTGCCTAGTACTAGTAAGATGGCTGGACATCAGCTTGATTTCTCATGGCCAGCCTACCTGCTATCTCTATTTTCTAAGCAAAATTTAAGCGGCTCGCCATTGGAACTCAACCAAAATGCCCACTGGTCCACTAGTCCAGGGCGCCCACTAGTCCCGGGTTGTTTTGACCTGATCAGGCTGATCCTGGCCACTGCGCAAGGGCATTACCGTAGGTTCACGATCACTTCGGAAATTAAATACTTATTTGGCAAAAATACGAAAATTTTAAAAAAATTCTCGGGACCCTCTCCGAACTGATAAATTAATCATTCTAAGTGGTTTTCAGGGAGGTTTGAAGAACTAGCTCCCAGCGTGCCCTGGATGTGAACCCTTAAGCCGTTCTTCGAACCCCTGTCCCCAGCTGAGAGGCTGGCCGCTCAGCAGAGGGACCATGAGAAGCTGCAGAGGGAGAGGCAGCTCAGGGAGCTGGCAGAGGCACAGGCAAAGGCAAGGGGCGCGGCTGTGAAGAGGCCCGTGGGGCGTCCATGCATGCTGCTCCAAGAACAAGCCTCCTCCTCTCACAGGCCCTCCAGGCCTTTCCCTTGGGGCGTCCACACAGAGTTAGTGAAGATGACAAGTGGGTAAGAGGGTTGCTTCTTTGATTGAGGGAAGCACCTGTGCAAGCACTCAGCAGTCAATCTCCCTATGCAGCCAATGGGCAGTCTGCCCATCAGCCTGCACAGCAGCAGCAGCAGCAGCCAACAGTGGGGGTCTCTCGAATTCACAAATTAATTCTTGACAGGGCCTGCCCGAACGGGATTTGAACTCGAAAATTATTCCCCAGACCCCCTCTTCGAACTAAAATCGAAAATTGAAATGTGTGGTCCCGAAGTGATCGTGAACCTACGGTATATGAAAATTTACTGCATGGCAATCAATAGCTACTATCATGAATCATGAATCAAACAACATGTGGCGTCAAACATGTATGACGCTAGCAGCCCATGTGCAATAGCATGTTGGTTGGTTGCAGTGCACTTGAGAGCACATTTCAATGCAAGTCGGCATAACACCTCAAGCAAGGTTAAGGATAAGGGAACGTTCGTGTCAGACAGCAAATTTCACAGAGAAGGTTATCTGGGCAAATATGCCAAAACATGCTCCTTTTTGCATGAAAGGTGCAACTACTCACACGTCACTTCATCTAATTGAACTTAACCTAGCATGAAACTGATGCTGACTTTATGAGTTATCTGAGCATGTGCTCAGATTAAAACAAGTCGCCCTTCGTACAGAATGACGGGACTAAAAGCACACGTCATGCACCTGTACCCTAGATAGGTGATTTTCAGGGGAATGGCACATTTATTAGCATATCTCGCCACTTTGTCTTTTTGCCCCATTTCTCCCTCAATGATCTTCATTAATTATAAGGACTTCAAAATACCAAGCATCACTTAGTTTGGTGCTTTGGCTGGTCAGATACAGCATATGACTGCTCAAAAAGTACGGTTTTTGCATGCTATCAGGGCAGGTGGCCCTAGCTGGTAAGTTTCAAGCTCAGCTGCATTGGAATCTGCATAGCAGAGCTGAGCTTGAAACTTACCAGTTAGGGTCACCTGCCCTGTTAGCATGCAAAAACCGTACCATTTTTGGCCTCAGATAACCCCCTCTGCAAATTTCCTGTGACCAGATGGATTTGAACCTGCGACCCTTAAAAAACTGGCCCGGCCACAGGCCACTAATCTTTCAGGGCATCTGTCCTAAAAGGTGTCGCAATATTGGAGCCAGCAAAGTACTACTTTAAGCACTCAGTATGTGTGTGTGTTTGTGTTGTGTGTATGTGTGTGTGTGTGTGTGTGTGTGTGTGTGTGTGTGTGTGTGTGTCGAGGAAGGTGCTGGTTATTTTTGAGAGGGTTTTTGTTGTCCATGTACAGGGGAGGGGTGTGGTGCGGTGATGCTTGGCAGTAACCCAATTCCTATGCACGATGAATCACATTGCCGCCTACCCAAACACCCCCCCTCACTACATTTGTTCACACGTCCATTTCAGGCTTCTCGCTATGACGCGTTAGCTGCCTTGGTGGACCTTGCCACTGCTCCTGGAACCAGTCCACAGCTGCGCTCCTGGTGTGTTTGTGTTTGTGTGTGTGCGCGTGTGTGTGTGCGTGTGTGTGTGTGCATGTGTGTGTGTGTGTGTGTGCGTGTGTGCGTGTGTGTGTGCGCGTGTGTGTGTGTGTGTTTGAGTTTGAGTGTGAGAGTGAGTATGTGTGTTTGCGCTTGGTTGTGTACGGCAGCTGCTACACACTCTTTCATGACTAGCCTGGGATGATACTTATGTGACCTTCGCTTTTTTTGCTCACACAAACCACCCAAGGCTTTGGCAGCCCCCTCCCCCCCTAAAAGCACCAGCCAGAAATAATAAATAATTAATTATGATGGTGTAACCTTTTTTTGTAAATTTCTTCCATTACACGTACCACACAGTGCGCTGCGTGCTGTCACTGTCATGCTGACACCCACGCCCCCCTCCACATCAGCCATGGCAGAAGCTGTGGCTGCAGCTGCGCGTCCCCATGCACCTGCACTGCCACCCCAGGTGCGTGTGTATGTGTGTGTGTGTGTTTGTTTTGTGAGTGTACGGTTATGTGTATTTTTGTATGCACAGGGTGTGTTGGATGTACACTGTTGAAAACGTGCAAGCCTATGATGGCCACGATTCTCCCAAGATAGGAAGGCTTGCATGGTAGCATGTAGTAAGCGCTCTGTCGAGCCGAGGGTGCAAAGGCTTCTACTCAAAATCAGAAAGCAAAATCAGACTGTTCAGAAGAATAAAGAGACTGCGCATCTATCGTGTGCATGCTACACACAGGGCAAAGAGACAATGCAGGCTACTTAAGAAAAGTTAAAGAGATCTGCTGCACATTTATATTGAGCATTGAGCATGCTACACACAGGGCAAAGAGACAGTGCAGGCTATTAAAGTTAAAGAGATCTGCTGCACATTTATATTGAGCATTGAGCACGCTACACACAGGGCAAAGAGACAAGAGACAATGCAGGCTATTAAAGTTAAAGAGATCTGCTGCACATCTAATTTGAGCATGCTACACAAGGCAAAGAGGCAACGCTGGCTATATGAGTAAATTTAAAGAGATCCGCTGCACATTTATATTGAGCATTGAGCATGCTACACACAGGGCAAACAGGCAATGCAGGCTATTAAAATTAAAGAGATCCGCCGCACATCTATTTTGAGCATTGAGCATGCTACACACAGGGCAAACAGGCAATGCGGGCTATCTAAGTTAAGGAGACCCGCTGCACATCTATCATGTGCCCGTTACACACAGGGCATGGATACGGTGCAGGCTACGTACACAGATAAGGATACCCGCTCACACACACACACACACAAACACACACACACACACACAACCACACACACACACATGCACACACACACACACACACACACACACACACACACACACACACACTCACACACACACACACACACACACACACACACACACACACACACACACACACACACACACTAAACATAGGGCAAAGGCGCGCGCCTAGCCAAGCCTGGGGAGCACCCCCCCTCTTCAGCAATAGCAGCAGCAGAAGCACCTGCCCCTGGGCGTCTTGGTGCGTTGCGTTCAGGCACAAATGCAATAGAATAATGACCTACGTGATCCACAAAATAATTTGCAACATTCGTCACGTAATTTGCGTATGTTGTTGCGTATTTGCGGCACTCGTTGCTGGGCATTTCAGCGGTTATGATGCATTTACGAAACCAGTATCTGTGTCAATGCTAGCACTCAACCCTGGGCGTCTGAATGCACTGTCTGTTTGCGTGGCCATGTTTGCCGCATCCACCTATTAAGCATCTTCCCGCAAGCATCTACCTGCAAGCATCTACCTGCAGGCATCTACCTGCAAGCATCTACCTGCAAGCATCCACCTATCAAGCATCTTCCTGTTAAACATCATCCCAATGAAATGATATGTTTAGCTGTTAGTAGCGTAGCATTAACCCCCTAGTCTCGGTGTGCAGCTTTGTAACGTTGACAGCGTCTACGTTGAATTTCGGGCGCCTTTGCTGTTGTACGTACCAGTTGTGACTTCTGTTTGATCGGACTTCTTGTGGCGTGCAAGCAGCACTTTGGCATCTTTACCAAGACGTGCTTCTAGCAAGGCTTCGGAAACGGCGGTGCACTAGCCTCTCTTCTTTTTACTAAGTGCAGCGATTTACATTGTATCAATGCAAGGTGCTTGCACAAGTAATGAACCCCAACATAGCTACCTTCCCAATATTCACACACATTTGCACAGACATACGCAATTCTTGCACACACACATACAAACGTACGCCACTTGTACACACACACTCACACACACATACATACACACACAAACACAAACACACACACACACCACACACACACACCTTGCCTACTTCCCCAGGTGGACCTGTGGCTGCAAGCAAGAGGCCCATCTCAGCACAGCAGCAGCAGCAGCAACAGCAGCAACAGCAGCAGCAGCAAAATGGCCAGCTTGACGCCCAAGGCAACGGAACCAGCAGCAGGTGTGCTCAGTGCAGCAGCAGGTGTGCTCAGCGCAGCAGCAGGTGTGCTCAATGCCTGCACACAGCGCGCTTTTGCGAGCATCTGCTGCTTTACTCTGGGCAAAAATTTATGATTGAGATACCTATACTTAAGTAGGCTTGCATAGGGTTGGCCAGAACCACCATGCATATATATATGGTGTGTATACGGAATGATAGGCAGGGAAATTACCAGATATATGGTCATGTACGGGGTATGTACACGGTTCTGGCCAACCCTAGATGTGCAGCATGTGACTTTCTAAGGATTTTAAGCTCATTGATAAGCCCACATCGGTTGTCAGGGGTCTCTGCACGTCGTGACTTCACAAGCTTGCAGGAGGTGAGTGTGTTCAAAATATCCGCTATATTTTATATCGCTGTTGTTTAATAATTAATAATGTTTAATCCTGCAGCTGTATGGGTGCTCCCTTCTTCCCTTGTCCGTAGCGTGGTGTTCTGATTGCGCAATTTTTTGATTTCGTGGACGTTCCTGCTGCAACACAGGTGCGGAGGGGCTGTGCTTCAGCCTTATTACTTGCATAGCACTAGATCTACCTGCTGCTTAACAAGTGGCACAGATCACACACAGATCATACACAGATCATACACAAATCATACACATATTGTGCACAAATCATACACCTAATTCGGTGTCAGAACGTTACTGCAGCACCATCAGTGCAAAAGAGCTGCTCCTTGAGAAAGCTGAAGTGCGTCACCCTGAAGACTGAAGACAGCTCCTACACTTGTCCTTATTTACCTGGAGATGATCCTTTTTGCAGACCCTGAAGACAAGGAACCCACACACCTCCTCATTGACTCCGTGATGATCCTTTTTGCAGACCCTGAAGACAAGGAACCCACACACCTCATCATTGACTCTGTGATGGTCCTTTTTGCAGCGGCATGAGTGCGGAGGAGCTGTTCCTTGAAATGGGTCGCACCCTCACCCCTCGCTCCACCAGTGCCCTCATGACGCTGCTGCAGATAGGTGAGAACATATATGATCGACTGATGCATGTTATACCAGTGCCCTCACGACGCTGCTGCAGATAGGTGAGAAAATATGTGATCGACTGATGCATGTTACACCAGTGCCCTCATGACGCTGCTGCAGATAGGTGAGAAATTACATGATCGACTGATGCATGTTATACCAGTGCCCTCATGACGCTGCTGCAGATAGGTGAGAAAATATATGATCCACTGATGCATGTTATACCAGTGCCTTCATGTCGCTGCTGCAGATAGGTGAGAAAATATATGATCCACTGATGCATGTTATACCAGTGCCCTCATGACGCTGCTGCAGATAGGTGAGAAAATATATGATCCACTGATGCATGTTATACCAGTGCCTTCATGTCGCTGCTGCAGATAGGTGAGAAAATATATGATCGACTGATGCATGTTATACCAGTGCCCTCATGACGCTGCTGCAGATAGGTGAGAAAATATATGATCCACTGATGCATGTTATACCAGTGCCCTCATGACGCTGCTGCAGATAGGTGAGAAAATATTTGATCCACTGATGCATGTTATACCAGTGCCCTCATGTCGCTGCTGCAGATAGGCAAGAAAATATATGATCCACTGATTCATGTTTGGGTTTGCATCCCGAAGTTTAGCTTGGGTGAATTAATGATGTTCATTTGTGCGAGTGCTCCTCACACAGCTTTTGTCCGGAAACATGACACAGAGTTGCTGTGTTTTTGGTGTGTAAGTAAACGCGCTTAAACTTGTGCCTGCAGCCTGTACCCAAATGGACGCCCCTCCTTATAACCTTCTGTCCTTTATCTAAACTTTTTCCTGCTACGCACTCAACAAGAAAGCATCCATGCCCATCTCGTGAACCTCACAATGAACACCACCGACCCATCCTCTGCACCTTCCTCTTCTCACCACATGGGGCCCCTTGCCTACCATTCATTTGTCCTCAAGGGCATCTACACGCAATTGCGCATGCACACACGCACACAAATACACACACCCACATACACACACCCCCATACACACACACACACACGCACACTCGCGCAGCTACCACCCCCGACTTGGAGGAGATCCGCCTGCTTGCCCTCAATTTCCTGCCCCTCACCGCCACCAACCCCTCCTGTCGTGCTGCCATCATCAATCACGAGGGAGGCCTGCCTTCCCTGCTACGTGCGGCCGGCCGTCGCCACGGTGCGGCCATCAGCGCATTGCGCCGTGTGGCTGCTGACTACAAGCTCAAGGCCAAGTGTGCTACAGTGATCGCTGAGGTGTGTGTGTGTGTGTGCTCATGTGTATTTGTGTGCTAATGCGTGTGTGTGTTAATGCATGTGTGTGTGTGCTAATGCATGTGTGTGTGAGTGTGTGTGTGTGTATGGCTTTGTTGTACTTTCCTGCCATCAGCGCTTTTTGCTGTGACAGTCCTTCCTCTGTGCCTGGATTTCGCTGCTCTCCTACTTTCCTGCTCCTTGACTATGCTAAAACAGTGCTCCATCACTATGCTCTTCCACTATGCTCCTTCACTATGCTAAAACAGGCTGGCAGCACCCCGATTTGACTGTACAAGCCACCGACCTCTTACAAGGCCTTCCCACTCTTCGATCCCTGATCTGAAACTGTTGCAATCCTTTCAGCATGAGCGTTATGCATGTACATCAGGCTTGGACATAAGCTATCGCAACAGGCTCTTGGTCCTTACCATTCATTAAGCTCGTGCATCAGGCTCTTGGTCCTTACCATTCACCAGTCTCATGCATCAGGCTCTTGGTCCTTACCATTCACCAGTCTCGTGCATCAGGCTCTTGGTCCTTACCATTCCTTAAGCTATTGCAACAGGCTTTTGGTCCTTACCATTCACCAGTCTCGTGCATCAGGCTCTTGGTCCTTACCATTCACCAGTCTCGTGCATCAGGCTCTTAGTCCTTACCATTCTTTAAGCTCGTGCATCAGGCTCTTAGTCCTTACCATTCTTTAAGCTCGTGCATCAGGCTCTTAGTCCTTACCATTCACCAGTCTCGTGCATCAGGTTTTCGGTCCTTACCATTCACCAGTCTCATACATCAGGCTGCTGGTCCTTACCATTCATTAAGCTCATACATCAGACTTTTGCACCTTACCATTCACCAGGCTCATGCATCAGGCTCTTGGTCCTTACCATTCATTAAGCTCTTGCATCAGGCCGTGAGTGGCTGCATATATGTGTTATAAAGTAAATAGATATGTACCTGAGGCTTCGTGTTAGTGTGTGCGGCTGATGTCTTAAGATGTATGTATGGTACGTGTGATGGTATATATAGTATTAAGATGTATAAATGGTATGTCTGTATGATGGTACGCACAGGCCCTTGTGGAGGCCTGCAATCCTCAAGCACAGCAGCAGCAGCAGCAGCAGCAACAGCAACAGCAGCAAAGCAGCAGTGGCGGCACTGCCCCCTCAGCATGCAACCTGGCCTTAGCACTGGCAAATGTGGGCGCCCTGGCGGAGGGCAGTGAGCGGGACAGAGCGGCCTTGGCTGCCCAGCAGGCTTTCGCCATCGAGGTGGGGGTGTGTATGAGCGTGTATGTGTGTGTGTGTGTGTGTGTGTGTGTGTGTGAGAGAGAATGTGTGTGTGTGTGTTCGTTTGTGTGTGTGTGAGTGAGTGAGTGAGCGTGTGTGTGTGCGCGTTTGTGTATGTGTGTGAGTGAGTGTGTGTGTGTGTGTTTATGTGGTAGGAAAGCAGGGTAGGGCCCATTTTCTTCCCCATCCCCATGTGTGTTATGCACCCACAATAGTTTGTTTGCAGAGAAGGTTCTCACCAATGCGTGCCTGATGGTCGTGAGTAATCAATTTGGAAGGGTGCAACATTTATAGTTGCTGTTTGTGGTGTGCACGTGCTGACAAGCAGTGAGCGGGAAAATAGTGTCTGTTCGTCAGTGTGTTTGCCCGTCAGCGCTAACTAGCATGCAAACATTGTTACTGCACAGTAGTGTCTGTTTGTCAGTGTGTACGCCCGTCAGCACTAACTAGCATGCAAACATTGTTACTGCACAGTAGTGTCTGTTTGTCAGTGTGTACGCCCGTCAGCACTAACTAGCATGCACACATTGTTACTGCACAGTAGTGTCTGTTTGTCAGTGTGTACGCCCGTCAGCACTAACTAGCATGCACACATTGTTACTGCACAGTAGTGTCTGTTTGTCAGTGTGTATGCTTGTCAGCACTAACTAGCATGCACACATTGTTACTGCACAGTAGTGTTTGTTTGTCAGTGTGTGTGCCCATCAGCACAAACTAGCATGCAAACATTGTTACTGCTCAGTAGTGTCTGTTTGTTTGTGTGTTTCATGTGTATGTATGCCCGTCAACACACGCATGCACACGTTGGTATTGTGCAGGTGGTTGCTGCTGGGGGTGTAGCACCTTTGGCAGCGTTATTGAGGAATTCGACAGACCTGCTCGCGCAGCGTGCAGCCATTTTGGCCTTGCAGCAGCTCGCCATCTACGGGGATTCAAAGGTGCGCCATGTCTATGTCAGAGCTGTGCAGTGCATCTGTGCTGTATGCCAAAGCTGTGCATCTGTGCTGTATGCCTAAGCTGTTCATCTGTGCTATATGCCAAAGCTGTGCATCTGTGCTGTATGCCAAAGCTGTGCATCTGTGCTATGTGCCAAAGCTGTGCATCTGTGCTGTATGCCAAAGCTGTGCATCTGTGCTATGTGCCAAAGCTGTGCATCTGTGCAACGTGCTCCTTTTAGATTGTGCAGCCGTCTAATTGCCCTGGGGCAGCTTGCCACGTATGGGGAATACAAAGAAAGCTTTGTTAAAGATGCACGCTTTTTAAACTGCGCACCTTAGAGCTGTGCAGCCTGCTTGAGAGGTGGCTGTGCAGTGCCTTGCTGCATTCAAGACTGTGTGACGTCCGTGATTTGTTCAGTGAATTGGCAAAAATTCTAGTTTATAAGACCCAATGGGATTGTTGAAAGAGTGGGCCACAGATTTTTAAAGCAAAACAAGGATCATTAGAGGCGCACATTGCATTTACACACAACCAACGTGAAATGAAATAATGCATGTGTTTTGGGGCTTTCCGGCCGAATGAAATCGCTGGATGCATATAAATTCTGGCCTAACCTGCTTGTATTAAACATTGATCGCTTGAAACGATTAGACATAGACCCTCGTTTGGGACGATTAGACATAGATAATCGTTTGAAACGATTAGACGTAGACGCTCGTTTGGGACGATTAGACGTAGACGATCGTTTGAAACGATTAGACATGGATGCTCGTTTGGGACGATTAGACATAGATGATCGTTTGAAACGATTAGACATAGACGCTCGTTTGGGACGATTAGACATAGACCCTCGTTTGGGACGATTAGACATAGACACTCGTTTGGGACGGTTTGGAACGATTAGACATAGATGATCGTTTGAAACGATGAGACGTAGACGCTCGTTTGGGACGATTAGACATAGTTGATCGTTTGGGACGATTAGACATAGATGATCGTTTGGGACGATTAGACATAGACGCTCGTTTGGGACGATTAGACATAGATGATCGTTTGAAACGATTAGACATAGACGCTCGTTTGGGACGATTAGACATAGATGATCGTTTGGGACGATTAAACATAGACGCTCGTTTGAAACGATTAGACATAGACGATCGTTTGAAACGATTAGACATAGACGGTCGTTTGAAACGATTAGATATAGATGATCGTTTGGGACGATTAGACATAGACGATCAATTGGCACGATTAGACATAGACGATCGTTTGGGACGATTAGGCATAGACGATCATTTGGGACCCACCTGTGCGCAAAGCTCGCTCGAATGTGCAAATGTCAAGTGCAGGTCAAGGCAGCCATCTTGGCGGCAAACACGCTAGAGGCTTTAGTAGACGCTGTGAAAAGGAGTGAAGCGGTGCGTGTGGGCGCATGGGTGTGTTGGGGTTATTAATGATAGTGGTTATGGTAATTGTATAGTAATTATTAATTATGGCGATTGTGTAGTCATGAAATGTGCTTGCTGCCAATATATTCAAAGATGGTGTTATTGCATGTGCGTGTGTGCATGTTCGTTCTTATCTGTATCAGGCTAAAAAGTGTTTGCTGCCTGTGTTTGTCATAATAATGAGTTACTTTGTGCACCTTTTTTGTGTGCACGCATGTGCGTGTGCGTCAGCTAAGCCCACATTACTCAGAGTGAGCATGTGTCTGCTCATGTGCAAGTTTGCTGATTCTTAGGATTGTCGCAAGTGCGTGTACAACATGAACTGTGTATGGCTGTATGTTGCGGCCTCCTTGCCCAAGCTATAACACCATGTGTAAGAATCAGACAACACCTGCTTGTTTTGCTGACAGCCTCTCTACATGCGGTGCTGATTTCCACGTAAACAAACTGGTTGCTGCTTCGGCCAAAAGCAGAGCCCACACTGTTAAACCTAGTGCTGTGCAAACGATATTCAAGGGCCCCCCGATTGATCAAGCCCTCCTCCCACTTAAATGTCGTGTGACACTCAAATATTGTGTGACGCACTTAAATATTGTGTGACGCACTTACATGTTGTGAGACGCACCTAAATGTTGTGTGACGCACTTAAATATTGTGTGACACACCTACATGTTGTGTGACGCACCTAAATGTTGTGTGACGCACTTAAATATTGTGTGACACACTTACATATTGTGTGACGCACTTAAATGTTGTGTGACGCACCTAAATATTGTGTGACGCACTTACATGTTGTTTGACGCACTTACATGTTGTGTGACGCACTTAAATGTTGTGTGACGCACTTACATGTTGTGTGACGCACTTACATGTCGTGTGACGCACTTAAATATTGTGTGACGCACTTAAATATTGTGTGACACACTTACATGTTGTGTGACGCACTTACATGTTGTGTGACGCACTAACATGTTGTGTGACACACCTGAATGTTGTGTGACGCACTTACATGTTGTGTGACGCACTTAAATGTTGTGTGATGCACTTACATGTTGTGTGACACACCTGAATGTTGTGTGACGCAATAACATGTTGTGTGACGCACTTAAATGTTGTGTGACACACTTACATGTTGTGTGACACACTTAAATATTGTGTGACGCACTTAAATGTTGTGTGACGCACTTACATGTTGTTTGACGCACTTACATGTTGTGTGACACACTTATATGTTGTGTGACGCACTTACATGTTGTGTGACACACTTACATGTCGTGTGACGCACTTACATGTTGTGTGACACACTTGAATGTTGTGTGACGCACTTACATGTTGTGTGACGCACCTAAATGTTGTGTGACGCACTTACATGTTGTGTGACGCACTTAAATGTAGTGTGACGCACTTACATGTAGTGTGACGCACTTTCATGTTGTGTGACGCACTTACATGTTGTGTGACACACCTGAATTTTGTGTGACGCACTTACATGTCGTGTGACGCAGGATTGGCCGAAGCCACCCGTGAGGGAGGACGGCTTTGATAAGGGAGTGCCTCCGGATCCGGAAGTGTGCCAGGCTGCCTGTGACACGCTTGCAGGGCTAGGTGTGTTCTGTGTGCGGAGGGGG
>Ga0307942_1002792_pt1 | contig 14156 bp, 13 predicted proteins | sample OrgLakmetagen175_FD_201846 | JGI IMG/M metagenome (GOLD analysis project Ga0307942, IMG submission 201846) | Saline water microbial communities from Organic Lake, Antarctica - #175 | ecosystem: Environmental > Aquatic > Non-marine Saline and Alkaline > Saline | place: Antarctica: Organic Lake...
AGGCCAACAATGATGTGTCTCACTCTTGGCTGTGTCACTCTTCAGGCCAACAATGATGTGTCTCACTCTTGGCTGTGTCACTCTTCAGGCCAGCAATGATGTGTCTCACTCTTGGCTGTGTCACTCTTCAGGCCAACAATGATGTGTCTCACTCTTGGCTGTGTCACTCTTCAGGCCAACAATGATGTGTCTCACTCTTGGCTGTGTCACTCTTTAAGCCAACAATGATGTGTCTCACTCTTGGCTGTGTCACTCTTCAGGCCAGCAATGATGTGTCTCACTCTTGGCTGTGTCACTCTTCAGGCCAGCAATGATGTGTCTCACTCTTGGCTGTGTCACTCTTCAGGCCAACAATGATGTGTATCACTCTTGGCTGTGTCACTCTTCAGGCCAACATTGATGTATCTCACTCTTGGCTGTGTCACTATTCAGGCCAACAATGACGTGTCTCACTCTTGGCTGTGTCACACTTCAGGCCAACAATGATGTGTCTCACTCTTGGCTGTGTCACTCTTCAGGCCAACAGTGATGTGTCTTACTCTTGGCTGTGTCACTCTTCAGGCCAACAATGATGTGCAGCATCAACAACTATGTGCACTAGAATAGCAAAGACTAACAAAAGTTTGGGTTTATTATTTTCCCAGCTTGCGCTGTCTGTATGGCTATGATCATGCATCTAGGCTATGATCATGTATGGCTATGATCATCCATCTAAGCTATGATCATTCATCTTAATTCCTGGCTATCTAGGCTATGATCATCCATCTAGGCTATGATCATGTATGGCTATGATCATCCATCTAAGCTAGATCATTCATCTTAATCCCTGGCTATCTAGGCTATGAACTTTCATCTAGGCTATGACCATTCATATTTATTCCTTGCTAATGGCATGACTCTTTGCTGTGTCGCTTTTCAGGTCAATGATGTGCAAGGACTTAATCATTAACTGAATTCCTTTCTGACAGTATGCACTCTTTATCCTTGATGTGCACTCTATATCCTTGATGTGCAAGGATATTATCGTTAACCGGTTTCCTTTCTAACGGCAAGGATATTATTATCAACTGAATTCCTTACTAACGGCATGCACTCTGTGCTGTGTTGCGCTTCAGGTCAACGATGATGTCCATGGACATGATCACACAGGATCTGGTGCTGCCCGTACGCAAGACAAAGGTGTGTTTGAGTAGCGCATGCTGGAAAGGGTAAGCAAAAAGTTGGGGAAAAAGGTGCTTGTACTTTTTGTTTATAAGGTGTACAGCAAACAAAGATTTGGTGCTGCCTGTGCGCAGCACGAAAATGTGTCCCAGTTGCGCAAGCGCTAAAAAGGTGTGCAAAGAAATGGACAAAAGATGTGTATGCACGCTTTTTTGCTACCTTTAATAAGGCGTACAGCAAACAAAGATATGGTGCTGCCCGCATGTAAGATAATGGTGTGTTGGCAAGTAGCGCAAGAAGAAGGGTTTCCCCATCAGTCGACAAAAATTGCAACGCAAGAAGTCAATGAAATCAAGGCGTCCTATCAAAACTCTGTTGCGTACATGCATACACGTACACACACATACATATACATATATATACGTGCACACACACAAATATGCACAGATTGTGGCCACTATCGGCCCTGCCAGCCGCAGCCCTGAGATGCTGCAGGCCTTAGTGACAGCTGGCATGGATATGGCTCGCTTCAAGTTCAGCCACGCCACGCCCACCACACACGCTGAAACCCTGGTAGGTTCTATCTAGCTGTGCCATACTTACTAAATAGAAGTTAATGCAAAGCAAAATGTATTACACATCTAATTTTGCACACACATCTGAGTTCACCACACTCAACTTGGAAGGGATTGCGTTGACAGCTTTGAGCAACAGCCGGCGCTGAAATTTGAAATGGCTGGATCCCTTTCAATTATCCAAACTTGTTTGACGTCACAGTCCACGGATTGAAGATCACAAACTGACGCTGCTTTCTGCTGAGGCCAGGGTCAGCAGCAAAGTTGTGTCTGCCTCTTCTTGCATTTTTGGTGCAAGAGCATTCCGGATTCCTGGCACAAATATGTGTGTGTGTGTGTATGTGTGTGTATGTGTGCAGGTATAAAACATGTGCCTTTTTCCTTCTCAAACCGAAACCTTGCCCCCGATGGTACCTTTTTTCCCTTTGCGTGTTGCCCTATGTGCAGACTAAATTGAAGCAGATAGCGACAGATGCAGGGCGCAGCATCGCCACCATCATGGACCTGCAGGTACGCACTAAAAAAGGGGGTGCATGAGTTGTTTGCATGTGTGTGTATTTGTGTATGTGCATGTGTGGGTGTGGGTGTGGGGGTGGGGGTGGGGGGGTGGGTGTATGTGCGCGTGGAATTTCTACTTGCAGTTTTGCGTCAATGTGTGATGTATAAAGCAGGGCCAGTATGATTGCCACCATGGATGGCTCTTCAGGAGAGCGTGAGTGTGTGTTGGTGCGTTTTACATGAAACTCCTGTCAGTAGTGTGGGATAAGGGATGAGGGTGAGCCAGAACCATTTATATATACGGTGTATATACGGTGTTTTTGGCAGGAAAATCACCAGATATATGGTCATATACGTTGTATACATATGGTTCTGGCCAATCCTAGATAAGGAATGAAGGTGGGGTGAACTCAAGATAGTGTGTGCGGTACGTGTGTGTGAATGTAGTGTGTGTGGTACGTGGTACGTGTGGTACGTGGTACGTGGTACGTGGTACGTGGTACGTGGTACGTGTACGTGGTACGTGTGGTACATGTAAATATAGTGTGTGGTACGTGTGTGTGAATATATGTGTGTTTGCGTGCATGCATGCGTGCATGCATGCGTGCATGTGTTTGCGTGCATGCATGCGTGCTTGTGTGTTTGCGTGCATGCATGCGTGCATGTGTGTTTGCGTGCGTCTGTGTGTTATTGTGTGCGTGTTGGGCCCTGCAAAACATGTGTGTGTGTATGTGTGCACGTCCTTGCGTTGATGTGAGATGCATTCAACATCTAAAGTATTCGCAGTTGGGGTTCACCTATGTAAGTGAGCTTGCTTTATTTTGAGATTTATGTGAGCACAAAGCAGCACACGCTGCTTGGTACGCTTGCATGCCACTTCTGCATGCTTGCAAGCCACGTTGCACTGGTTGCATGTTGTGCGTGTCATTCACACGCCTAGTCAGGTAGGTATGTTTCATATTGCACCTACAGCTGTGCAGCAGCTTGTTTACAAGCACGCATGCACACACACACACGCGCACACACACACACAAACACACGCCTACACACATACACACATACACACACAGACGCACAAATGCAAACGTAAGCGTGCATCTGTATCTCAACTCAATGGGTTGTGAAGTGCGACCTTATTTCATGTGTACGCAGCATACACGTTGCCATTTCCCCCATCATTGTACTCATGGGCACTCATAGTACGCAGTGTCGCATACTGTGTCCTCAAAAGTACACTCATATATACACATACACATAGTACGCAGTGTGCAGTGTCGCATAGCATGCAGTGTCGCACAGTACGCAGTGTTGCATACTATGCCCTCGAAAGTATACTCACATATGCACATACACATAGTATGCAGTGTGCAGTGTCGCATAGCATGCAGTGTCGCACAGTATGCAGTGTCGCATACTGTGCCCTCAATATTACACACATATAAACACATACACATAGTACGCAGTGTGCAGTGTCGTGTAGTATGCAGTGCCACACAGTACGCAGTGTTGCAATCTGAGCCCTCACCTGAACGATTAAGGCTGTTCACATCACAATGGTGTTCATTAGGCGGGCATTCAAGTAACGCACACACGTTGTCTTGCAGGGCCCCAAAGTGCAAACATCTTTCCTTGTGGATCCAGCCCAGGGCAATGCACGCACACACTCACATTGTTTTGCAGGGCCCAGAAGTTCGCACGTCTTTCCTTGTAGATCCAGCCCAGGGCAATGCACGCATTGCCCGTATTGAGCTGGAAGCAGGAGAGCGTGTTGCCATTATTGGAACAGATGACTTATCTGAGGTGAGTGGTAAATATGGAGGTCCATGTATGATGTGCTGCGCATGTTCTACTGCACGGATGATCCATTTGAGGAGCTTAACAGGGCTGGAAGGATTCTTATGATGTGCTGAGTGTGATGTCAATACGGTGGCAATGGTGGCACAGTGGTTTGTGTGAGGTGTGTGCAAGGCTTCATGTCATGCAATGAGCTGTCGAAATTCTGGTGCCATGGTTTGTGTGAGGTGTGTGCAAGGCTTCATGTCATGCAATGAGCTTTTGAAAATACTGGTGCCATGGTTTGTGTGAGATGTGCCCAAGGCTTCATGTCATGCAATGAGCTGTCGAGATTTTGGTGTCATGGTTTGTGTGAGGTGTGTGCAAGGCTTCATGTCATGCAATGAGCTTTCGAAAGTTCTGGTGCCATGGTTTGTGTGAGATGTGTCCAAGGCTTCATGTCATGCAATGAGCTTTCGAGAATTCTGGTGCCATGGTTTGTGTGAGGTGTGTGCAAGGCTTCATGTCATGCAATGAGCTGTCAAATGTCTGCACCGCGTTGTGGCAGGGGGGAGCATCGCTTTGCATGGGCGCAAGCAGGTCAATACTGAAGGCAACACGTGCATGTCTGCAAGTCTTTTCTCTACACACACACACGCACACACACACACATACACACACATCGCTTTGCATGGGCACAAGCAGGTCAATACTGAAGGCAACACGCGCATGTCTGCAAGTCTTTTCTCTACACACACACACACACACACACACACACAAACCTTCACACACACACACAGGCAAACTTTGTGGGCTACCGCGTCTCCTCGGTCGACCCTGATGGGCCCACTGTGGTCATCAAAGTGGACTTGCCGGACATTGCGATGTGCGTGAAGAAGGGCACCATCATACATCTCATGGACGGGGCAGTCACCATCGATGTGCGTGATATGAGCGTGTCGATAGAGAACCTGCGTCTGATGCGTGTGCGGAGTTTTCAGAAGCGTTCTTTGTCTGGAGATAGTATCCAGTATTGCGCGTGATAATACATACGCCCACCACACACAGATGTGCACACATGTACACAAAAACACACGCACACACGCACACACAAACACGAACATAAGCACACATCCACATGCATACACACACACTTGCAAGTGCTCATACACACAAATGCACGCACACGCGCGCGCACACGCACACACACACACACACACACACAAAATAACATAAGCACACATGCATACGTGCACACAGATTGTGCACACCAACACACACACACAAACACATGCACGCACACGCAGGTGGTGCACACCAACACCGGCAAGGGGCGTGTGATGGGCATAGTGCGCAACAGAGGGGCGCTGGGTGAGCATGTGATTTTATATTTTGTTCATTGATCAACAGTTTGCAGGTTTGGTGCATGGTATTAGTAAATCGCTGCTTGTGCAATTTGGTCTGGTATCTATGACGTGTGTGTGTGTGTCACAGATGTACGTGTGAACATGTGCTATTTGGGTGGGGTCAGGGAGAGCAGGCTTCTAGTGCATGCTAATCGTGCATGTATAGGAAAACATAAATGGATGTGTGTTCCTTTTGTAAAAGATGGATGCTTATTAATTCTTATGAGCGAGTTAGCTGAAAGGTACAAAAACATTCATGAGATTAACTCAAGGTAAACAAAAGTAGAACTATTGCGATGTGTCGTGCAGCTCCGTCATTCTTAGTACTACATTTTTTTCAAGTAGCAAAAAAAAGGGCATGCGCAGGCAATGGGAGGAGCACCTCACATTACTGGCTAGGCTAAGAAGCCACAAAACAAAAATGATGATGAACAGTGAACTCCTTTTACTTATCCCTTGCTGCCATAAAGACACTCCCACCCCTCTTCCTTAGTGTGTTTTGCCTTACACCTCACACATATGAAGACTGAAATGATCCCTGCATAATTCCTGCTCACTGTGTGTCATACCAAATCCAACACGTAAATGCCCTGCCCTGGTTTACTCATCTTACTTCCTGGTCACTGTATGCCCTGCCCTGCGTCCCTACCTCACAGGAGAGCGAAAGGTGGTCCATGTTGCCGGCGTCACTGTCCACCGCGCACATGCAAGCATGCAGGTGTGTGTGCCCCTGTGTGTGTTTGTGTGTGTGTGCGTGTGCGTGTGTGTGTATGTGCGTTTGTGTGTGTGTGTGTGCCCCTGTGGGTGGGTGTGTATGGGTGGGTGTACCTGCAGTTATGTGTTTGCCCCTGTGGGTGGGTGTGGGTGTGTATGGGTGGGTGGGTGGATGTGGGTGTACCTGCAGATGTGAGTGTGTAGTTTTGCATGGGTGGGTGGATGTGAGTGTCCTGCAGATGTGAGTGTGTAGTTGTGTATGGGTGGGTGGATGTGGGTGTACCTGCAGATTTGAGTGTGTGGGTGTGTATGGGTGGGTGGATGTGGGTGTACCTGCAGATGTGAGTGTGTGGGTGTGTATGGGTGGGTGGATGCGGGTGTACCTGCAGATGTGAGTGTGTGGGTGTGTATGGGTGGGTGGATGTGAGTGTACCTCCAGATGTGTGTGTGGATATGTGTGGGTGCGAGGGAGTGGGTGTATGGGTGTGGGTATAGGTGTGCCACCAAGGGAATTAGTTGCGTTACAGCGCCTTGCTCAGAGTCAAAACGGAAGTGTCGAGAACATGCAAAGCTGTCCCTCAGGCTTACCTGCCTAGGCTTGCCTCTCATGCCACCCTTCCCTGCTGACAATGTGCTTATAGCTTTTTCATCGATGCGTGCATCCGTAATTCCACCCTTCCCTGCTAAAAATGTGCTTACAGCTTTTTCAACGATGCGTGCATCCTTAATTCCACCCTGACCTGCTGACAATGCGCTTGCGGCTTTTTCAACAAAGCGTGCATCCGTAATTCCACCCTTCCCTGCTAAAAATGTGCTTACAGCTTTTTCAACGATGTGTGCATCCTTAATTCCACCCTGACCTGCTGACAATGTGCTTGCGGCTTTGTCAACGATGGGTGCATCCTTAATTCAACCCTTCCCTGCTGAAAATGTGCTTATAGCTTTTTCAAAGATGCGTGCATCCGTAATTCCACCCTAACCTGCTCACAATGTGCTTGCGGCTTTTTCAACAAAGCGTGCATCCTTAATGCCACCCTGACCTGCTGACAATGTGCTTATAGCTTTCTCAAAGATGCGTGCAACCCTAATACCACCCTACCCTGCTGACAATGCGCTCGTGGCTTATTCAACAAAGCGTGCTAATTCCACCCTAATTCGCTGACAATGCGCTCGCGGCTTTTCCAACAAAGCGTGCTAATCCCACCCTAATTTGCTGACAAAGTGCTTGCGGCTTGTTCAACGAAGCGTGCACTAGTGTTCCAATGAAGTGTTGAACAAGTGCTTGCGAGGTAGCTCGTGCAACTTCAACCAGGGATGGGCAATACGGTTTGCAGGGACGTTTAATACGACATGCAATGTAATATGCAAATTTTGTGTCAGACAAAATACGTACTACCCGTCCCTGCCGTTAACTTGCTGTGTACATGCATTGTATACAAGGTGTTTACTGTGACCCTTGACTTATACATGCCCCTGTGACTTATATATGCCCCTGTTGACTGCTGACTGCTGATCCTTGACTGTTGACTGTTGTGCAGGACATGGCTGACATCCAAAACTTTGCAGTACAGCATGGGGTGGACTACATAGCAGCCAGCCAGGTGGGTGGGTTTCAATTGAGCTGCCGGGCCTCCTGCTGTTCATGCTTTTGCCTGCAGAAAGAAACAACTAGCTGCTTACGTGTTTTTCCTCCAGCCTGTATCTGTTTGTGCCTGGCACGTGTCCAATCACATTTGAAGAATTAAGGCCATGCTTGTCATGGCTGAGATTGGCCATGTCCGCATACGTACACCGTATATGACCGTTTATTTGGTGATTTCCCTGCCGCAAAATTCCGTATATGCACCGTAAGTATATGGTTCTGGCCAACCCTACACACAACACGAACAAGGCTGGATGTGCCACATTGCATTGTGTACATGTCCCAATCCTTTCCTTTGCTCTAACTACTTTTTATAGGTGCGATCTGCAACGGACATCGAAGGCCTCCGCAACTTTTTGGACGACTGTGGGGGCGAGAACATTCGCATCATCGCAAAAATAGAGACCGTCAAGGGGCTCGAGAACTTTGACGAGATCCTGGGAGCGGTGAGGCATTTTTTGTTCTTAGTATGAGCACAAAGCATGTGTAGGATATAGTAGGTCAGCCAGAGCCATTGATGTGACACCGTACATACCCGCACACCTTCAGAAACCCCTTCAGAGACCCCCCTGCAAAAGACTCAGTACTTGCGTCATATTCTTAGATAGGACTCAGTACGCGCATCATGCTCTTAGGCTCAAGTACGTGCATCAAATACTGCATCATGCACTTAGACGCAGTACGTGCACCAAATACTGCATCATGCACTTATACTCAGTACGTGCACCAAATACTGCATCATGCACTTAAGGCTCAGTGCGTGCATCATATACTGCATCATGCACTTAGACTCAGTACGTGCATTAAAAGACTGCATCATGCACTTAGGCTCAGTACGTGCATCAAATACTGCATCATGCACTTAGACTCAGTACGTGCATCAAATACTGCATCATGCACTTAGGCTCAGTACGTGCATCATAATTCTGCATTTTGCACTTTGGCTCAGTACGTGCATCATGTACTTAGACTCAGTACGTGCATCATATACTTTAATAGGACTCAGTACGTGCACTTAGACTCAGTATGTGCATCATATTCTTAGATAGGACTCAGTACGTGCATCATATACTTAGATAGGACTCAGTACGTGCATCATATACTTAGATAGGACTCAGTACGTGCGTCATATACTTATATAGGACTCAGCACGTGCATCATTAACCTAGATACCCTTATTCCCCAGGCGGATGCCATCATTTGGCCCGTCAAGCTAAACCCTAAACCTAAACCCTGACCCTACACTATAACCCTTAACCCAGGCGGATGCCATCATGTTGACCCGTCAAGCTAATCCCTAAACCTACACCCTTACCCTACACTAAAACCCTTAACCCAGGCGGATGCCATCATGTTGCCCGTCGAGCTAATCCTTAAACCCAAACTCTTACCCTACACTATAATCCTTGACCCAGGCAGATGCCATCATTTGGCCCGTCGAGCTCAACCCTAAACCTAAACCCTTACCCTACACTATAAACCTTAACCCAGGCGGATGCCATCATTTTGCCCGTCGAGCTAAACCCTAAACCTGAACCCTTACCCTACACTATAACCCTTAACCCAGGCGGATGCCATCATGTTGACCCGTCAAGCTAATCCCTAAACCCAAACTCTTACCCTACACTAATCCTTAACCCAGGCGGATGCCATCATGTTGGCTCGTGGAGCTTTAGGGCTGGCCATACCACCCGAGAAGGTGCCCCTTGCGCAAGCAAAGATCACCACCAAGTGCAAGGTCAGTGTCATAAAGCACTGCATCGCCCATGCTGCACTACACCATTTAATGGGTGATGCAGTGATGCCTTCTGCCTGATCGAAGATCGCCACCAGGGGCAAAGTCAGTGTCATGAAGTGCTGCAGGTCTGCACTGCATCGCCCATACTGCACTACACCATTCAATGGGTGATGCAGTGATGCCTTCTGCCTGATCGAAGATCGCCACCAGGGGCAAAGTCAGTGTCATGAAGTGCTGCAGGTCTGCACTGCATCGCCCATACTGCACTACATCATTTAATGGGTGATGCAGTGATGCCTTCTGCCTGATCAAAGATCGCCACCAGGGGCAACGCCAGTGTCATGAAGTACCGCAGGTCTGCACTGCACCGCCCATACTGCGCTACACCATTTAATGGGTGATGCAGTGATGCCTTCTGCCTGATCAAAGATCGCCACCAAGGCAAGGGCAAGGTTAAATGCTTGGGAAGTGCTGTATTCACGCTCTTACTCACCATAGGTGCCTGGACCAAGCGCAGCTGCTCAGGACCACCAAAGCTCCTCCTTCCCCTTTGCAATTTTGCGCACCCTCTCAAACAAATCCTTGGCTTAATCTCACACCCTCCTCCAACAAACCCAACCCCCGTATTGTAGGCAACAAATTCCTGTCCGGTAATGCCTGACCAGTAATCCCTCCTCATGCTAATTGATCGATCACAGGCCCCATAAGTCATTACACTGCCTGCATGCCCAAACCACAGATCGCAGGCAAGCCCCTCATCATCGCACGCCACATGCTGGAGTCCATGACCAGCAGCCCTAGGCCAACACGAGCTGAAATGACTGACGTGGCCAATGCAGGTATGTGGTGTGATGTGTGTGTGTGTGTGTGTGTGTGTGTGTGTGTGCGTTTTAGTATATCCTCACGTATGTCACACAGTCCACAATAATGATTGCACAGCACTGCACATGTCTAAAAACATGACTGACGTGGCCAATGCTGGTGTGTGCTGTGTGCATGTGTGTAAGTGCAGTGGCCGTCCGTGCGTGCATGCTTGCACTTGCTAAGGCTTCGTGATCACTAGCAATACAATGATCACTAGCAATACAATGATCACTAGCAATACAATGATCACTAGCAATACAAATGATCACTAGCAATACAAATGATCACTAGCAATACAAATGATCACTAGCAATACAATGGATCACTAGCAATACAATGGATCACTAGCAATACAAATGATCACTAGCAATACAATGATTGACCCAAGTAAAGAGCACTGTTGTCGCTGTGCGTCGTTTTCACAGCCATGAACCCTTTCCACTGTTGTCGCTGTGCGTCCACTGTTGTCGTTGTGCGTCGTTTTCGCAGCCATGAAACCATTCCACTGTTGTCGCTGTGCGTCCATTGTTGTCGTTGTGCGTTTTCACAGCCATGAAACCATTCCATTCCATAAAAACATTCCCCGTTTCAAACAGGCGTGCATGCATACGTTTGCGCATACGTAACTGTCACAGAACGCGTCACTCTTGTACGTGCAACAAGGCAGGTGTGCGTGCACACGTTTGCGCATACGTAACTGTCACAGAACGCGTCACTCTTGTACGTGCAACAAGGCAGGTGTGCGTGCACACGTTTGCGCGTACGGAACTGTCACAGAACGCGTCACTATTGTACGTGCAACAAGGCAGGTGTGCGTGCACACGTTTGCGCGTACGGAACTGTCACAGAACGCGTCACTCTCGCACGCATAACAAGACAGGCGTGCGTGCACATGTCTGCTCACACGTGACTTTCACAGAATGCATCATTCTCGTACGTGCAACAAGGCAGGTGTGCGTGCACACGTTTGCGCAAACGTTAATGTCTCAGAACGCGTCACTCTTGTACGTGCAACAAGGCAGGCGTGCGTGCACACGTTTGCGCATACGTAACTGTCACAGAACGCTTCACTCTCGTACGTGCAACAAGGCAGGTGTGCATGCACACGTTTGCGCATACGTAACTGTCACAGAACGCGTCACTCTCGTACGTGCAACAAGGCAGGCGTGCGTGCACATGTCTGCTCACACGTGACTGTCACAGAATGCATCATTCTCTTGCATGCAACAAGGAGTCACCAATTTTGTACTACAAAAAACATGACCACCCCTGTCCCCTTTACCCCTGCAGTACATCCACTATTTCAATGTCCAGATTAGCACCTCCGACAGGCGCGCCTCATTTCACTTGCACAACACAAACCACGCAACTCAAACCCTGCCCCCCATCCCCCATGCAGTGCTGGACTGCACTGATGCTGTCATGCTGTGCTCTGAAACCAGCTCTGGGGCGTTCCCAGCTGAGGCTCTCCGTACCATGGACCGCATCTGCCGCAGCACAGAGGTGAGTTTCTACTCAGGTTATGGTGTGTGTGTGCCTGTGTGCCTGTGTGCCGATAAATATATTTCGTTGTCCATCATTTAAGCTCATTATGCAAGAAAAACCGCACATCAAGATAAGCCAACTGCAGCTTAAAAGTGTCACTGCTCCCAAAGTTTTCATTTTCTTTGACCTTTGCAGCTGCCAGGTTACCCAACACCTGACAAAACGCTAGACAGATGTTGCCTGTAGCAGTTTACCTGTATTTGAATAGCAACCGCATCACAGGTATAATGATATTATGCTGTGCAAGCTTTGGGTCGATCGACATATATACAGGCCGTACATATAAGAAGGTTGTGAGGGTATTAAGGATATACAATTATTTACGTATCTCTTGTACGTAGGTTTGGCCAGAACCATATATACACTGTGTATATACGGTATTTTTGGCAGGGACATCACAAAATATACGGTGCATATATACAGTACTGGCCAACCCTACTTGTACGTTCTGGGTTAAGCGCCCTGTATGCTGTGACTATAGGTACACTGTGACTAAAGGTACGCTGTGACTATAGGTACGCTCCAAAACGTTCATTCAAAACGCAGCCTCTCAGTGCCCAACTACGTGGCGAATTACTAGTGTTGGCCAGGGCCGTATATATGCACGTGACATCCCTGCCAAAAAATACCAAATGTACACTGTATATTTATGATTTGGGCCAACCCTGCAAATATCCTGATCCTTGGGCTCATGCTGCAGCTCGTTTACACAAACACACAAACACACACACACACACACATACACACACATACACACACACACACACGCATGCACGCACGCACGCACGCACACACACACGCACACACACACACACACACACACACACACACACACACACACACACACACATAAACACACACACATTGGTACTGCCCAACAAACATGCATGCCAGCCTCGTTCGGCAAATGTGCATTTCAAAACTCTTCAGCAAATATTGCGCAGCAAGTGTGTCCATAAAAACTTTGCAGCATTGACAAGCATTTTCCCTTGAAATACCAGACCAAAGCTGCTAGGGCTTTTGGGTTGAGTAGTAACTTCTCCATCTATACTTCACAACTTAGCAGCGTAGTACTTCAGTACTTCACGACAAAGCAGCGTAGTACTTCAGCACTTCACTAGCAAACGTGCTTGCGGCTGCACCAATCTAGAGTGTAGTGTTTGAGGCTGCAATCGTGTAGTGTTGAAGGGGTTGTATTCTGCACCAAAACGGTGTTAGGATGCTTTATTACCTGAAGTGCTTCTAGGCTGCCACCAACTACGCTATAACACTCTACCCGACTAAGCAAAAAAACTCTATTACTTCACAAGCTTTTCGGCTGCAACCAATTACGCTAAAACACTCTATTACTTCACAAGCTTTTAGGCGGCCACCAAATACATTATCACACTGTATTACCTGACGTGCTTATAGGCGGCCACCAACTATGGGGTCATCCATTCCTTCATCCGTGACTTCAGGTGGGTTCCCAAAGCGCACAGGTTCCACTTGATCGCTTTAAGTGAACGGATTGCACTTGATTGCTTAAAGTGAACAGATTGCACTTGATTGCTTGAAGTGAACAGATTGCACTTGATCGCCAAAGCGCACAGATTGCACTTGATCACTTTCAGTGAACAGATTGCACTTGATTGCTTAAAGTGAACAGATTGCACTTGATCGCCAAAGCGCACATATTGCACTTGATTGCTTAAAGTGAACAGATTGCACTTGATCGCTTAAAGTGAACAGAATGCACTTGATCGCTTAAAGTGAACAGATTGCACTTGATCGCCAAAGCGCACAGATTGCACTTGATCGTTTATAGTGAACAGATTGCACTTGATTGCCAAAGCGCACAGATTGCACTTGATCGCTTAAAGTGAACAGAATGCACTTGATCGCCAAAGCGCACAGATTGCACTTGACCGCTTAAAGTGAACAGAATGCACTTGATCGCCAAAGCGCACAGATTGCACTTGATCGCTTAAAGTGAACAGAATGCACTTGATCGCCAAAGCACACAGATTGCACTTGATCGCCAAAGCGCACAGATTGCACTTGATCGCTTAAAGTGAACAGATTGCACTTGATCGCCAAAGTGAACAGATTGCACTTGATCGCCAAAGCGCACAGATTGCACTTGATCGCTTAAAGTGAACAGATTGCACTTGATCGCCAAAGTGAACAGATTGCACTTGATCGCTTTCAGTGAACAGATTGCACTTGATTGCCAAAGCGCACAGATTGCACTTAATCGC
>Ga0307942_1002793_pt1 | contig 14155 bp, 15 predicted proteins | sample OrgLakmetagen175_FD_201846 | JGI IMG/M metagenome (GOLD analysis project Ga0307942, IMG submission 201846) | Saline water microbial communities from Organic Lake, Antarctica - #175 | ecosystem: Environmental > Aquatic > Non-marine Saline and Alkaline > Saline | place: Antarctica: Organic Lake...
CCCACGCACACACATGCACATACACCCCATACAGTGTCCAGGGAGACAAGGAAGAAGTTCCGTTACAGCTTGCACATGTGTGCTGTGCTGGAGCGCTGCGCTTGGCGTGAGAGCTGCATGGGCCAGCCACATCCGCCAGGAAGTGGAAGCACCTTATTGCCGATAGACAGAAAGCAAAATGAAAAAAGTACGCAGGCAGTCCCTACCACTCCCTACATTATGATCAGGTTGGGTAGCCACTTCCGTGGTGGGTACCGTCAAGCTCCTCCACTATTTTTAAAAAGCAACAGGGATGGAGGTCTTTTTCATCTGGAATGTGAGCAACTGCTGAGTTCAGTGTGTAACACTTGAACTCCAGTTCTTGGAGTGAAGCAAATTGATATCACTCATATCTAAGGGTGGGTCATGACCTCGCCGAGACTCGCCAAGTGTGAGGCTCGTCGAGCCTCGGTGAGCCTCTTTCCCGGTGCGGAAGACACTCGTCGGCCAGCGAGGGTGTCCACTTTTTGGGCGGAATCAGCCCCATCTCCCCAGAAATCCCCAAAATTTTCCAAATCCGAATTTTTCGTGGCTGAATCGGCTGACAGGCATATATTTTAATCCAAGTATCTTCATTAATAATATTTATTTATTATTTAACACCAGGAAGAGTTAAAAAGGTGTGCAACAGGGGGGGGTATAAGCGAAAATTGAATTTTCCTGGCTCACACGCCCATATTTTCCACCCGGTCTCAACGTTAATACTCATTAATATATACAAGCCAACAACAGAAAAAGTTTCGGCTCAATCCGTGCAGATTTGAGAAAGTGATTTTCTAAACGTAATGCACCAACTAGGGCCTCTCCAGCGAGTGCCGAGCCTTGTTGAGGCTCGCCGAGCCTCGCTGGCAAAATCAGACACCCTATTTACCCACCCTTACCCATATCACTCTTGCTATTTATCTATGCTCCTCTCCAGTTTCTCCACCTTTTTATTTCCTTGGTCCTCACGAATGCTATCATTTCTTAGTTTGGGTTTAATTGTTCTCCCTTTTTTATTAATGTTATATGTTTATATTCCCTCCCCCATTCTGGGTAGCTGTGAGGACCTAGCCTCTTAGCAGTTGTGACTTGCCTTTGTAAATAACCCACCGCCATCTCACGATGCAAACGTAATAGATTTGATCTGGCAGGAGCTCCCTGAGGGCTGTTGAACCAAGCAGCTGCTGAGCTTATAACAAGTGCCCTCACTTTTGACGCCCACACACTTTATCTGCCAAGTACATTCTTTATACGTCCTTATACTAACGTATCTGTACCTTGACCATCGTGCTGGGAGGCGGTAGCAACGATGGAATGTTCTTTGCGCTGAGAGACTCCACCATCCCGTCCACACTGCCAGTCTGAGAGAGCCGCTTCTCGGCAGCTTTGAGCAGCACGATGCCAGATCTGTGCAGCACCGCAATGAACAAAAGGAATAAGCTGCAGCTTTGAGCAGCACGATGCCAAATCTGTGCAGCACCGCAATGAACAAAAGGAATCAGCTGCAGCTTTGAGCAGCACGATGCCAGATCTGTGCAGCACCGCAATGAACAAATGGAATTAGCTGCAGCTTTGAGCAGCACGATGCCAGATCCGTGCAGCACCGCAATGAACAAAAGGAATCAGCTGCAGCTTTGAGCAGCACGATGCCAGATCTGTGCAGCACCGCAATGAATAAAAGGAATAAGCTGCAGCTTTGAGCAGCACAATGCCATATCTGTGCAGCACCGCAATGAACAAATGGAATTAGCTGCAGCTTTGAGCAGCACGATGCCAGATCTGTGCAGCACCGTAACAGACGAGGAATTTGCAGCAAGTTTGAGAAGCACAATAAGAGACCTGTGCAGCATTGTAATGGACAAGGAATTTGCAGCAGCTTGAAAACTAGGAACAGCATAGCAATAGACCCGTGCAGCATCGTGCAATAGACCGGTGCAGCATCGTGGTAGGCGTGGAATCTGCAGCAGCTTTGAGCAGCACGATGCCAGGTTTGTGCAGCACCGTACTAAATAAGGTATTTGCAGCAGCTTGGAGCAGCATGACAAGCCAGACCTGTGTGCTGGAATAACAAGAGAGAAAACAGCTGCAGCTTTGAGCAGCATAAGGCCAAACTTGTGCAGCATGACGAGAAACGTGAGCATGAGGGACAGAAAAGTGGAAATGTGCGGCACTCGTTATGCGTGACATGTGGGGTAGCCCAGTGCCTTGCCTGTGCTGTGCTGTGTGTGTGTGTGTCTGTGTGTGTGTGTGTGTGTGTGTGTGTGTGTGTGTGTGTGTGTGTGTGTGTGTGTGTGTGTGATGTTGTGAGAAGAGTCGTGAGAGTGGGAAAGGAGCAGCACTCTTTTTGTGAAGCGGTGGGGTGGCATTGTGCCAAAAGCTTGCACATGTTTGTGTGTGTGGAAATCAAAGCAGGCAGGTCAGAAGAGTGGGAAAGGAGCAGAACCCTTTTTGGTGGTGCAGTACCTTGCCTGTGCACATTCTAATGTCAGAGGAATGGAAGCTTATGCTTATTTTGTGTGTAAGGGATTCGAGACAGACGCGATGCCAAGCCTGGGTTGAGACGTCGAGGTCCACCTCAAGGAGGCATCAGAACGGCACTGAGTTTTGACTTGGCGACATAATCAACGTATAAAGGATTCGTTACTTGGACCTGCCACGCACCCAAAGTTGGCTCCACCTCGCCAGATGTAACCATGCTGACGAGTGGAGGGGAGTTTACAACACCCAATGCCTACGTGGGCCTATTTCCCTGTGCACAACACCCAATGCCTGTGTGGGCCTTTTCCCCTGTGCACAACACCCAATGCCTACGTGGGCCTTTTTCCCTGTGCACAACACCCAATGCCTAATTGGGCCTTTTCCCCTGTGCACAACACCCAATTATTACGTGGGCCTTTTCCCCTGTGCACAACACCTAATGCCTACGTGGGCCTTTTTCCCTGTGTTACCATGAAAATGGCTCGCACAGTTTTTTCTGCTGTCCTCTCTCTTATTGTAAATTTGGGTGGCAAAGATCCGTCCGGATCACACAGCTTTAGGAGGCTAACCTTCAAAATTGCTGTCCTCTCTTTTCGTGATTAATTTGGGTGGCAGAGATCAGTCCAGATCACACAACCATATAATATGCCACTTCAGCTTTGTGTGCCTGTGCTTCTAGCCACTTCATCTTCAAGTGAATACAACTTTGAGCCCTCCAGCTGTTAGAACAAATCGCTAACCAAACCAGGCACCGAGCGGCTCATAGTAACAGCTCTCATATCATATGAATCACATGGTTCCTTCCTGGAATGTCACGTAATTGCCAGTCATCGGTATCACACATAGTTCTTAAGACTAGCCCCCTTCAGCCCTTCCAGCAAGCAATCGTCTCAAAAAAGGCACCATCAATTGGCCGCACCTAAACATGATTTTCAGGCCCTGCAATGGCAACAGTCACTCATCAATTCTTTACATAGACAGCAACATTCTGAAAGCAGACACTCCCAGGCCCTTCAGCATGAAGAGTGTAAAAACAGAGCTTTACCAAGCCGCACCTGAACACAATTTTGAGGCCTTCCAGCATAAATATGTCCCAAATGCGCAGCAGGTGGCTGAAAGGGAGGCAGTACGCAAAGATGGTGTTGAACCAGCACGTACTGAACATGGCCACCTCCAGACCTTCGTGCGCCAACAGCTTGGACAGCCTGATGGGCGGAATGAGATTGCAACAAATAAAGAGTTAAGGCAATGCGTACTGAGCATGGCCACCTCCAGGCCTTTGTGCACCAGCAGCTTGGACAGCCTGATGGGCGGAATGAGATCGCAACAAATAAAGAGTTAAGGCAATGCGTGCTGAGCATGGCCACCTCCAGACCTTAATGCGCCAGCAGCTTAAACAGCCTAATGGGCGGAATGAGATCGCAACAAATAAGGAGTTAAGGCAATGCGTGCTGAGCATGGCCACCTCCAGGCCTTTGTGCACCAGCAGCTTAAACAGCCTGATGGGCGGAATGAGATTGCAACAAGTAAGGAGTTAGGGCAATGCGTGCTGAGCATGGCCACCTCCAGGCCTTTGTGCACCAGCAGCTTGGACTTCCTGGTATAAAAATGCAAGAACAAGAATGTACGCAACGTAACAATAGGGTTGTCCAGAACCGTATATATGCGCTGTATACTTTGCAGACTGTACATTACCGCGTACTGCGAACATTTCTGACCCCCTTGTGGTGTGTCGGGAGCATTTAAGTAACTAAGTGGCAAGGGCCTCGCGAAGCTCGCGTTCGGGTTAAGTATCGATTTCAAGCATGAACGGAGACAGGCCGGGAAAACCTCCCGAGCCGCCCCTCAAGGCCCCCAAGGTGGACAAACAGCTTGGGAGGCTGGCCCTCTTTTGGGGAGCAAGGACACCAAGAGGAAGACACATGCGCACGCACGCACACGTGCCCGCATGCACACACACACACACGTACGTGCATGCACACATGTACGCACACACACACACGCCCAAGTACACAACGCACGTACACACGTACGCACACAACCGTATACACACGCACGCATGTACACAGTGCACGCACACACGTACGCACGCGCACACACACACATACGCGCACGCACACACACGCACGTACGCATACTCACGCACACATGCGCACGCACACACACGTATGCGCGTATACACACATACTCGCAAGCGCACACACACGTACGCGCACGCGCACGCACACACACATACATGCGCACACACACACGCACGCATAAGTGCACAACGCAGGCACACACGTACGTACACAACCGTACACACACGCACACACGTACACAACGCACGCACACACGTATGCGCACGCACAAACACATATGTGCACACACACACGCACGTACGCGTACGCAGGCACACATGCGCGTGCAGCTCGAAGGGCCAAAGGCCCTTGCATAGGTCGCATTGGGGTAAATAATTAGATTGTATGGCCCTCACATAAGCTCGCATTGGGGTTTATTAATTGTTTCAAACCTCGCAGCTGTACGGTATACGGTATTTTTGCAGGGAAATCTCCAAATGTACGATCATATATGGTGTATATACACAGTTCTGTCCGACCCTAGTCATAAAGGGATAAGGCTGAGTCCAAGCAATGTATGAAGTAACGGCAACAAGAATAATTTTGAAATCTTATACCAATTACATCAAACGCATCATTGAGCCAGTACTTGCTGAACATGACCAACAACCGTGGGTGAGCACACGCGCATCATGCACACGCGCATCATGCACACGCGCATCGTGCACACGCGCATCATGCACACGCGCATCATGCACACGCGCATCATGCTCACGCGCATCGTGCACACGCGCATCATGCACAGAGAGCCCACAGCCCACACAAGCGCATCATGCACACACACATCATGCACACGCGCATCATGCACAGAGGGCCCACAGTCCACACAAGCACTTCATACACACACATCATGCACACGCACATCATGCACACGCACATCATGCACACGCGCATCATGCACAGAGAGCCCACAGCCCACACAAGCGCATCATGCACACACATCATGCACACGCGCATCATGCACACGCGCATCATGCACAGAGGGCCCACAGTCCACACAAGCACATCATACACACACATCATGCACACGCGCATCATGCACAGAGGGCCCACAGTCCACACAAGCACATCATACACACGCACATCATGCACACGCGCATCATGCACAGAGGGCCCACAGTCCACACAAGCACATCTTATCCATGCTTATATCCACGCGTATCATACATAGAGAGAGCCACACCCACACATCCACGTGCACCGTTTTCGCACATGCGCATTCACACGCATCATGCATAGAAAGCCATATCCATGCGCATCCATGCGCCTACCTGGGAACTTCGTCTTTGATGAGGCCCTGTAGCTGGAACAGGGATTGCTGCAGCAGCGGCATTCCTGCCACGTACATGGAGCTGAGAGGAAATCGCTGGCTGGGCTGCATAATTGCTCCTGCATATGAATATGTGTGTGTGCGTGTGTGCGTGTGCGTGTGTGTGTGTGTGTGTGTGTGTGTGTAGCGGCCACGTAGATGAATTAGCTAGGATGCGCTGACTGGGCTGCATCATTGCAATGGTGTACAAACGCGCGTGTGTGTGTGTGTGTGTGTGTGAGGTACGTATACAGACAAGTGTGTGTGTAGCTTACGTGTACAAACGTGTGTGTGGTGCGTGTGTGTGTATATATAGTATTTGTGTGTACAGCACGTGTACGTGCACAGAGTCATGTTGTACAACCTGCAAAGTGGCACCGTGATGCAAGTACCTGTTTTTGTACAATGCGCGTGTGTGCATGTGTGTGTATGCATGCAAGCCCGTGCATGTGCGTGTGCATGTGTGCATGTATTTAAGTGCCTTGTTTGTGCGTACGTACATTAATGGATGGCGGGTTGCAGAGGCGTTTCTGCAACGGATACAAAACATCTTGCAACAACCCGCTGCAAGTTTGCTGTCACCCAGCTCATTAATGGCAGGAGGAGGTGAGGTTTTAGGTTTGGGGCTCTATCCTAGTTTAGCGTTTGACTGATTCAGTGAACATCCGGACTTGAACGTCGCACCCAATGTTTGCCAGGAGGTTATTGAGTATACTAGTACGTATTATCAAATATACTAGTACGTATTATTAATAGTACGCGTATAATTAAATATACTAGAACGTCGCACTCAATGTTATCCAGGAGGTTATTAAAGCCCTGGTCGCAGATTTAGCCGCAAGGTACCAGCTTGCTGTCCCCCACGTCCACATGCGCTCACATGCAATCCAGAACACGTGACGGCCATTTCTAAGGCACAGCATCTCTTCCGACACACACACACAACCATACACACACACCACACACACACATGCACACACACAACCACACACACACACATACACACACACACACAATCACACACACACAACCACACACACAACCACACACACACATACACACCCACACCTGCTGCCCTGGCCAGCTTGCTGTCCCCCATGCTCAAGTGATACTGCCGAGGCGGCCGGCAGCTGTTGCCATTGCTCAGGCTGCCGGATTCCTCAGTGTCATAAGTACCACTGCTCTCGCTACGGCTACGGCCGCGGCGGTGGGCAGGGCCGTGCGCAAGCTCGGAGTTGGTGGTGCTGCTGCTGCCGTTCAGGTGGAGGTGGTGGTGATTTTGGTGTGCAAGCTCGGAAGGCGCGGCTGCTGAGGTGCCGGTGTGGTGGTCTGCAGCTGTAAGCTGCGTGTGTGTGTGTGTGAGATGCTTGTGTGTGTGTTTGTTTGTGTTGTGTGTTGTGTGTGTGATGTGTGTGTATGTGTGTGTATGTGTGTGTATGTATGTGTGTGTGTGTGTTTGTGTGTGTGTTGTGTGTGTATGTATGTGTGTGTTGTGTGTGTGTGTGAGCAATGCAAGCAGCCACCCTGCCATTCCCTTGAGATGCACAGCACAGCAAGGCGAGAAAAACAAAAGCAGCCCCCCCTTTGCTCTGAACGCATTTGAAGCCCTCCCAAACCAATGACTGCCATTGATGTGCGTAGCACGAGTAGATTGGCCCCCCTTTTCTGCAAACGTACCACCGCAAAAACGATGCGGCACAACATGGCTGTACACCATCCATATGTACATATGTAGCATGAACAGCAGCCACGTCTTTGCTGTGAGACTCATCACCGCAAAACCAACGAACACATAGAATGGTTCCGCATCACACACACGTAGCATAAACAGCAGCCACGTCTTTGCTGTGAGACTCATCACCGCAAAACCAACGCACACACAGAATGGTTCCGCATCACACTCACGTAGCATAAACAGCAGCCACGTCTTTGCTGTGAGACCCATCACCACAAAACCAACGAACACACAGAATGGTTCCGCATCACACACACACACGTAGCATAGACAGCAGCCACGTCTTTGCTGTGAGACTCATCACCGCAAAAACAACGCACACACAGAATGGTTCCGCATCACACTCGCGTAGCATAGACAGCAGCCACGCCTCTGCTGCAAAGTCAACCACCGAGGCACCGATGCCAAACATAGGGGCCACACACCTTTTTCCTTTTGTCAGCACACGATGCTGCTGCTGCTGCTGCTGGCTGGCCACTCACGGGCCCTTGAACCCCCGAGCAGGTTCCACACACAAGACGCTGGTGTGAGGGGAAGGGTGAGGAGAAAGAAAGGAACGCGCTCGTGTCAGGGGACGCAGGCACCTGCTGACGTCCGTTGCTGTGGCTGCCTCCTTTCTGGTACCCTCTGCAGTCACTGCTTTGCTGCTGACCCTCCCCTCCGCAAGGCTGCGGCGACTGCTGCTGCTGGTGCTGCTGGTGCTGCTGCTGCAAGCGCTGCAGTGATGAGGGGTTATCCATACCTCCGCTCAGCGACCTGTGGAACGGCGTGGTTGGAGCGACAGAGGCGACGTTGGTAGCTATGTCAATGGTGGCGTCAGCGGTGGGGATGGCAGTGGCAGAGGTGATGGTGGTGTCGGTGGTGGTGATGCCGTTGGTGGTGCTGCAAGAGTGCTGTTGGCCTTCAAGGGGGGAGTGTGCAGGGCTGCCAGAAGTAGGGGGGGTGAGGTGCTTGACACGGCTGTTTGCTGTGGCTTGAAAGGGAGTGAGGGTGGGGGTGGAGTTGGTGGCGGTGTCAAGCGTTTTTGAGCCTGAGCTGCTGCAGCTGCCGTTCAGCTGTAAGCGTGAGCACCTGTGTGTGTATTGTGCGTGTGTGTTGTGCGTGTGTGTTGTACGTGTGTGTTGTACATGTGTGTGTGATAGTACGTGTGCGCGCATTTGCGTGTGAGGGCTTGTTGCATGCACCTGCATGCCTGCTTTGGCTCCGTCACCTCTCTCTCAGAGGTTACATCTGGTGAGCCCCTGAAACAGTGCCTTGACACTTTTAAAGGTGCATGATAAACCCTACTAAAGACCGCCTGAGGACACACACACAAACACACCAAACAGTGCACTTGGCAATTCTAAAGGTGCTTGATAAACCCTACTGGTCGCCCCCGTGAAAAACCCACCCTACCATCTTACTCAACTCTCCACCCAATTCAAAGCCCCCTATACCTCATCTGAATGCTAAATACTTGATGCTATGTTTAAGTCATTGACATTTGCTGGAAATGTGGCATTCTGGGGGGTTCTGTGGGGCCCGCTGCGTATTTTGCACCCACTTTGGCAGGGGAAAGGTGCATTTCTGAGGTTGCCCCGATCGACCTCTGCTTTAAAATATGACAGTATACGAGCAATATAAATGTTTAGGGTTGGCCAGAACCGTATATATTGACCGTATATGACTGTATATTAGGTGAATGTCCTGCCAAAAATGCCGTATATACACCGTGTATATATGGTTCTGGCCAACCCTATAAATGTTATAAAGCAATGTCAAATTTGGGGCAGGGGTACTGGGAATGCCGGCGAGTGGAAGGTACTCACACAAGGGACAAAGGGGAAAAAGACTGAAGAATCTGTCGCTCCATACCTGCTTCGAGCTTCATCGCGGTTTTTTCTCTCAGCGTTGCGGCCAAATTATATGACTTCGACACATTTTAAATGGGGTCAATCGGTGGCCTGGTTGATTTTTGGCATATTGTTTCCCCCTGTTTCCCACTTGACATAGGGGCGCTTTTTCCAACTGTGCCTTCCCATTTAGTCCATGACCCCCAACTCACACCAGAGTTGCGGCCAGACCAATGATGATTTATGAATTTCAGAGGGTGCGGATTGGTGGACTGTGAGAAGAATGGTGCCTGCTTTGCTTCCCGACATTTCTTCAAATGACATTTACCCAGTCTCTGCACCTCTCCCCAGCATGCAAGCATCTGCTGAAAGAACAAAAATATAGCTATCCAATGCATGTCTTAGGTCACAGAATGGTGGAATGGGTGCAAAGATATGCTTGCGCAAAGTTAAGTGACACTATTTGGCTGGCAGGGGGGTGAGTTTTTCACGGAGACGACCTACTCACGATTGCCTAAAGGACGCACAAACACTGACATTCATACACAGACAGACACACACATGCAAGCACGTTTACGTAGGCACAAACACGGTTCAAACAAGTCACGCGAGCTTGAGTGCCTGAAGGCCAGCCACACATGCGCACATGCGCACACGCACAGGCACACGCAAAGGCACACGCACACGCACACGCACGCACAGGCGCGCACGCACGCACAGGCGCGCACGCACACACACACACACACAGCTCCACGTGACTCACTTGAAGCGTGACAGCCCGCAAGACAGTTGCTGTTGCTGCTGCTGCTGCTCATTTGCCTGGGGTCCTTGTGACGTCTCAGTCGGCGATGCTGCAGGCAACGACTGCACCCCAGGCAGCTCCGCCCACGTCACACTGCACGCTGACGTGTTCCTGCTGGGGTTGTTTACAGCGACAGGTACTCCCTCTGCACAGCTGCCCCCTCCATCGGCCTCCTTTGGTCTGCTGCTGACATCGTTGATGATGCGGTGCACGGAGCCTGAATCCATGCCGCCTTCGGTGATGGTGGTGGTGCTCGTGTCGGTGCTGTGTTGTTGGGTGTGGGTCGTAATTTTGCGCAGAAGAGGGGAAGGGGCTCGGCGGAGCTGAGGCTGAGTCTGAGGGGAAGAGTGGGGGGGCTGGAGTTGTTGGGTATGGGGGTGTGAGAGGGAGTGCATACTGGCTGTGCGGAGGGTCAGGGTAGGATGGCTGTTGCTTCTACTGTGATTACCGTTCGAGGCGTGCAGAGGCGCACTGGACTGGCGTGGGGTCAGTGGCTGACTGCAGCTGGCTTGTGAGGCAGAGGCGTACAGTGGGTCCAGATCTCCGTTGGAGCTATCGCTGGTGTGGGTGGTGAGCAGGCCGAAAGAGCTGTTGCCTCCGCCACTGCGCACACACGCACACACACACACACGTGTACACACGTGTACACACACGTGCACATGCACAGAATGCACGCAGGGAGCGAGGAATGCTGAAATGGGCACACACATGTGCACTTCTGATATGCTGCAACATGCATGCAGGGGAGCGCAGGCCAGGTTGGCCAACAGGGCGTACTCTTGTAAGTAAAAATACGCGCAGGGACCAAAACAGTTCGACAGACGCGCACAACTTTGTGCATCACAATGGCGTGCAGGGAAACAAAATGGTGTAGGCCAATTTGGCCAACACTTGCGCACGCATTTGAGTTAAAATACGCGCAGGGGCCAGTTACAATTCGACAGACGCATGCAACTAGTGCGTCACAAAGGCACGCAGGGAAACAGAGAGGTTTGAGGACAGCGTTGCCACTTTCTGCACTATGCTTTGTTGCCAATTGGCGTTAGGGCTTGGCGCCAGGCATGTTGACGGATCTGGACGTTGTATGCCAGATGCCGAGGGACATGTGTAGGGTTGGCCAGAACCGTATATATACACCGTTTGTGACCGTGTATTTGGTGATTTCCCTGCCAAAAATACCGTATGTAAACCGTATATATATGGTTCTGGCCAACCCTGGACATGCGCCAGCACATGCACAAGCTTAAAAAAAAAGTCGAAAAGCTCGTGTGTTCGTACGTTGGCACGATCCCCCTTGGAAATCAGCACATGACGATGGCAGACAAGCGCCAGTAAAGCACCATTGCTAAGCTAAAACCTTTCTGCGTCCTAGCGTTCTTTTGGGGCCACATTAGAGTTGCGCAACTCCGTGTTGCTAGCAGAATTTCATTTGCACTTATATAAGACCACTGGCCACACTCGCTTACTCAGTGTTGCTAGCAAGCAAGGGCCTGCAAGCGAACATGCAAGCACATGCACATAAATATACAAGCATACAAATACACAGGCACTCACAAAGACACACATACACACACATACGCGTACACGTACACACACACCCATACAGACACACTCACCTGAGCATGTGCTGGAGGCCTGATCCCCCAAACTGAAACCCTGAGCTATGCTGCACAGCTGATGAGGAGCCAGCATGGGTGGGGACACTGCAGGCCCTGCTGAGGCTCACAATCCCCCTGCCGCTGTGCTCTGCATGCTGCGTGCGTCGAGGCCCCGCGAATGACCCTGAACGCCCCTGGGCCCTGCGACCGCTGCTGTTGTCAGCAAACGCAGCAGCTTCTTTCACGTCGGTAACGCCAGCCTGCGTCCCAACTGCAGGGGCAACAGCAGTGCCTGCTGCAAGGGCGCGCGTGGGAGATACGCGCTTGGCATGACCATTTGCTGGCTGTGCTGCAAGAGCAGCGGCGGAAGCCACTGCGATGAGCGTGGAGCCACAGGAACTACAGCGAGGGGTGGGTGCAACTGAGGGTGTGGGTGTGGGTGTGGGTGTGGGTGGGTGGCGATGTGTGGAGTGTGTGTGTGGTGGGAAGACTGACAGAGAGGGCCCTGGACAGGAGGGTGATGGGTGGTGGGTTGGAATTGGGGGGGGGGTAGAGCTTGGAGGGAGGAGCGGGCTAGAGGCGGAGGGGCGAAGTGTAGGCTTGGGACGTGGGATGTTGCTGCTGTTGTAGGACAGTGAAGGGGTGGCATGTGTGGGGGGTCTGCCCCCTGGTCCACCCTCTGCACGGCTGGCAGCACTGGCAGCGGAAGGGGGCAGCGCTCCAGTGGCCCTGGTCTGAGGAGCAGGGTGGCGATGCTGCTGCTGCTGCTGCTTGTCCTGCTGCTTGTCCTGCTGCTTGTCCTGCTGCTGCTGCTGCATGTCGTGCTGCTGCTGCTGCTGCTGCTGCTCCTGCTGCTGCTCCTGCTGCTGCTCCTGCTGCTGTCTCTGCTTTTGCTTCTTGCTGCGCAAACCCATGAAGGGCGACAAAAGGAAGGATCCATGACTACGGGCCTTGCTAATGGGCGTGACCGGCAATAAGCCTACCTCATTACCCTGCTGGGCCAGCGGCTGCTGCTGCTGCTGCTGCTTCTCCAGATGCTGCTGGTGGAAGAGGGACAGTGGCTTGGTTCCAAGGGGGTGTTGGGCGCGGGCAGCATGGGTTGGGGTGGAGGGCGCAGTAGAGGAGGAGCTGCCACTACGAACCCCAACCTGGGTACATATACACAGTGCGCACATGTTGGCAATCACACACAGCACAAGGGCACATGCACAGCAGCAGCACTTGGGGTGGAGGACGCAGTAGAGGAGGAGCTGCCACTGCAAACCCCAACCTGGGTACATATACACAGTGCGCACATGTTGGCAATCACACACAGCACAAGGATACATGCACAGCAGCAGCACTTGGGGTGGAGGGCGCAGTAGAGGAGGAGCTGCCACTGCAAACCCCAACCTGGGTACATGTACACACAGTGCGCATGTTGGCAATCACACACAGCACAAGGGCACATGCACAGCAGCAGCACTTGGGGTGGAGGGCGCAGTAGAGGAGAGCTGCCACTGCAAACCCCAACTTTGGGACATACACACACAAGCGCACATGTTGGCTATCACACACAGCACAAGGGCACAGCAGCATCAATTGGGGTGGAAGACAAAGCAGAGGAGGAGCTGCTGGTGTGTGGCCCACCCTGAGGGCGTGTATATGCAACGATTGTGCGCAGCGTGCAATTGTGTGGAGTGTGCAGTGGGCAGCGTGTGTGACAGTCGTGTGCAGAGTGCTGTGTGTGTGCGACAGTTGCGTGCAGTGTGCGATATGCAGTGTGCAATTGTGTGGAGTGTGCAGTGGGCGGCGTGTGTGACAGTCGTGTGCAGAGTGCTGTGTGTGTGCTACAGTTGCGTGCAGTGTGCGATATGCAGCGTGCAATTGTGTGGAGTGGGCAGTGAGCAGTGGGCAGCGTGTGTGACAGTCGTGTGCAGAGTGCTGTGTGTGTGCTACAGTTGCGTGCAGTGTGCGACATGCAGTGTGCAATTGTGTGGAGTGTGCATTGGGCAGCGTGTATGACAGTCGTGTGCAGAGTGCTGTGTGTGTGCTACAGTTGCGTGCAATGTGCGGTATGCAGTGTGCAAATGTGTGGAGTGGGCAGTGGGCAGCGTGTGTGACAGTCGTGTGCAGAGTGCTGTGTGTGTGTGCTACAGTTGCGTGCAGTGTGCGGTATACAGTGTGCAATTGTGTGGAGTGGGCAGTGGGCAGCGTGTGTGACAGTCGTGTGCAGAGTGCTGTGTGTGTGTGCTACAGTTGCGTGCAGTGTGCGGTATGC
>Ga0307942_1002794_pt1:0-2500 | contig 14153 bp, 14 predicted proteins | sample OrgLakmetagen175_FD_201846 | JGI IMG/M metagenome (GOLD analysis project Ga0307942, IMG submission 201846) | Saline water microbial communities from Organic Lake, Antarctica - #175 | ecosystem: Environmental > Aquatic > Non-marine Saline and Alkaline > Saline | place: Antarctica: Organic...
AGAGAGAGAGGGGGGGAGAGAGAAAGAGAAGGGGAGAGAGAGTGTGTGTGAGTGTGTGTGTACGAACGTATGAGTCTGGCTCTTGTTGCTGCAAATGCAGGAAACGTTAGTTTGAACTAGCACCAAGCTGTGTGGTACACCTGTGGCGGTTAACGACATGGGAAGGGGGGATGGCAGAAAGGCAGCCAAGCTGGTGCACAATTTATGGTGAGTAGGGCAATGGCAACGCTGTTTTCAAGGTCCAGCTTCCTCTTTTACTCATAGTCGAATTCACTTCTTCAGATCTTATCAATAAACCAGTTCAGGTTTTTCTCACAACTAATAGTCAACGGACAAAGAGTCTAGGGCTTTTCCCTCACACGCACCTCCTCCCACCACAGCGTGCGCAGCGTGACAATATCCCCCTGCACGGCCATCCCTCCCTCCGCCACACACACATGTGTGGAGTTTGTGTAGTGCTGCCAGCAGCGGAAAGCACGGTCTAACAAATACAGCAGCACCCCGGGCAAACTCAGGTAGGCTATGTGGAAATCATGCACGACTGCTGCTATAAAGAAGAGGGGCATGCTTATCACGTGGATCGTCCAGAAGGCCTGAAGAGAAGCAGGAAAAAGAGAAATAAGAATGCAGGGAGTGCGGGCGGTCCGAATCGAAGAATGCTGCTACGAAAAAGGGGGCATGCTGGTATGATTCATCCAAAAGAGGGGCATGCTTATCACGTGAATCGTCCTGAAGGCCTGAAGAGAAGCGAGGAAAAAGAGAAATAGGAATGCAGGGAATGAGGGCGATTTAAATCAAGGAATGCTGCTACGAAAAAGGGGGCATGCTAGTATGAAATATCCAGAAGGTTTTAAGAAACGAAGGAAAGGAGAGAAAGGGAGCTATGCAGGGAGTAAAGGCAGTCTGCTATAAAAACGCTGCCACAAAGAAGAGGGGTATGCTGGCTACATGGGACGCCTTGCGTGCTTAAAGAGAATGAAAGGAAGAGAAAGCAAGGAGTTGTGCAGCAGTGACGACAGGTGCACATCACGATTGCAAAGCAATTAGTACATGGGACGCCTTGCGTGCTTAAAGAGAATGAAAGGAAGAGAAACCAAGGAGTTGAGGTGCAGCAGTGACGACAGGCGCATACCATGATTGCAAAGCAATTAGTACATGGGACGTCTTGCGTGCTTAAAGAGAATGAAAGGACGATGAACCAAGGAGTTGTGCAGCAGTAACGACAGGCGCATACCATGATTGCAAAGCAATTAGTACATGGGACGCCTTGCGTGCTTAAAGAGAATGAAAGGAAGAGAAATCAAGGAGTTGTGGTGCAGCAGTGACGACAGGTGCACATCACGATTGCAAAGCAATTAGTACATGGGACGTCTTGCGTGCTTAAAGACAATGAAAGGAAGAGAAACCAAGGAGTTGAGGTGCAGCAGTGACGACAGGCGCATACCATGATTGCAAAGCAATTAGTACATGGGACGTCTTGCGTGCTTAAAGACAATGAAAGGAAGAGAAACCAAGGAGTTGAGGTGCAGCAGTGACGACAGGCGCATACCATGATTGCAAAGCAATTAGTACATGGGACGTCTTGCGTGCTTTAAGAGAATGAAAGGATGATAAACCAAGGAGTTGTGCAGCAGTAACGACAGGCGCATACCATGATTGCAAAGCAATTAGTACATGGGACGCCTTGCGTGCTTAAAGAGAATGAAAGGAAGAGAAATCAAGGAGTTGTGGTGCAGCAGTGATGACAGGTGCACATCACAATTGCAAAGCACTTAGTACTACTAGGCCAGCAGAGGGCGAGGGCAGGCTGAGAAATTTCATTGATAGTATGTCCACAAAAATATTAGGGGAACTAGTACAGAGGGAAGTGTAGGAAACGTTTGGTCAGCTTTTAGCTGATAGTCAGCTGAAATTGCTCATGCTTGCAAGGTGACATGATGGACAAAAGGGAGTGGCTTTCGTCTGCTCTGTAGTCCAACTTGTTAAATGATCTCTGCAACTCCAAAAAGCTACAAACCATCTTCAGACTGCTTTTCAGGTGAAAATCAAATGATGCTAAAACTAAAAACATGTACATATTGCGTCATTGGTTTAACTTTTGAATGCGGTCCTGTGCCTGGTACCACCAGCGCCTGAACTACGCTGAGGAGGTGAGAGGAAAATGATGTTTAATATAAATGAATACATACTGCGTTATGAATTCAACTTGAATGCGATCCTGTGCCTGGTACCACCAGCGCCTGAACCACGCTGAGGAGGTGAGAGGCAAATGATGTTTAATATTAATATGCGTACATACTGCGTCATGGGTTTAACTTGAATGCGCTCCTGTGCCTGGTACCACATTTTTTTACATTGCTTTATCATACACAGCCTAACAGTCACACTTATTGACTGACGGCTTAATATTTAACCTGTACCTGGTACCACCAGCGCCTGAATCGCGTTGAGGAGGTAAGAGACACAACCATTGCCACCAACGCAGCCACAACACCGGCGG
>Ga0307942_1002794_pt1:7500-14153 | contig 14153 bp, 14 predicted proteins | sample OrgLakmetagen175_FD_201846 | JGI IMG/M metagenome (GOLD analysis project Ga0307942, IMG submission 201846) | Saline water microbial communities from Organic Lake, Antarctica - #175 | ecosystem: Environmental > Aquatic > Non-marine Saline and Alkaline > Saline | place: Antarctica...
GTAGCCCCCTGGGCCTCCTCCGATGACCACGACATCCTGTGTGAGATATCGTCCCCCAAAACATAGCACTCACAGCACTCTTGAACAAAAATTTACGAGACCAGGGTTATAAGCATTCCAATACGCACACACTGCGCCTAAGAGCTGCGAATGCACACACGTACGTGCTGATCGCTGGCAGCAGCGGCATACAACCGCTTGCAGGATGCATTCTGCACTGCCAGTCTCTGCAGCTGGCCTCGGCTGTGCCTGCAAGCTAGGGCTAGGATGGACATGTTTATTTGACTACTTAAACTAATGAAGGATTGTATGTTCCCTTTTTTGTAATTAATATAATTCCAATTCACTGGGCTTCACGCCACGTCCCACAGCAATTCATGTACATTCACTGCTTTTTATTCCCTTTCCAACCTCTATGCATTCGTAAAAGCTCGTGTTTTTTAATGGCTAGAGTGTGCCAACGAGGGGTAATACCGGTGCGTGATACCAGCTCAGATGTTGGACGATCTGCAATAAGTACAGCTAGCCATTAGCAGGAAACCGGCCGTCATGTCTTCGTGGTTTTGCTCACAAGGGCAACCATGTTTTGGGGGGGACGCTGATCTCATTGCCGTTATGTTGCCTCGGGGCCATGCTCGCTCTTTATATAGCGTTGACAGTACAGGTGTACTATCATTGTTTTCCTTGAACAAGTCTTCATGGTGTTGCTCACAAGGGCAACCCTGTTTTGGGGGGGACGCTGATCTCATTGCCGTTTTGCTGCCTCGGGGCCATGCTCGCTTGGACCGATTGCTGATTGATTGCAAAGATAATCCCTTCATCCGTTATCAAAGTGCTCCTCTTTAAATTGTGCTGGTTATATTAGCGTTGACAGTACAGGTGTACTATCAATGTTTTCCTCGATGCATGGGAGGCGGGTAGTTTAAATTCAAAAAGAGGTGTCATAACGCTATGTGCAATTAAGCAAACAGGTGTTTAAATGGGAGGTAGCCGAGTCCAGTTTGTGCCCGAAGCTATAATATAACAACCCAGGACTATAACAAGAGTCTGCTATAGTCTGGAAAGCATGTCTTAGTCTGTTAGGTGACCTGGAGATCTGAGGGGCAGCAGATGTTCCGTTACATTCCCCCCTGCTTGTCTGTGGACGTCCCAGCCTTTCCAACCAGAGATCTAAAATAGGTCTGGAAAGTCTTTTATTCGTGTCGGTCTATTGTCCAGTCTGTTTGCGTCTTTTTAAGTGCGTCTGTAACTGCGTCTGATCACCTGTCTGGTACTGCAAAGAGTGCCTTGATACCAAATGCAAGGAAACAGGTGTTAAAATGAGGTAGCTGGGCCCTGAGCCCGTGCCTGCAGCTGTCATAAAATAATAGCCCAGGACTACATCGAGAGTCTGTTAGTCTAAAGAGTTTGTTATAGTATGATAGGTGAGCTGGAGATCTAAGGGGGAGGGGAAAAAAGGAAAAAAGGAAAGATTGAAAATGTAGGCAAGCCAACATCGTGAAATGGAGGCCCTCGTCCCAGCGAAGGCTCATGGTGAGGTCCTTTCCACCCAAGCTGGATTTCCTAGACCAAGGAGGACTGGGCGGCATACTTCAGCGCACACGCAAGAGACAGTCGCTCGCCAACTCCTCCTGCCACACTCCAAGGACCAAGCCCCTCTTGAACAGTGTGCCTAGTACGCCCGCTTGCTCGTCGGCTGGCTGACCTTCAAAGGCCCACTCCCTACACCCGTGAAGACTCCAAGGCAACGTTGTTGGGCTAAAAACAAGCTCAAGAAGCAGCGTCGCCAGCTTGAAGGCTAGCTTCAACTTCCCATGATGATGCACATACAAAGCACCCAACCTAGGCCAGGATTGGCTTTGCTTGCTTGAGAACGGAACAAAGTTAGTGCCATGGAGGCTTGCATGACGGCGATAGTGCCAGGCGACAATTATGGCTATAAAAACTCTCCACAGGAGTCTGTGCTGTATATCGTGGTGCCGTTTTGCTGTGGAGCATCCTGGAGGATACTTGTGGTGTTTGCTTGTAAGCATGCTGTGGCTTGAACACACTGGGATCTGTGGACAAAGATGGCTATGTTTTTCATGTGTATGAGACAACCAGCTAGGCCATAATGGGGATCAAACAACCTGCCTTAGATGGACTCCTGCATGCTTTTCTTTGAACGATTATGCTGGTGTGACTTTTCTTAAACAGTCGGCTCTTTTGCACTGCACCCTCTTGAGTTATACCTTTCTGGTGTTCAGTAGGCATGCCTGAACTGCTATGTTGTGGCATGCATGCATCTTATTTCGTGTGGCTGGCCAAGACCAGTCAGCAGCCGATCAGCCAAACAACCTGGCTGAAGGTCATCCCCCATTGTAACCATTGTAACCATTACTTTGTCTTAGGGTTGCATTATATCTATTTCCAGTACAGTCTGTTATCAGTGTGCTGGAAGGTACCAGAACCAGACCCATCAGCCCAACGTAGTGGCTGCCGGTCCATTGTAATTGAACCTAATCTAATTTAATCTATTCTAACCTGAGGGGAAGGGGAGGTTACACGATGGGCATCAAGCCGCTTGTTAAATACAGGGTACGGGGGCAGTCAGGTCTTAGTCTCGCTGCCTTAACTCTGCCTGCTACATTTGGTATCGAAGCTTTGGTCTGGGTTCACTCCGTACCGGGTCCCCAGTCCGAACTCAAGCGCACACAGTTTTTGTTCACAATCATCCTAAAGTGCTGTTCTTGCAAGCAATCACTTAAAACCTTCGGGTTAGAGTAGTTGTGATAAAGCTTTTGAAGACGCAAGCACGTGAGGGTGGGATGAATTACAATACATACAGGAATACAAAACCTAATCTTACATCTCAAGTATGCCTTTTACAACGCACTGCTACAACATGTGCTCCCTGTACGCAAAGTATATGACTGTCGTCTAGGTTGTATTCCCGGCAAATCCCTGTCTATACGAGCGATAAGTAATTATGACCTTTTCAAATGCATACTTGCTTCTGGTGGGCAAGCAGACAAGCAGACAAGCAGACGAAGGAAGAAAAGAAGAATAAGAAGATAGTGTAAACAAAATCGACATGGATTAGGAAAGGACGTTGTTTTGTGTTCTGCACCATCAAATGGACTTTGGAGACAACAACATTCCACGTAGAGAATAAATAGAGGAAGGGCTCTCAATGGGGATCAGGTGGCTGGGAGGCAAAGAAATAGCCGCTGTCCCTATAGTTCTCACTCTAAGACTCATAGTCCCCATAGTTCTGGCATAGTTGTGGGAACTATGAGACGGCATCATTCTTGGCTCATAGTTCTATCATACACAAACTACAAGCCTAACTGTGGCAACTATTGATCCCTCTTTCCCACTCTCAAGAACTATGGCAACTGTAGCAACTATGGCAAACTGTGGCAACCATAGATCCTTGCCCTTGCAAGCAAGAACTATGGCAAACTATGGCAAACTGTGGCAACTATAGTTCCTTGCCCTTGCAAGCAAGAACTATGGCAAACTATGGAAACTATGGCAACTATGGCAAGCTGCGGCAACCATAGATCCTTGCCCTTGCAAGCAAAAACTATGGCAAACTATGGAAGCTATGGAAACTATGGCAAACGGTGGCAACTATAGATCCTTGCTTGCCCTTGCAAGCAAGAAACGAGGCAAACTATGGCACCTATGGCAACTGTGGCAAACTGTGGCAGCTGCAGATCCTTGCCCTTGCAAGCAAGAACTGTGGCAAACTATGGCAACTATGGCAACTATGGCAACTATGGCAAACTGTGGCAACTATAGATCCTTGCCCTTGCAAGCAAGAACTGTGGCAAACTATGGCAACTATGGCAAACTGTGGCAATTATAGATCCTTGCCCTTGCAAGCAAGAACAATGGTTATCTATGGCAACTATGACAACTATAGCAACATAGATCCTTGCCCTTGCAAGCAAGAACTATGGCAACTATGGCAAACTGTGGCAACTATAGATCCTTGCCCTTAAGGTTAGGGGGTTAAGGTCAGGGTTAGGGTTTGGGTTAGGGTTAGGGTTAGGATTAGGGATTAGGGTTAGGGTGGTCTGGGAAAGATCCTAAATTCTTATAATTTGCCATAGTTCCCATAGTTCCCATAGTTCTAGGAGAAGGCCAAGGAAGATCCAAAACTCCCACAGTTTGCCATAGATAGTTGCCATAGTTGCCATAATTCCCATAGTTTGCCTAAAACTATGATTTCAGTTTTATACCTAAACTATGGTACAACTAAAGATATGACTGTATGAACTATGAGAATAGCGGCTATTTCTTCGTTTTTGCAAATTTGATGGCATGCAAGTAGGATTGGCCGCCATAACTATCTATATTCGGTGTGTATACGTGTATACGGTATACGGTATTTAGTAGGGGGGAAATCGCCAAATATACGGTCATATATCATATACGGGGTGAACGTATATGGTTCTGGCCAACATAACGCTTGTATACATAATAATGAGCTCATTCTCGAGTTTTGTGGCATATCGACGACCAGTAATTCAAGGCTCTGGATCAGAGTGGGTTTGTTGCTGCTAGCTACATGCTGTACACAGTGCCTGTCGTTTTGAAGTAGAGATAATACCACATTATAGTGTGGAGGGTTTTGCGGCGTCCGAATAATAGCAAGGCATTATAACTAACAGAGCTTCTATTAGTTGCGCAAGCATGCTCCTAGGAGGAGTACAGCGCGTTATTTAGATTTCGAGCAGATGTATAATGCGGGCAAGCAGGCATGTACTATGTGCAACTATACGTGTGAACAGTACTTTTCTGTTTTTCCACAAACCTCAGTCGGAGCAGGGGCTGTAGCAGAAAGAGGCAGGAAAACTTCCTTGTTTTAATAGTTGAAGCGTAAATAAACTAAATTAAATTAAACTAAATTAAGGGGGCAGGTTCTAGCGTTGCCCCTGTAATAATAAGCGCGTCAACGTTTCAAACGATTTTTGCAAACACTAAGAATTCTTAGTTTTCCATATCCCTGAATTTGACAATTGGCTAGCTGCAGCAGCCCTCGTGCCTGCGGAGGGCCCTAAGGTCTTGGCAAGGTGAGTTGAGCTTTGCCATGTGTGACTGAAAGATGATTGGAAGACACACCACCATGTCATTGACAGGTTTTGAAACTGTTCAGGGGCAGAGAATGCAAGGAGGGCCACGCGGCGGGCGCTTTAACAACAGCAATGGCAACCAAGGCATGCCGCCAGGCTTCAACCCGGGAGGGGGTCAGCAAGGTCCGCCTGGATTCATGCGTGAGTGGGCCGGGGGTGGTGTACACAGATGTGCGCATGTTGTTCCTTGAGAGAGCGAGAGCAACCTGGAAAAGTCACTCAGTCAGCCCATTGCATGCAGGTACGTACCCTTACTGAAGCACTCTGCTGTATGTTTTGCAGCAGTACATCTAGAATTTTGTGTTTGTGCGCTGAGAAATGCTTGAGCAAGTAGCGGTCACAATCGCACTCTCAACCTATCCCACAAGAATCTGAAGCAGTATAAGCACAGAGGATGCTCTTCTATCCTGAAACCGTCAGCAAGCGATCCTGACTGCTTCTTCAGCCTCACGCACATATGTATGGTTTTGGCCCTACTAAGATTGCACGTGCCCAACTAAGATTGCACGTGCTTCTGTCATGACTAGGGTTGCCCAGGACCATATATACACGGTGTACATATATGGTATTTTGGGCAGGGAAAATACGAAAATACCAAATATACGGTCATATACAATGCAAATATATTGGTTTTGGCCAACCCTGGTCGTGACCGGGGTGTGTGCGCTACCACAAACAATTATGCTGGACCCTCCCCCCCCTTTTACTTAAAAGCCCCTATACACCTGAAACCCATGGTGTGCCTTACTCTCCAACAACATTCCTTTGCAGTCTCATACGGACGTAGAGACGGCACGACCCATGCACTGCGCAGTGCATACACGTGCCACTTATATGTAGGGTTGGCCAGAACCATATATATACGGTGTATATACGGTATTTTAGACAGGGAAATCACCAAATATACGGTCATATACGGTGTATCCATAGTGTGTTTTGGCCAACCCAACACATATAAGTAGGGTCGGCCAGAAACTGTACATGGGATTTCTGTATACGTATGTGTACGGCGTTTTAAACTGTGTGTGTGCGTAAATACCTTATACAGGCCTGTGCACTTACTTCGTAATGTTGGATTTTGGACCGTAAATACGGTACCGACCGTAGTTACCCCGTACAGTACGGTCCAAAATACAGTCTGCCAAAATAACGGTGTCAGACCGTACAAGACAGTGACCACCGTGCAGTACGATGTTGACCGTAATTTGGCTCCAATTTTAGCCCAAAACAATTGTTTAAGTAAACTTTTCACAACAATAATTGCTTATGAATAAAACACAAATTAACAACCAGGAACCAAGTGTTGCGTCCGACTTTGAGTTTTCATGCAAGCCACTGCTGGGCCCTTCCCCAAGCTGATGCAGCCCCAACCCAGCCTCAGGGTCGTTCAGGGAAGCATTGTGTACAGTGTTGTGACCCTACGGTGTACGGTACGGTTGACGGTAATACGGTACGGTACCGTAATTACGGTACACCACCGTATTTTGTACGGTTTTCGCAAATTTGGGACCGTATTACGGTCGATTACGG
>Ga0307942_1002795_pt1 | contig 14151 bp, 9 predicted proteins | sample OrgLakmetagen175_FD_201846 | JGI IMG/M metagenome (GOLD analysis project Ga0307942, IMG submission 201846) | Saline water microbial communities from Organic Lake, Antarctica - #175 | ecosystem: Environmental > Aquatic > Non-marine Saline and Alkaline > Saline | place: Antarctica: Organic Lake...
TGCAGTGCCTGTGCTCCCCAACTGTGCCAACCCTCTTAATTGTAGCACACAAGCTGCAGTGCCTGTGCTTCCCAATTGTGCCAACCCTCTTAATTGTAGCACACAAGCTGCAGTGCCTGTGCTTCCCAATTGTGCCAACCCTCTTAATTGTAGCACACAAGCTGCAGTGCCTGTGCTTCCCAATTGTGCCAACCCTCTTGAATGTAGCACACAAGCTGCAGTGCCTGTGCTCCCCAACTGTGCCAACCCTCTTAATTGTAGCACAAGCTGCAGTGCCTGTGCTTCCCAATTGTGCCAACCCTCTTAATTGTAAGACACAAGCTGCAGTGCCTGTGCTTCCCAATTGTGCTAACCCTCTTAATTGTAGCACACAAGCTGCAGTGCCTGTGCTTCCCAATTGTGCCAACCCTCTTAATTGTAAGACACAAGCTGCAGTGCCTGTGCTCAGCTGCCTGAGACTTACATGCGTGATTGGATAAGCTCTGAGAGGCAATAGCTAAACAGCAGAATAGTACATGCTGTAGCGGCCAGAATCCAGGACCACACACTTACATCTTACATACGATGCATGTACACTTTACGTGCACATATATACATAAATATTTTGATATAGCTTTTGCTCTTGCTGCTGTTACTGCTTTTTTGTCCACAGTGACCTGAACTAGCACACTGTTGTGGTAAATGTAACAGCCTACGCTGATCAAGGCCATCGTGCAATTAGGAAAGACATCAAACCACCTGCAAACACAAGCTAGATCCTATTGAAGAACTCTGAGGTATATCAGGAGTGTATGGCCATAAATAACTGTGTTAGCTTACCTTTTATACTTCAAATGGGAGGTTGTGTGGATCTCTATGCGTAAATAGCGTGGTGCATGCGCAGGTCCCAAAGTGACACCTTCAATTTTCATGCCGGCAGCATACACCAAAAACAGTACACCTGCAAAACATATTCTGTAGCGGCTACAGCAACTGCACGACAGGTTGCTTTTCCAATTTTCTTAAATCATCCAAATGCTTCATCAAGGAGGCTGCCACATCCGCATCATAGCTCGCGTAGCCAAAAGGGTCGGCAATTAGCACCTGCACGCCAAATCTTCAATTTAAAAGAAGCTCGCCTTACTCCCCCAGAGTGTTGAAAACAGCATCAAAGCTCGCCTCACCAGAGTGACTATCACCGCATCAAAGCTCGCCTCACCAGAGTGACCACCACCGCATCAAAGCTCGCCTCACCAGAGTGACCACCACGGCATCAAAGCTCGCCTCACCAGAGTGACTATCACAGCATCAAAGCTCGCCTCACAGAGTAACTATCACCGCATCAAAGCTCGCCTCATCAGAGTGACTATCACAGCATCAAAGCTCGCCTCACCAGAGTGACTATCACAGCATCAAAGCTTGCCTCATCAGAGCGGCTATCACAGCATCAAAGCTGGCATCACCCGAGTGCCTAAAACAGCATCAAAGCTTGCCTCACCAGAGTGACTATCACGGTATCAAAGCTCGCCTCACCAGAGTGACTATCACGGCATCAAAGCTTGCCTCACCAGAGTGACTATCACAGCATCAAAGCTCGCGTCACCAAAAGGGAGGTCCTCCGCACTGCCCTGGAGCAGAGACAGGGAGTCTGAGATGTTTGCATCAATGGCGGCCTGCAGGGGTTAAAAGGAGAAACTATTTAATCAGCGTTTGTCTAGCTGACCCAGAAAATGGCCAGATCCCCACCAAGGTGTGTGTGTGTGTGTGTGTGTGTAGGGTTGGCCAGAACCGTATACCATGGTATATACAGCGGTATATACAACGTATATGACCTTATATATGGTGGCTTCCCTGCCAAATACCGCATGCACACCGTATCAGTCTTTCAACCACTGTGTCAGTTATAAAAAACACATCGCGCGATTCAGATGCGTTTGATGAAAAGGTTCACCACCATGCCTGCCATGGCCAGAGTCGGCCACATGCATACAACATATATAATATGTAACACACATATATAACACACAAATGAATGCACACGCATACGTATGCACGTAAAACAAACAAACATTCACGGACACATACGCACATACACACACAGACACGTACATACAAGACAAAACACACCTGCCTGGCGTATGGCTCAAACATTGCAGGATTCCGGTCAAGTCCAATGACCTGCAAGGCGGGCTTTGCCAGATCACCACCGCGGTGTTGCTGGTTGAAGTCAATAAAGTACTTGAAATTCGGGCCAGTTCCCACACCAAGATCCAGCACACGCCAAGGCTCTGTTGTAGCGGACGCTGGTTGCAGCGCTCGCCCTGCGAAGAGAATGGTTCGAATGCGTAACGTGACCGTTAGAACAAGGCACGCAGCTTCTGCTTTTGTCGTTGACTCAAGCATTTGGTAAGGGCTGGCCAGAACCGTATATAACACCGTGAATAACCATATATTTGGTGACTTCCCTGCCAAATGTACATTTGGTAGCATTGTTGACTCAAGCATTTGGTAGCAATGGGCAAGCAGTGCGTGAATGGGAAGCTCTGAGAATTCTATGAGAGGCTACCTTGTATTAGTTTTGAGAACAGATCTTGTTTCCAGGGGGCTACAGCAGCTTCATACTCTGCCATGCCTGTGCGAAGATATCACATGAGAGAGGGATTTGCTTTAAGTGCATGCGTGTGTTTAGGTGTGTGTGTATGTGTGTGTGTGTGTGTGTATGTGTGTGTGTGTGTGTGTGCGTGTGCGCTCGCGCGTGTGCGTGCGTGTGTGTGTATGTGTGTGTGTGTGTGTGTGCACGCGTGTGTGTTTGTATGTGTGTGTATGTGTGTGCGTGTGTGTGTGCGTGTTTGTATGTGCGTGTGTATGTGTGTGTGTGCGTGTGTGTGTGTGTGTGTGTGTGTGTGTGTTGTATGTGTTTATAAAGCGCTTATCCATTTGTATTCACCTGTGCTCATGGCCAAGGCAAAGTATTTGTCATAGACGCTGGCTGAGGCACCACACGCTGGGCAGGCACTCAGCAAAGGTGCAGACAATCCTCCTGTGTGGCACGTTGGAGCGTTTGGCAACAACACTTGAGTGCATGAGGGAATGCGCCATGCACGAAACCTGTCCCTTCATCAAACCTCCATAGGAAGCTGGTCAACAAAGTCAAAAACGTACCGATCAGCTGGTCTCTCCTTGTTCCTGCACACTTGACAGCAGACCTCCTGGTGTGGCATCTGAAGCCGGGACTGCGGTTGACTAAAGCTGGTGCCCTGTAAACAGGTACCTGGGTGCCAAGCATGTATCTACTTAATAGTCCCTTATCCAGAAACTTTCAGACTTTGTGAAGCCTTAAATTTTAAATGAAGGGTTTCGGTAGCAAAACGCTACATACCAAACTCAGCAACTGCTTGCTTGCATGCCCCCGAAGGTCAGCCCTGGCATGTGTAAGCACTGAATCTAGGCGCCAAAAAAGGACAGGGTCTCCAATCAGGAGCCAGATGCAAGCCAAATGCCCAGCCGTGCCTGACACGCGTAAGGCTTATGTCATTACATCCCCCGGAGCCCTAAGCCGATTGCTGCCTAGGGCAGAGCCCCTCCCTCCTTTGCAACAAGGAAAGGTGTGCACACTTGTTTGTAATCAAAGGGATGTAGATACATGTGGTTCCATACATGTGGTTCCAAATGAAGCAGGTGCAAGTGCTACGCACGAAACAAGCGGGCATGATTGGCATACACCCACGCACAAGCGCATACACACACACATACACATACACACACATGTGCGCATACACACGCACACACACATACATGCGCAAGCACAGACACAACACACACACATGCTAACACATACACAGTCATGCTTACGTTTACATCTGTTTGATATGATGTATGCATACAATGTACGTACGCACTGAAAAGCACCGCTAGCGTAATGAAAATTGTCTTCCAATATCTTCAAAGATGTGCATGAACTGGGCACCGTGGAAATTGAACTTTGACATTTATTGAAGTACAAGTATCAACCTAAATAGATGTACAACCTCACTTGACACGCATAGTCAGTAGTGTGGCATTCACAACAAACTTCAATGATCACAGGCATCGCAGGCCTTTAAAGCAGAACCAACTCCACATCCTTTGCTTTTGCAGGCTACTGTGGAGGTTCATGCGATAGGCTTAAATTTTGCGGACCTGTTTTCTGTGTTGGGACTGTACACAGCATTCCAGGTCAGGCATGCACAGCAGTCAGCGTAAAGATGTTTCCTGCGCCTTTTGTTCATAGTTTTAGCTACCACTTCTACTGTTTTCCCAACACGCACGCAACAGACTTTGGCCATTTTGTGCAGGAGAGTGAGTGCAAGACGCCAGGCCTTGAGTTTTCTGGAAGGGTCCTGGCTGTTAATGGGGATGACAGGAGCACTGTAAAAGTAGGAGATAGGGTGGTGAGTGGTCAGTGAGCGGAACACAAATTAGTGGGTGCATGTATTTCAATTCCGTGCTATCTACGTCTGATGAAGAGAGTCGAAAGGCAGGAAGTGGAGAGAGAGAGGGAGAGAGAGAGAGAGAGAGAGAGAGAGAGAGAGAGAGAGAGAGAGAGAGAGAGAGAGAGAGAGAGAGAAAGAGAGAGAGAGAGTCAAAGGCAAGAAGTGGTCAGAGAGTTGGCAGCGCTGCATTGCAGATCACATAATGACACGCTCCTTGTGCGTGCGCTTGCTTTCATAAGTAACCCTAAATTAGTGGACACCATGAACAAGTTACTTGATTCTCACTTGCAGGTAGGCATCACTAAATTTGGCGCTTATGCTACACACATCCAACTGGACACAGCATATTTGCAGCCCTTTGACAAGAGCTGGTCGTTTGAGCAGGCTGCAGCTTATCCGGTTCAGGTACTTATATACACAGAGAATAGAAGCGCGGGAATCAGGTCACTCTGGTATTCATGGAAAATTAGAGGCTATTTATGGCCTCAGGCCCTCACTGCAATTTTCTGGTCGCAGCCCTCACCGCACTTGCTGGCCTAAGGTCCTCACTGCATTTTGTGGTCTCGAGCCCTCACCGCACTTACTGCCAACGGGCCCTCACTGCATTTTGTGGTCACAGGCCCTCACCGCACTTTACGGCCTACAGGCCCTCACTGCATTTTGCGGTCTCAGGCCCTCACTGCATTTTGTGGTCACAGGCCCTCACCGCACTTTATGGCCTACAGAGTCTTGGTGGCATCAGCCCTGGTGCCTGCATCCTTGTCCACAGGTAGGCCTGACCTTGGTTCTCGACACTGCTGTACCAAGATCCCCAAAAGAGATTTGCAGGCAAAGAGTAACCAAGACTCTTTTATAGGGTTGGCCAAAACCATATATCCCCAAAAGAGACTTGCAGGCAAAGAGAAACCAAGACTCAATAGTAGGGTTGGCCAGAACCATATATATACGGTCTAAATACGGTATCTTTGACAGGGAAAATACCAGAGGGGGTCAACTGGGGAAATGCCCAAATATGTGTCCTTTTTGCACTCGGAAGCCAGCCATTCACTGCTCCTTTATCCGGTTGGGACCATTTTTGCTCTATAATGAAGCTGGCATTATGACCTACACAAGGATGTGCTTGGAATTATGTGGGTCGCTCTGGTGCAAATTGGCAGGGCTGAAAGCCCACAGTGACCACCAAAACCCGAAGAAGGTGGCTTTGCATGTGAAAACAGCATATGTTGGCCTACATCCCCAACTAGTTGACCGTTTCACTCCATTTCTCTTGCCATGATGTTTGTTTATTGTAAGGACTATATAACACCAAAAATAATGTAATTTGGTAAGGTGGGTGGCCTGCTATGGAGATTTTGTGGTGAAAGATAGGGTTCACGCCGCAGGCAATCAGACATTTTTGCCAATACCGGCAACATTCAAGCTCAGGTGCTATCAGCAGCCTACCTCTGGGAACTGAGCTTGATTGTTGCCAGTCTTGGCCACCAAACTCAATTTACATTTCAAAAGTACTTCCATTGGGGGCCTCTGTCGACCCCCTCTGGGAAAGTACCAAATATACGGTCATATACGGTTCTGGCCAACCCTACTGTTTAGTTAGTCTAGGTTACCGGCCTAGAAGACTAGGATAGAGGGCTAGGCTAGAGGCTAGACAAATAGACCTAGAAAAAGGAGAAGTTCAATTTAGGCCACCATAACTGTCTGGTCACCTTGTGCTGCAAACCGATCCAATTTCTGCAACCAACTTCAGAAATCAAATCAGGAACGACGGCTGTACATTGGGCTCTAATATAGAGAGGTGACCACCCCTGAGAACCTCTCTTTTATCTTTTGAATTATGTAGCTTGCACACATTCCTGACTTGCAGTCATCCCTGTCATCACATGCTTGTTTAGCTTTCACACATCCCCAAATTGCAGTGCTGCAGGTGGTGTGGGGCTTCAGGCGCTAAAGATTGCAAAGCACTATAAATGCACGGTTATGGGGACGGTGGGCTCATCTAGCAAGTTGCAGCTTTTACGAGATCAATTTTCAGCTGAGGGTAAGGTTTTACGAGGGATCTGAATATCTGCAAAACAATTAGGATCAGTGTGTGATATCCCAGACATTGTCTATGTTGGTAGATGTCAAGCTGGTCAGATTGCGTTATTAGTTATTAAATAAAACGAATGGGCGTTCCGATGATACTTCTGAATTAACCAGAAAAAATATTTATTGACACATTTATTGACATGTTGATATTAATCGATATATTTATTTGCACACAGGGTACTAGTACGTGCAAGGAAATGTACATGTATATATGGCAGGTTGATTTCTTAACCATTTACAGTTCAGTTGACCCTTTTCACACACTGCACTGCTCGTTTGTTTGAAGGAGTCTTTTTCTTCTGACCTTCTTGCAGCTGATGCGTCCCATCCTTACTCTTGGACCCTGACCATGTCCTCTCCCGTTACCTGTACCTTTTATTCACGCCTATGCTTGCCATGTATGTACACTTGACACTTACATCTGTATGGGGTCTAAATACGGATATCCAAGTGTGCAGCGTGTCTTTAAGGGTTCACCCTACATATTTCCACTTGATTATACACAGGTCAAGAAGGGCCAGGCAAGATGCATTTTGTAGCGCGAAGCACCCCTGACCAGTTTAAGGCTGATGCTGCAGCGTTTTTGGCGTCGGAAGGCCGTCAGGGCTTTGACATTGTCTTGGATTCCTTACAAGGCGACTACTTCCAGGTGAGAGCTATTTGAGAGAGTACTTCCAGGTGAGAGAGTACGTCCAGGTGTGAGTTCTTTGAGAGAAAGAAGGGGCAGTCCTATTGCTCCATTTAACTTTGATTGGAGCACATCTTTAATTGTAGCACATATGTCACATACCGTACAGACTTGGGTTCAGTCCGCAGCCCCAAACAAATAATTTAGTTTCACACTCCCGCATCAACCCCGCACCCTGGAAATATTTAATTTACACCAACCCCGCACAGGGATTTTTGCCTGACAGGTTCCAAAATACGCCAAAAATCCCCGTTATTAAATCCCGCACCCCCAAAATAAATAGATATTTTTCGTGCGCGCAGTCACCCCGCAGGGCAAAAAACGATATTTTTGCGCGGTGATATAAAGTCTGTACGGTAGCCAATTCTATGGCATAGTGTGAGCAGCCATCCCAGGCTGAATGCCTTTGTAATCCTAACTAAAACCAATTATATGGCAGCTAGTCTAATGCAAGCTGTCAATCCAAAGGCAAAGTCAAATGCAAGCTGTCTCTTGAGTGTTAATCTGTTTGAAAAATGTCAGTGCCCTTGACGCAACTTGGAATTTGGAAAGGAATTTGATCTTAGTATGAGGAAGACGATTTTTTCTGCTTCAGATTTAAGTTCATTCTTCATGATCTGTCACTTGATTTGTCACTTGAAGTTTATACAATGGCATCATATTTCATTGCCCCTTTCTTGCCAAGCACGTTTGCATTGCTGCAATACACATCACACAAGTACAGTCCTTTCACAAATTCTGAGTATCAGTTAGATGCGAATTACAGCGCTTTCAACCCTTTCAACATCGCAGCCAGGTTATGATTTGATTGCTCCTTGCGGCCGAGCCATTGTTTTCGGAGCTGGTAGCTTAACTCCAGGCGTGGGGGCTGACGCTTCTTTACTATCCCTTAAAGGCCAGAGGTAATGCCTCCTCCTACCTTTGTTCCATTTAAGTAAATAGGATTGGTAAAAATGTGCCTTTACTTTGAAATGAGCATGTTTGCACTGTAAGGCAGTTGCACGAACATCATACCTCGCTAACATCAAGTAATGAATCCACGTCTGTGTAAAGCTTGAGCTGGCTATAACAGCATAAACAACATCGATATATGTTTGCAACAATATTCAAACTAAACAGGTCTATTCCTTCGACGCTCTGGACTCTCCTCTGGAATTTGCCCTCTCTCATTAGAACGGTCACAGGTTTTCTGCAGCGACCAAAGGTGAGTTGGCTACTTGGCTACACACACTCTCTGTGTCATGGTTTCTACTAATTCTAGCTCATTCCTTAATAACTGCCTCATTTTCTATGGTCGATTGTAGAAACAGACGTGGCTTTGCTCGAAGCCTCTTCAGAGAAATCAAAAAGATGGATTTTAATCAAGCAAAACATCTATTTTGCGTGCCCATTGTTTCAGTACCTCAAGGTGTATTGCAATGCTATCGAGGAGTGATTCCTTTCAGATTGTAGTGTTCTCAGGTGAGATTTAGAACTCTTGGGCAAACGGTAAGGAAGGCTATCACTGCCCTGGTGATTTTTTAAAATCAAAATTGTTCAGCCCATTTTTGTATCCACACCGCAGTTGGACCTCCTCAAGCTTCCCGGTGAAAACAAAGGTGTCTTAGGGTTTAACTTGATATGGTGAGTGAATGTTTTTGAACGTAAGGGTGACAAGCAATTTCTTGAAGGGCAGATGAATATAAAGGCAGATGAAGATAAAGGCAGATACAATTGAACATTTCTGAACGTGAGGGCTTTTGGCAATGGATCTGCAGTCGAATTTGTTACTCAAGGCGTGAAGGTGTGAAAGAGGCTATCACTGAAAGAGGCTGCCTTGTATAAGGACTAATCAGGCAAACGCTGGAATTACACTCTTCACCCATGGTGGATTCGGATAATTTAAGATTGCCCCACCACAGAGGAAATATTAATGGGAACCAAGAGGGCGATATTTCAGGCCTGTGTACCAAAATGGCTCCTTTTCCTTCAATGGTGAGGGGAGTGGGTTTTCATTGCCTGCATAGTGTATCTTTTCCTAATTTTTAAATCTTACTCATCCTGTATGTTGCCACAAACAGCGCAGACGAGAAGAAAAGCTGGCTATTTTGTGGCACCAGCAACGTTCATCCTTTCCTTATTTTGCAAGACAAGTTGCAAGACAATCTACAATGAATCAGATCCAGTCGCTTGAGAGAGGGTCATATTTGCTGGAGCATGTGTATGGGTGCTTTTGCTGCTAGATTTTTTGCTGCTACGCCAGTAGAATTCACGGAAAAGCATCCTATCGTTAACCGACCAAACTACCCTGAACCAAACACATGCCTCTATGCCTCTGCCAGACTTAAGGCGTGACATGCCCATGTACGAGAGGCTCAAACAAGTCGAGGGACCAAAGGAAGTTGGCAACCGCTCGTAGTTATTGCGTTGCCCATCAGCACTAGCTTGGCTGTTATGCTCCATAATGAATTTGCTTTCCAGCCTTACACAGCACCAAACAGAAAAGCGCTTTGCCACTCTCTGTAGTCAGTTTTTGTGCTTGACCACATTCCTGCCTTCCTCTCAAGCAATATCCTCTAGAACACAATGTGCATCTTTTGCCCCACCGTGTAGTTCAGTAGCAATTGTGTCCTTACTTTACGCTCGCAGGTTGTATGAGAATCTGGATCTATTTACAAGGTTAACAAGGTTTACAAAAAAAGGCCCTTAGTCAAGAAGTGCGTCTGCTAGCCTTATTGTCAGTAGCAATTGTGTCCTGTACTTATCGCCCGCAGGTTGTATGAGAATCTGGATCTATTTACAGGGCTGTATACTTCCTTGGACAGCCTGCAGGTGAGCACCAAATGTGCTTGACACATCTTTCCGTTAACTTTCTCTGCAGCAGTAACAGACCGGCAATTTCTTTTTAGACTTTAAGTACTTGACATAAAAAAATGTGTTTGACGTGATGACACTTGCCTCCTGCATTACAGCTAGATGCACCGCTGGTGGGAAGCACCTATTCATTTGATGAGCTGCCTGCTGCTTTAGAGCACCTACAATCCGGAAAGAGCGTGGGCAAGGTGGTAATAAAAGTAGAGCATGAGAACGGCAACGGGCGATTGTTGTTGTGATACTGCTTTTTGTAATACCGCTTTTGAACTGTTAACACCTGTGGTGCCTATTGCAAGTACTCAAAATGTTTATGTAGCATGAACTTGTGCTTGTTTGTCCTTGCATGTTGTGATAACCAAGATCCAAGGAAGAGCAGTTGTTCTGGCTGTTGAGATTTGCAGTCACACTACAATGGAAGTTTTTGTATTTGAATCTGGGTGTCGTATTTTGTCACGCCCAATCGTTGGCAGCGACGGATCGTGTGACGGAGCAGTTAAATTGGTTGACAGTTGAGAGTTTCTTTATGTCTTGTTCAATAAGCTGGATGGCGAGTCTTATTGATGACCTTTATCTTCTGGATTTGATAGTTTTGGTAACCAATTGACAACATGTGAACTTTAAGAGGTACCATTAGAAGGGATCCTCAAGAGACCTCAAGTACCGTGTAAGGTCTCCGATTCTATTTGTTCTTTCGTTTACATTATCAAGGTGTAACAACAATGAGGCCGAGATCTCTATCTGAGCCATGGGTCCCAGCTCCGGGAAGGAGCAGCAGTATGGCAGCGACACAAAGCTGAGTAGACACAGTAGTAGACACACATACATGTGTGCAGAGAGCGCACAAGGGCATGAGCCAGAGAACTGGTAGAAGCATTAGGGACCAGCGATGCAAAGAACTCACTCCTCTGCTGGATGGTTTTTCCACCTTGGAGGCCTTTCTTGGTCCGAAGGCGTCACCAATTATACTTGCAGTGACCGTAATTTGATCTGACAATTTGTTTTTTTCTGTGTTGGAGTGCCAGGTTCGAGGTGCTGCCAGCTGCTATATTTATCTAATTGTTCCTGGACGGAGCCGTCTTTTTACACTCTTTTTGTATGCCTGAGCAAGGCACAAAGGATAATCAATGTGGGTCAGGAGGGGTGTGTGCCGTGGCACCCAGACTCACACCTTGAATGTTGTTGTATAAGTTGTATTGTAGTACATACCTTGCTTTTTTTAATGTAGGTGCAGGTCTGAATGGAGTGCTCATTCAGTTCGTCAGTCAGGTTTTAAATCTTATGGTCATCCAGATTGAAGTCTGCCAGAGGTTTGTCTGTGTAGTCTCTGTAAATTGGAGACAAGTATGCTGTGCTGTTAAAAGCAAAAGTAAAAGTCTACGCTGGAAGTCACCAGCGTGCATTAAGGAAAAGCTCCCAACTAGTGCTCACACTAGCCAGAGCCCCACCGAAAACGCTGTGCTGTGATTTTGCTTCTTGACATTGAGGATCAGGCCTAGTGTCTTCACGTCTTCACATAATTCAAACTCATTCAGGTGAACCGCAACTGGTTTGGACTCAGTTTTTTGTCTTTAGCAAGCTGGAAATCTGAGTTGCGGGTGGTTGGGAAGAGCATACAGCACTAGGTAAAAATAAGATAGCATCGGAACAAGAAGAGGCTTTCAAAGCATGTGCTGCCTGTTAGGTTTGGCAGCAACCAACAGGGCATTGTTTTGTTGACAGTGTTTCTCGTATCTAGGCCCTGATCTGCTAGATAATCTGTACTACCTATGACATGTCAGTGTAGGCAGTTTAGTTGGCACTGCATGGTCCCTTTTCTCATAGTAGGCAGTGATAACACAGTCAGCCTATGCTGTCCATTGAAAAGAAAAACTACGCAGGCAGTAAAAACCACCACTTCCCACATTAATTGAGGAAAAGGAGCACTTTTGTACCGGGTACCATAAAGCTCCTCAACCACAATCCATTGGTAGTGCGTCATTTGTTGACAAAAACGAAAAGGTTCCCTGCCAGCTAAGTTTGTTTCTTGCTCCTAACAGCTGCACCACCTCTGATCTGACGGTGAGCTAACGCTTCCAAATAGAGCGTATCGGCAATGCCCCAAGTGTTTTTAACATTCAAGAGCTGGCCCAACGAACTCCTCGCTAAATACGAGAACAAGGAATTTAGCTTGGACATCATCCAAACCCACGCCAAACCAAACAAACCCCCTAGAACAGCTGCACACAACACTTGATCCGTCGTATGGTACCCTAAGTATACACGGGACCATGCAACACACGCCGCACTCACTACACAAAGTACAAGTTCCATTAGGCCCATCAGAATCGACACAACTGACTTTTGCTCCAGGAAACGCAGGAGCAGCCCTGCTCTAATCGCCGCAGCACAGACCTGCTTGCAGTTAGCATTCATGGTGTGCGCATGCGAGCGTGAGTGTAGTAAACACGATGGAAGTAAAATACATGCCACCAATGAGCCTTGCTTCAGTTGTCGCAGCATAGACCTGATGGGTGTAAGTTTTCCACGGAGAGCAAACATAAAGCACCTGAACCTCACGAGGTTTCTAGGCTTTAGTTAGGGGAGCACCAGGAAAGAAGAAAAGCGCAAGTAGTTTATTGCTATTGGCCATTGGCATGAATCAGGGTTGGATGGTTTTTGGGTTTTGCACAGCTTGATAGATAGATCAACCATATACCTATGATAAACCATATATAAACAGGGTATATATAAGGTATTTTAGGCAGGAAAATCACCAAATAAGGTCGTACATATATTACGGTGTATATATACAGTTCTGGCCAACCCTAATTAATTCACAACGTTCCGCCTGGAGCGAAATGGGGGAGGGGAGGAAGAAAAAGAAGAGCTACGCAGGCAGGGATAACCACTCCCACATAGGCTTGGAGGAGAATTTAGCTTAATATCAAGAATTGTGTTACATGGCATCTTTAGATGGACACGTGTGCAAACCATCTTCAGTTTGTATTTTGAATTGTCTTGTGTTCTTGGAGTAGTGTATGTGGGCTTCACGGCCAGAAATTCAGTTCGGCGGCTTTCACCCATAAAACATCATGTAACAATACAGGTAGAAATGGACTGCATCCGAGTACCATAAGTTGCGTGTGTGATGACGGGAGGCCAGGGGAGCAGGCACCCAAATGACCACAGGCGTCAAAGGGCCTGGGTTGCTGGAAGGTGTGCTTTAAGGTCCTGGCCAGGGCCTCGCAACAGACAAACCCTAGCACCACGAAGAACAAGTGCACCTCCCTGCAATCAGATGAGGAGTGAAAGGAGTTTGGTTGCAAAGGGATTTAGTGGCGTGTGTGTTTTTGTGTATGTGTGTGTGTGTATGTGTGCGCGTGTGTGTGTGTGTGTGTGTGTGTGTGTGTGTGTGTGTGTGTGTGTGTGTGTGCGTGTGTGTGTGCGCGTGTATGTGTGCGCGCGCGTGTATGTGTTTGACTGTATGTGTGTGTGTGTGTGTGTGTGTGCGTTTGTCCATGCATGCGCACACCTCCTTGAATATGCCGCAGATGCCATGAATAGTACCGCGAGAAAGGGAAGGAAAGAAATGTACGCAAGGAATTGCCCTTGCTTGTCCCCTTCCTCATAGAAAGTAGCGGCAGTGTGACTCAAGACCATGTCTATTCTAACTCCCACAAAACGAGTAACATGGTTGCTATAAGAACAAACCTATTGTAAAAGCTCAATTAATTATTAATTTGATTATTATATACTTTGATACTACATATTGGGAGTACATGGCAATTCAAAGGCATTTCCTGTTCAAGGTACACACGGATGCACGCAGGCATGTAAACATACACACAAACGCGCAAACAGGGACACACAAAAACACATACACTCACAGATGCACACTCGCTTGCACACGCATGCACACACGCATATGTGCACACACATGCACATGCACACACGCACGCACACACACGTATACACACACACACGTGTGTACGTATATACACATTTATGCACACACACAAATACACACACACACACGCACACACACACACACACACACACACACACACACACACACACACACACACACACACA
>Ga0307942_1002800_pt1 | contig 14137 bp, 14 predicted proteins | sample OrgLakmetagen175_FD_201846 | JGI IMG/M metagenome (GOLD analysis project Ga0307942, IMG submission 201846) | Saline water microbial communities from Organic Lake, Antarctica - #175 | ecosystem: Environmental > Aquatic > Non-marine Saline and Alkaline > Saline | place: Antarctica: Organic Lake...
ACCTGGAATGGCTGCTCAACCTATGAGAACGAGGTAAACCTCAAAACAAACAAAGTAAAAAAAGGGCTGTGACGCAACTGGAAAATGCTAACCTTACAGACACGAGAAGAAGTAGGCAAAAACACATCAAAGTGTAGACTTTGTTCACCAAAGTAGACGCATACTGAAAAATAGTTACCTTTCAAAAGGTCAAAACCCACACACATTGCACACAAATAAGTTGGACAAGTTGGAAACGCAGGGACAACTGGAGTTTGAACACAAGTGTTTGATGTTAGAACCTCTCGTTGTGCATGTACTGCTCCTCACACACGAGTTTATATAAAATGTTATTTGCCTCCCTCATTCTTGGTATCCTCAGTGTGACAGATGTTCAGCAACATGAAGTTCATGTGATTTCCGATTCCCAATTCATTCCCAAAACACAAAGATGATGATCCCCCCTCTTTAATTTATTGCGGTTGGTTGGTCCTGGCAGATGCTTGATTGTTTACTAATTTTATTCAGTGTTGCAAACAATGTTGTGCCTTTTTTCCCTTTCTAGGGGTTTTTTTGTAGGTGCTACAAGTCTGGCGCTACAACAACAATTATCCCAGTTTTTACACGTTTTACATACGCAGCCTAGCAGTCGCACGTTTTGAATGATGGCTTAACTCGTAAACCTTGTAAGTTGCATTGCAGTTGGGGTTATTATCCAATCAAATTGAATTAAATAGTGAGAGACTGTACCACCTGAGCTACTGTTGCTGCCTGCGTCATGCCTCATGTGTGTAACTGTCCACAGGCGATTTTTACTTTTCCCTGAGAATTGTGAGCATCTGATACAGCCGAACTAGTTATCAAATTCTCTAAGAAATTCAGCAAAAGTTCCCGCTGGATTTGCGCACAAAACAGATGGTCAGGGCAACAAGAGCATGGGCGATTAGTTCTTATACTTTGCAGGAATCTAACGCAAAAGTAGATAGATTAATGCCCACTGCGAAAAGTAGAAAATATGGCGCCGGTAAGACGGCGTGATTATCAGCACAAATGAAGAAAACGTGCAGATGATGTTTGTACCAACACAGGCAATGCCAAAATAATGTTTGAAAGCAAACAAAATTTGATCATGAACTTACAATCGATCTACTCGCAGTAACAAATCGCGGTACACCAAAACAATCATCGACGACCTTCACACTTGCAAAAGCAGGTAGATGGTCAACCGTCTGTATGCCTCGCAATATATCCGCAACCAGAGAAGCTTGGCCCCTGCCGGCGGTCTGCAATCAGTGAGGAAACAAATCACCACTTGCAGTGATAACACGTCAGCACGATTTAGGGCACATTGGAGGGAGGGGCCTCTGTAGGTGCTTGAAGCAAGCAACGCCCTCACAATAGAACACATTGCACGTTTGAATTGGATAGCACATTCATTACCATATTTAACGCAGCCAGTCCTACAAATACCCACCATTTAAAGCACACCTGTATGTCTAGATATAGCACTGGTTGCTCTAGGTTTCAAGCAACGTCTCACTCAACGCAAAAGACCTGTTGCGTTTACATTGTGAGTGGCAGAAGAATTTTACCCATACCAAAAATGCAAACGAACACGAAAGAACTTGGACATGCCACTTGTTGTTCCCAATTCAAGCGGCTCAAAGCCCTTCCCAACCTATACCTATGAATTGTCAAACCAATAGCATGTTTCTGCCGGGCACCGAGTCTGAGTGCAAATTTTAAACCCACCTCTAGCCCGATAAATCCTCCCGCAACGAGCATGTCCACTGCTCCTGAGCAGATCGCCTAGATTGTGCAATCAAGGAAGGAGAGTAAGTCGAGCTATGCAAAAAATTGAACAAAGGAAGATGAGGACGGGAAGGCAAGAGTCGCCTTTTAAATATCGAAATACAGCACCCAGAGATGCAACAGACACAGCTTGAGCATCTCAGCACCCAGAAATGCATCAGTCACAAATTAAGCATTTTAATACAGCAACCAGATTGCATCAGTCACAAATGCCATTAAGGAGTGTGAGCTAGAGACTGTAATGAAAAGGTGACTGTGCCTCACCCAGCCGAGCTTTGTGTAGAGGGAATGATGAAAGGTGCGCGCGTGCGTGTGCTTGCGTGCGGGTGTGGGTATGATGTGTTTTTGTTGTGTGTGTGCATTTGTTTGTTTTGCGTGCATGCGTGCGTTTGTGTGCGTGTGTGTGTGTGTGTGTGTGTGTGTGTGTTTGTGAGAGACAGAGAGAGAGAGAGAGAGAGAGAGAGAGAGAGAGAGAGAGAGAGAGAGAGAGAGGGAGAGAGAGAGAGAGATGAACATAAAACATAGGTGCATACTACAGCAGCAAACACATGCCGAGCAAAACAAATTGACCTGAAGGCTATCCAGCCCTTGCCTCTGGCCACCATCTATTATCTATCACCTATGTATCACCTATATACAATCCATCACCTGAAGGCTATCCAGCCCTTGCCCCTGGCCACCATCTAAAGCACTCCAGGGTTCGTGCACGCCCACCTACATGTGGATTTTATCGTGTAAATGAGATGCTCGCTTGTTTGTAATAAAATATAACGAGGCTACCTCATTGGACTTAGAAGGAGGTACAGCACTAAAATGAGTGCACTCGTACAGACTACATTATACATTTGATCAGCAACAAAGCAGCACATACAGCTTGTAGCATGACCCTTGTTGCACAGCACACACAGCTTATAGCATGACCCAAATTTGCGCCAATTTTCCTGTGCCGGAGACGTAGCAGCCAACCACCAGCTGGTCGAGAGATAATACGCCACAACCGCACCCACACAGTAGTCACTACAGAACTTACCTCTGTCTGTAGTCCTGCCGCCATTGTTGGCGAGGGTATATAGGGAGGGTTACTTAGCACACCACCCAAACACCCTGCCTTTGCCTGGCTTGCTCCTTGCGAACCACCGACAGCTGCAGCTTCCGTGGGATGATCAGGACTTGACTCCGTGGGATGATCAGGACATGACTCCGTGGGATGATCAGGACATGACTCCATGGGATCAGGACATGACTGCTGCTGAGGTGAACGAGTGCAGTCTTGTAGACACTGCTGGTGGTTATGATTCTGATCGTGGTGAGGTGCTTGATGCAGACTGCCTGTTGGCTCTACGCTACACGCAACACCACTGTCCGTGCTAGAGAGGGGTGATGCTGACAAACAGGGTGAAGGGGGGTACAGCGTCTGGTGAGGTGCTGCTGCTGCTCCAGGGCCCGTGATAACTTCATCCCCACTCCATGTGAGTGCTGTGCTACTTGAGTCTGTGTCAGCTGCCCTGCCTGCGTGCACAAAACCTTCCTGCCTGCCTAAACCGTCGGAGGAGCTGGTGGCATCACCGCAAGCAGAGCTAGCAGGCAAACTGGTGGACGACTGGCCTGCCAAGGCAGGGCTGTTGTAGTGTTCATCAGGCAAGGAGCTCCTACTGGATGCACAAACTTCGGAGGAGCTGCTGAGTGCCTCATTTGCAAGAATGCCCTCTGCTACAGTGCTTGCGTGTGTGCTGGTGCTTGGTGCAGTTGCCGCTAGGGCAGCACACACGGGCTCAAACCAGGAGCCACACAGCACCGTCACATGACGGCCGTAGCCTGCTGAGTTTGCGTTTGTGGACGCGTAGGCAGCTGCGACCGGGCTGAGGTCAACAGCTAGGACGTGTGCATCCTGTGCACAGACAGTGTATTTGTTGCGTAGGAGGCATTATGAGGTGCTGAGGCCAGCAGCTAGGATGCGTGCATCCTGTACACTCCTGTACACAGACAGTGCAGTTGTAGTTGTCGAGCAGGAGGTGTTATGAGGTGCTGAGGTCAGCAGCTAGGACGCGTGTATTGTTCAAGAAGCTGGACGTGCCAGTCTTATTGATAACCTTTATCTTCTGGATTTGGTTGTTTTTGTAATCAATATTCAATTAACAACATGTGAGCAGCCTGAGAGGTACCTTTAGTAGAGGGGATCCTGTACATCTAGGTAGGACAAACGCACCCAGCTGCACACCTTGTTAGCCTGTTGCAGGGCCTCTGCTGCTGTATTGACAACGGCACACATCCCTATTGAAACCCCATTACGTGGACAGATACTGGCAGCCGCACAACACCGAAATCATGAGATGGAACAAACACCTGTGCCTCTGCACACCTTGTTGTATTGCTGCAAGGCTTCTGCTGCTGCAATGGCAATGGCGCCGCTGCCTGTACCCAAGTCCACCCACGGAAGATTCGCCAGAGCTGGAGATTGAGCGAGTGCCTCTGATACTAAATCTGAGGGAAGTGCATTCAGTAGGAAAATAACGTGAAGTGCGCTGCTTAAGCAGCTGGGCACTATTGTCTTATACCACATGCGCGGGGCCACATTCAGTAGGAAAGTAATATGGAGTGCGCTGTTCAAGCAGCAGGGCAATATTGTCTGATACCACATGCGTGGGGACACATTCATTTGGAAAGTAATATGGGGTGCGCTGTTCAAGCAGCAGGACACTATTATCTGAAAACACATGCTTGGGGAACACATTCAGTAGAAAAATAATATGCGCTGTTCAAGCAGCAGAGCACGATAATCTGATACCACATGCTTGGGAACACATTCAGTAGGAAAGTAATATGGAGTGCGCTGTTCAAGCAGCAGGGCACTATTGAGGTATGGCAATGAAAGGTAATGAGGAGTGTCCAGGTGCAAGGAAGGAAGCTAAGCTGAAAACCAGACCTGAGTCAGCCTGCCTGAGCTTAGCCTTCACAGTGGAAGTGTAGCCTTCACAGTGGAAGCATTTGTTTAGCCCTCACAGTGGAAGTGTAGCCTTCACAGTGGAAGCATTTGTTTAGCCTTCACAGTGAGGAAACTACAGGGTTTTTTGAAAGAACTAAGACTGCTGTGCACATCATGGAAAAAATTGTGAATATTTATGGCGAAAGCACGACCCTGAAGCTGAATTACAATAATTGTGCACGTAGATAGGACATGCACGTGTAGGCACACTCCCTCCCTCCCTCCTCACGCGTTCACACCCACCCACACCCACACACCCACAACCACCTGCAAATATTTCAGTTTCAGGACGAGGAATGAGTACACCTGGCCCAACCGCTAAGATGTGCTGCCGCCAGTGTGCACTAGCAATGAGGTACTGGAAAGGCACACGATCCTGCACGCATAGGGTTGGCCAAAACCATACATTCATACTTTATATACGTATATGGTGCAAACATACATACAGCATAATTAGCAGGGAAATTGCTATACATACGGTCACATACGGCGTGTATACACGGTTTTGGCCAGCCCTATGCACCCACCCACAGGGAATTGTGCACTAGCATTGAATGGTTTTTGTGTAGTGGCTCAGGTAATTGTGTGGAGTGGCTACAAAAGGGAGGTGCACTAGAAGCAAGTAATCGTCATGGCTGCGACAGGAGCGTTCTGAGTAGATGTGTGAAGTGACTGTGAGAGAGGTGCACAGAGCTAAAGCGTGTAGTCACTGCAAAAGGCGCACTCAGAGCAGATGCGTGAATTGACTGTGAGAGATACCGTGAGAGAGGTGCACAGAGTTTAAGCGTGTAGTGGCTGCGAGAGAGGTACGCAAGCATTATTAAAATGCAAGGTCGTATCTATTGAGATTGAAAGGGATGCAAGCCTAATAATTCCCAGAGGGGGTTATCTGAGGCCAAAAATGGTACAGTTTTGGCATGCTCCCAGGATATGGGCCCCGTAACTGGCAAGTTTCAAGCTCAGCTCTGATATGTAGATTCCAATGCAGCCGAGCTTGAAACTTGCCAGTTACGGGGCCCATTCCTAATCGGCCGCGGCGTGAACGCTACTTTTTGAGCAGCCATATGCTGTATCTGACCAGCCAGCGCACCAAACTGAGTGATTTAGTATTTTGAAGTCCTTATAATAAATAAAGATCATTATTGCAAGAGAAATGGGGCAAAAAGACTAAGTGGTTGCGAGATATGCAAATTAATGTGCCATTTCCCCTGGAAAGCACCCATTTAGGGTACAAGTGCACCACGTGCGCTTCTACTCCTGTCATTCTGTACGCAGGGCGACTTGTCTAAATCTGAGCACATGCTCGGGTAGCTTATAAAGTCAGCATCAGTTTAAAGCTAGGTTGGGTCCAATTTAATGAAGTGACGTGTGAGTAGTTGCACCTTTCATGTAAAAAGGAGTATGCTTTGGCTTTTGCCCAGATAACCCCCTCTGATTAAGTCCTTTGGCACGTCCTCTTTTTGTTTGATGCATGATACACCGTGATAGCATTTTCTAGGATTAAAAACGCTTAGCCCACAGCGGAAGGTATGTGTGTTGTAAGTAGATCTTTTAATCATGCATAATACAAGCAACTAGCACTTATAGAGGAGAGGCGACCAGGGTTGTTAAGTATTTCATATTCCGTTAACAATTCAATATTCCTCTCTTGCATTAATTCAAGCGTGTCTGTATGTGTGTGTGTACGTTGATGTGTGTATATGTGTAAGTGTGTGTGAGTGTGTGTGTGTGTGTGTTCGTGTGCTTGTGTGTGTCCGTTGATGTGTATGTGTGTGTGTGTGCGTGTGTGTGTGCGCTTGTGTGTATGTGTGTGTGTGTGTGCCTTTTCATGGGCTTTTGTGTATGTTGATGTGTGCGTGTGTGTGTGTGTGAGTACGCACACAACTGAAAAATGAGCAAATGAGTGACACCACCTACCGCACCTCCAATCGCAGCTTCCACCATTTTTGCAGCTCAGCAACGGAGGCCCTCAGCTGCAGAGACCAGCCTGCTCGGGTGCCCCCTCTACGAACAGCTGCCCCCACCTCTGACTCCAAGAACCGCCAGCTGCAGGGCATCCACACGTCTTGAGGCGCGTAGCGTACTGCCTGGGTACAGGTAAGAAAGTTTAAGCGGGCATCTAAGTATAAGCGCGCTCTTTTCTGTAAGCACACATATCTTCAAATATGCCACGGTTTGGTTTCAGGGTTAAAGGACGGTGTGTGCAATTGTAGAGAGAATGAGGTGTCCCATTGCCATGTATACTGTAGGAGCTTTGTGCATCTTGTCTGGTGTAAGCTCTACAGCCCATAAAATGGTGGGGTTCATTGGTTGATTGCTTACATTCAGTGATCCTTCGTGCCTTGTTAGCGAGCCAAATCAATGATAATTCTTGGCTTCCGAATAAAAGGCTCTTAAGAATTAGTGACACGGCTGTCAGTGTCACTGATAGCCAGCCACATGCATATGGCGTGCAAGTGTGTAGTGACAAGTTCCATAGCTACCGAAATACTTACCGCGATTGTGTCATCAAGCACCCAATTCAACTCCCTCTGCACTCGGACATAGTGTGGACAAAAGCGTTAGGTCACCGACATCGACGCACACACAAACAAAACACAGGTGCAGCTGACAAGCATTCATCTTAATACGACCTTGAGCTCAGATTCAGAGGGTCCCAAATCCTGCCGCTCAAACGAGTCTCCAATTTGGGCCACCTTCTCTGTCATACTCTCGTGCCACGAAAGGACTGCGTGCGCAGGCGTGCAAAACAGTTACTAAAAGCTCCATGTTTATGCAACAACACAGCGCATCCGAGGCAAAGCTCACCAGCGTCAACTGAGTCTTCATGGATAGGCGGCCGGTGGCATAGGGGGACTGCCACTGTTTCTGCTGCGTTACAACGGCGTGCCCTGTGACAGCTGCTGCGCCGGAATGGCACCGCTCTGAGAGCTAGCGGATGCTGCACGAAAGGAGCACAGTGTGCCCGCATCTTTTTCCTGACCAGGTTCATATTATGGACAAAATGGACAGTGTATGGGCCAAACGTTAAATTATGGTATAAGTTTTAGTGTCAGTTTGCATGTGCAATTTGAAATATGTTATTATTTCGTGAATAGTGAGTATTAAAATCTAAAAATGCTGATTCCAATTTCCAGCACATTCGATATGAATAAAAAGAAAAGATAGGGATGGAGAGAACGAGGCCTCCAGACTTTTCTGCCCTCAGCCTTGTTCCCCAGGTGACGAAAGAGCGCACGTCAGAACGCACAGCAAAACCAAAGGCTTCCGCTCTCAACTTGCAACAACCTGCAGTAAGTCTTTTTGTCTTGTGCTACCATTGTGCGTGTTTGTGCACGTGCGTGCGTGTGTGCGGGATGCGTTTAAATGTGCATGTGCGTGTTACGCTGCTTTATTTGTGTCTATAGCAACCGCATAAAGCTGTATCGATGCGTTTATTTGTGGTGCAAGCATACGAGTTCATGTAGTTCTAAGCAATTATACAGCCACATTGCACACACGCTGCACTGCAACAAAATACAGAATTTGAAGGGAGCTGGGAGTGAAAACTTGTATTTGGCCCCCCAAAGCAGCAGCCCAGATATACACCGAGCTAACCAGCCAGAAGGTGGGTGCTAGGTTTGTCAGTATTGCCATGAGGAATTGGGCTCGCATACACGATATTACTTACAAGCGCAGAGCAACTCACTCATATGTTGGGTAGTCTTGCTACGTTAAACTGGCATTGCATCCTGAGCACGTGCAGGATAGTCCCTACATTACAGTATTAAAGTAGCATTGCAACCTGAGCACATGCCTGGTGTTCGCTTGCGGGGTTATTGGTCTTAACGTAATAACAGTGTATGCTCGTACTCTCTCAAAAACACACAAACACACACACACACACATACACACACACATTTGTACACATACAAATTCACACAAGCATGTGCAACATGCACACACAAGCAGGGCCCTGGTCGTACAAGAAGCAACCCATCCCCACCGTCCAGCCCTCCTTGCCCCCGCTGGCAACCTCCCACTCCTCAGAATTTGCGCTACCTCGGCTAGACGTGCCACCAACAAAAGCGGCCAGGTTGGTGCATTGTCGTTACATTTTGAGCATCCTGAAAGCCTGGGGTGGGCACTTGCACTTATGCCCTCACAGGCACACATACACAGACAGTTTGTGATCGATCAAACACACAAGCACATGCACATCCATTGTCATTGAAAGCAGGAATAACAAAGATGAAGATAGGAGCCCCGCAGGCGCTTTTCGCCAATACCGTATACCCTCCCCAAAGAGCCATGGGCCTTTGCAGCAGCAGCAACAGCAGCAACAGCAGCAGCAGCAGCAGCAGCAGCATCAGCATCAGCATGGGGAAGGGTTTCAGCAAGGAGAGGGGGTAAGCAGTACGGGCACTTCAAACCTGGCGCAGGTGAACTTTGAGCAAGTTTGGATATGTGCAGCTTCTATGCATGAATTTTTAAATTTTTTACATGTTTGTAAGCCTCCATTACCATCAGCTGAACATTATGTCCATATAATAGCGTGGCAATTGTGTGGATATAAGTGTTGGACTCACGTCTAATTCAGCACATAGTGCTTGTGTAATTTTGGCTTAGAAACAGCCTGCTTACAATATTTTACTTTTTTCGCCCCTTCAGCCATATTTCATTCTGTCTTGTCTACTACTCTTCACAGAAACGAGCAAACGTTCCTCAACATCACTACTTTTACCTTTTATCCCTCGATCCTCTCCTGTTTCCCTCAGCACGTTTTCCCTCCTTTTACCTCTAACATTGTTGGGGATCTGCGCAATGGGAGCAATGGCTTAAAGCATTCCCTCATATTTGCATTGAGCGCAGCCCTTCCCTTTTACGGCATGGGTGGGCAGGTGGTCTAATGAAAAGCATGTTGTTCATTCGGACTTCTCTTTTCTGTTTCACCGTTCTCAACCCCCTCCAGCCGTTTAATCGCTCCCATTTGCAATGCTTCTCATTCAACATCTCCTCAACTTTTCACAGTGCTACCAGGGAGACAATCCTGCAGCAGCAGCGGCAGCGTCTTTTGCCTCCGGCTATCGAGCAATTGAGGCAGCTCAGCAGCAAAACTTGCATGCCCTACAGCAGAGGGCGGGCCAGCTGTCTTTGGACACCGCTCAGCTGCAGGTCAGGGGTTGTGTGGAGCATGGAGCTCTCGGTTGTATAGTAACGCAGCATTGTTACATTGTCACCTAAAGTTAACATGTGCCCAATGCATCTTGCTGTCTTTAGATATTGCTCAGCCACAGGTCAGGGGCTATGTGGAGGCGCTTTTGATATAGTAGTGCAGCACTGCTGTCTTGTTAGACACATGCTCTATCCATCTCCCATTACTGGGACACCGCTGAGCAGCTTGTCAGAGACAGCACGTACATTGGTTTGCGTATTGTGTTGTAAAGTGTGCACTCTCCACAAAAAAGACTGTGCTAGAGACAGCATGCAATTGGTTTGCGTACTGTGTTGTAAAGTGTGCACTCTCCACAAAAAAGGCCGTGCCACCTGTTTCATACAGCTGTAGTCTTCCAATGACTTCCTCTTTCATGTGCGTGACCGTATGGGGTCTGAGTAAACAGCCTGTTTCTTGCTTGCCCCATCAGATATCTTTAATTATTAAAGCGCACCCAGAAGGCACGCACGCTTTACGTGAAGACTGATGCATAGATGCTCATGCGCAAGTGCTGCATCACTACAAACACACACACACATACACACATACACACTTGCACATGCGTACACATACTCACACTCACACTCACACACTTTTGCACACACACACGTACGCACACAGGCACTGCAACGCTCTGGTGCTTTAAATGAGTCCCAGCTGTCAGCCCTGCAGCGAGGCCTGTCCAGCCCCCTCAACCATTCCTCTCCCGCCCCTGGATCGCAATGGATGCCGGCACCTGACCATACGCCACAGCAGACATACCCTCAGCAACCCCAGCACCAGCACCAGCAGGTCCATGAGTGGCACATACAGCAGCAGCAGCAGCAGCAGCAGCAGCAGCAGCAGCTCCTGTTGCAGCAACAAGCCTCAAAGCCTCCTCCTTTTGGGATAGAGAAGGAGGACTCTACAGCTCGCCTTTTGAGATTCAACCAACCCAGCCCGCCTGCGCCCCCTGGTGTGTACTGGTGGTGTGTCCTAGTCTGGTGGTGTGTCCTAATCTGGTGCTCTGTCCTAGTCTGGTGGCGCGTGGTTTTGCTTTTGGTTATTTTAATCGTCAAAAAGGTGCCCAAGCAGCTCCTTTTCCTGGACTTGTATGGGGAGCGTTTTTGGACGTCAGCTCCGCTTCGTTTTCACCTGCCTCAATGTTGCCAACTTGAATTGAGTTTGCACCTGATGCACAGCTCAGACCTAAGTACTTGTGCCTGCATACCTTGCATTTTTCAAATCGAATTGCCTCATTCAACGACTTTTCTCTTGCTTCTGACCAATCAGGTGGTTCCATCATAAAAGCGGCGACCGGTACAAACCCAATCTTCAGCAGCCTGCCCTCCAGCACCAATCCATTCAGCACTGCCCCCCACGAAAGCGGAGCGCCCACTCTCCTGTCTCACAGCAAAGATGACCCTCTGACGATCGCGTTTGAAAGCATTGCCGGCCATTTGGTAGGTCCTAGCACACTTTTGCATGTGTGTTTGTAATTTGGAGGGGTATATGCATTCATTTGTGTGTTTTTGTGCGTATGTCGGTGTGAATCTGTGTGTGTATGTGTGGATTTGCTTGTTTTCGTGTGCGTGTGTGTATATCTGTGTGTGTGGGTTTGCAAGCGCATGTGTTGTACATGTCGTCACAAGCACATGTGTCGTACATACTACTTGGGGCAGCATCCAGACAAATCTTTCCCATCCAGCATCTGCACTCGCATCCCTGTATGCATGTACGCAAACGCAAACCATCACATTTTATTCATCTATGGAAATGAGTGTTTCATCCTTATCTTTTAACACGCTCACCCGCATCCAAACCTCATGCATGTTTAAAAGAAATTATCATCCTTGAGGCAAGTGACCCATCCTTGTCACACTTACCCTCACCCTCACCCTAATCTCATTACTTAAAAATACGTCCTTGACACAAGTGTTTTAACCTTGACTCGCTCACCTTCATTCTAATTTCTTACAAGTAGTATGACCCAGTGGTTGATGGGCTGCGTCAGATCCATGGTACATATGGCCTCCCTGCCATACCGCCTCACGCAATTACACGCAAGGCACTCCTGCTTAAGGTGTGTATGTGTGTGCGTGCTGTGTGCATATGCGTGTGTGTGCTCCTGTTGTGTCTGTGTTTACAAATGCGGGTATGCGCGACTTTTTGTGCATGTGAATGGATGTGTTGAATTGTTGGTGAGCGTAGGTATGTCCACGCCATCACACACAAGGCAATGCTGCTGCTGAAAAGATGCAGATGTATGTGCACAATTTCAGTAGACTCTTTCATATAGACGTGCACAATTTCAGTAGACTCTTTCATATAGACTTGCACAATTTCAGTACTCTTTCATATAGGCGTGCACAATTTCAGTAGACCCTTTCATATAGACGTGCACAATTTCAGTAGACCCATTCATATAGACGTGCACAATTTCAGTAGACCCTTTCATATAGACGTGCACAATTTCAGTAGACTCTTTTTTATAGACGTGCAGTGTTTTTAAATTTGACACATGTTTTGGACAAGCTTTCAACAGGCTACGCTCTTGCTGGCGTTTACAATTTATCTGCATCTTGAAGGCTAAGCTGTGTGAGTCCACACATTCTTATGATCAGCATATCATAGTGCATGGATGTACGATGGGGGTAAGCACTCCTGCAATCAATTTTGTATCATAATCATGTCGTCAATAGTAGCCAAATGACCCAGAAACAGCTACTTGTTTGTCTTCCTTATCTCCAACTTCCTCCAATCGCCAGATTGAGCAGAATGCTTTTGCGTTCATAATCAATTGTTGAAGTTACGGCAAACCAATCTGGCCAAACATTGCGAGTGCAAAACCTGTTGTGTTGCCTTTTGCCCTGCTACAGATTCCTGTCGTGGACGAAGCCTTGCAGCTAGACATTCCAGCGATGGTAAAGGACAGGTCAGGGCATGCATGCCTCGTCATTCTTCCGTCTGACAACCCCCCTACACGAGTGAGTATTTTTACGCGAATTAATGACATCACGAGCAGACGACTTCACCTGTAGGCCATGTATGGGGTTGGCCAGAATTGTACATATACATTGTATACTACCGTATACATACATGGAAATTTGCCAGCTATAAATACCATGCAAACACTGGTTCTGGCCAACTGTACACATGTAGCATGCACTTGTGGTTTGTGTAATAGTAGAGCGTGCAGTAAGTGCATAGAGTAACGCTTGTCGTGCACGCATTTGGTGTGTGTATAAAGTGTGTGTGTGTCTGTGTGTGTGTGTGTGTGTGTGTGTGTGTGTGTGCAAATGCCTATCAGAACTTGCACCAAATCCTTCTCATTCTTAGCATCCTACCCTTCTTATTCTAATAGTGTTAATTGAAAACCCCTATCTTACCCCCACACGTTTTCAGTATGGACTCAGATTGATGTTTGCGTACTTGCACGTGCCAAACATGCTTGACATCAACAACTGCAACTGGCAGTTGCTTATGTGCATTAGTCACCATCCTCCCAACAAAGGGCACACAAAAAAATCTCCCAGGGTTTTCAATCAATTTACTGATCCAGATGCACCATGCCAGCGTTGAACATCCCTCTGCAAACACTGGTATTTGACCAAGCAGGGTGAGGCACTGGCGGACAAGAGTTAATAACGGAGGGGAAATTATGACATACTTATCACGCTCAGCTTGAAATATAGTAACGTCCGCCCCATGCAGGGTGAGGCTCTGGCTGTTGAAAGCCTGTTGAAGGAGCTGCTCAGGGAGCCTATGAAAGCTGCCCACAAGTGAGTATGTTGCAGACTGGTAACGAATGGCGCAGAACAACTTATTTGACAGTAAGGAGTTCAAATGAGGCTGGACATTGCTAAAGAAGGTCATTCATAACGTATGTAAGGTCATCTCGCCACTTTCTCCTTTCCTCCCTGACTTGTTGTGCACAATGCACACACACACGTACACACACACGCACACACACGCACGCACGCGTGCACATGCACAGGGCCACCGCTTGGCGCTCCCACATGCTGAGCACAATGTGCTCTGACGCTATGTGCGCTGTGAGGAAAGGCATGTACGGCACGTACCTTCGCCATACGTGGTTTGTGAGCACACCCCAAGGGAGGGCCAGCACTCTCACGCCAAAGCTGCTGGGCCAGCAGCTAGGGTCATCAAGTGTGCTGGAGCTGATGAAG
>Ga0307942_1002802_pt1 | contig 14134 bp, 14 predicted proteins | sample OrgLakmetagen175_FD_201846 | JGI IMG/M metagenome (GOLD analysis project Ga0307942, IMG submission 201846) | Saline water microbial communities from Organic Lake, Antarctica - #175 | ecosystem: Environmental > Aquatic > Non-marine Saline and Alkaline > Saline | place: Antarctica: Organic Lake...
CTGTGATTCTGCCCAGGCCACTGGGGAGGTCCGTTTGACCCCAAACTTTGCAAACCATCTAGTTATGTTATTCAAATATGGTTTGCATCAAAAAAGTCACATTCCAGGACTTTTGCTCAGTCAGCCCTCTCTGGTATTTTTGCTTCGTTTGAGCTGTGCAAAGCCAACCAACTTTTGCAGAGCAGATCTCTTTGAGGCTCCATGTCCTGAAGAATCAGTACATCATTGTGCAGGTACCTCGGCCACATGAACTTCAATGCGCTGCTGTACAACCCAGGCGGTAAAGAAACAGTGGATGCTCATGAGCCAGGCCAGCTGAAAGTGTTCACTGATGTTGGAATGGGCATGTTTGGCATCCTATGGTAAGATTTTGCTGCCGCAATCTAAAAAGGGTTTGTTGTTTACACAGATCGTAGCGTCTTTCAATTGACATTTGTTGAATTCTTCCCAGGTACCACCCTCTATTTGGCAATGCAGTGAAACTAGCTAGCTAGCACGCTTCATTCAGGTCCGGAACTCGGAATTTTTAAATAAAGTTTGCATAAAAACCATGTCAAAACACTGCGCCCTCTTCCCTCATGAACTTCAAATTTTGGTTGTTCCCTTTGTCTGCCCAATTAGCATGGTCATTGATGCTGGAGGGGGCTACACCTTTTGGCAAGTCCGGATCCGAAGCGACCAGCCCACTTTCACGGGTGCTCCATCCAAAGCTGCTGCCAGCAACTTGGCTCCTTTGGTTGCTCAGCAGCAGGAGCAGCAGCAGCAGCAGATGCAGCAGGAGCAGCAGCAAAGTGGAGAGACAGCCTGGGACTACGGCTCTGGGCAGCGAGGCTCTCAGCTAGAGGGTGGGGGTGGCCAGTCTGATATGCCATATCTTGTGGGCGGCGGATTGGGTGTACCAGGCAGCAAAGCACGCGTCATGGAGATTCTGGAGGCTGCAGGATTTGCAGATGTGAAGCGTGTGGTAGAGGTGCGGCCACAAGTTGGGCACATGACTGTGGAAGTTATATTGCTTCTGAGACAATTCAGCTTACCACTTGCTTGTAGGTGTGATCTCATTTTTTTGGAGCTCAGCAAGGTTTTCACTGCAGAGTGGCTAGATTATAACCGGAGTTTGTAACAGAGTAAACGACAAGTTTGTGCTTCTATTTTTACCATTCCATATTCACGCAGGCCACGCCCGAGGCATGCATCTTTGAAAGAGCAATGTATGATCGGATCCCCTTGGACGAGCTACCACCCTCGAACGGTATTTTTGGTATGCCTTTGCAAGCCGTTAGTATAAATATTTAAAAGGAACCTGTGAAGGGCGACCAAGATGATTTTGTACAGAAACACGTTCACAAGAACCCCATATCTGCTTGCTGTCGTGCAATCATGTTCACCCTCTTTTCCTGCAGTCGAAGAATTCAGTAAGGTCAGCAAACCAGGACGCCATGCCCACCCGTGTAGCCCTGACTGTCGTGTGGTGCTGATAGGGGATGCCTTTCATGCAGCCCACTCAGGTCCAGGCCAAGGCGCGCGTAGTGCCTTTGAGGTAATGCCATTTTGAGGTTTGAGCTAACTGCCTTTTGCCTTCCTTCTGTAGTTTCTGTACATCTACATTATTTCTTTGAAGGAGTATTGGTAAGAATGATCCTGGCAATTACAGCACGTCTGCAAAGCCAGGGTCTTCTGTCTGTAGCTAAGCCTCGGTCTTCCATATTCAGGCAGTAAGTATTCTTTGCTGGGACTCTGAGAAAGGGCTTATTTGAGCTAGAAACTAACTTGTGTCGTTCCAAAAGTTGCATACAGGATGCACATCAGCTGGCAGAGATCCTGGACAGGCACAAGCCCCTGCTCGGAGGATGGAATCTGTCAGATACCTCTGCATCATCCCAAGATGCTGGTACTGCACCAATGAGTGACACTGAAGGTTTGAGCCGTGTGGTGGATGACTACACTGGCGCAAGGCTTGTGCGCGTGTGCCGGATGCAGGTGAACATATAATTTAAGTTTGGCTACAATCTATCTACCATTTTCTCTCACTGACTTCCTCTATTATCGTGCCATATAATCTTACTCAACAATTTGGCACGGTGTGCAATTGCAGAGAATGGCAGCTGAGGGAGGTGGCTTGTAAAAGAAAAAGAAAACCACAAATCATACTAGCCCATCCTTGTTTAGACAGATCAATAGAGGTATAACACAAAGCAGTGAAACCTTCCTTTATAGTTTCTTCACTCATTGTATTGCCACATCCAACATGTCCTTGCCCACTTTGCTTTGTGTGCAGCGAGTAGCCGCTGAGGGAAGTGGCCTGCCTCACGTCAGAGAACACGCTCGCAATGGTGCGCATAAAGTATCTGCAACGCTTTTGTTTGCTTGGATGGAAACAGGTCGATTTCATAGGGTAACTATCCAATACCCTAAGTTATCTTGTGCAAGCATGCTGCAAGGATCAAGGAACATAGGAGGCCAAATTTTGTCATGAGATGCTTGCATGCTTTTGTGCAGTGGGTCTTCTTCACAGCCCAAATTGTGCTGCTCCAAAGACTGCTGAGGACACCAAGACCAGGTGGCTGGAATTAAGCAGGTGGGAGTTTTCCAATGTTTATTTCATACTCGCTTTGCCATCCACCTATAGCCAAGAAATGTTTTCTGATTAGGTGTTACTTGCGCATGCTTTGAGAGTCATCAACACACACTGAGAGAGAGGGATGCTGCAAAACACACAGTCATTGTCTTGTCAATTGCCCATCCCAGGTGGTTTGAGATGTATCCAGAGTGTCAAAGCGGGGACCCCGATAGCACATACTGGAAACCATTTTGATATCGCTTTGCCTGCACGCCACATCTGAGCAGGGCTCAGCAGGGGAATGACGAGTAGTATTTTTGCTGTGCACATAATTTAGTAATAATGGGTGTCATCACGCTGCTGTGCTTCTTTCAAGCTGCTTGTAATACTAGTCATTCTACCAGAGCCATACCCGACACCACCCCAATCTTGCTTCTGGATAATTTCTGTGATACCCTACTGGAAAAGGTTGGTGAAGCGCTTATGATCAATAAGCACATCAAGCCTATTTTTCTGTAATTCAGCGCCACTTTTTCGCGACGGCGTCACGGAAATCATTTCTTTACAAGTGGCAGCAGGCAGTATAGTATGCTCATAATTAAATTGAGACGTGCTCCCGCCGTGTGTGACAATTGAAATGGTTTTCATGTAAAAAACATCTAAGGGTGCAGGATGGGTTTTAGGGTTATGCGTGTGCATTTATACAGTCTAGGGTGTAGCCCAGAGGCATGGATCACAGCCAATTTTTTTAACAGTTTTGACACTCAGGTCCTCAGGTTTGCTCATGTTGCAACAAATGGAAGGTGCTGGTTTGATCAGTGCACCTGTGACATTATAAATCCTATACCGAACTTCATACAAATACCCAACAAGAGCCCGCACATTCCCATAGTACGAAACTGGAAATCAACCGCACACACCGATGCAGGAAGATGCAGTGGGTACTGAATTTATTCAGGGAGGCCCGGAACAGCCTCTGAAATGTTGAACTGCTAATAATATTTTAGGGTATTACAAATTTTCCTGGCCGGGGTCCTCACTGCTTTGCAGCAGTGTGCAAGCTGTATTGAGGTTAGGCTGTCTGTTGTTAATTAAGTAGAGTGATCGCGGCTGCTATAGCTAGCTCTGAACTAGAGATTTTGATCAACCAAGCCTATAGCTAGCTCTGAACTAGAGGTGCTGATCAACCAAGCCTCTTGGGTTAACATTGTGGGATACGTTCAGGTGAGGGTAGTACACACCTGATCCGACTTCTCCCCTGCTTTCGTGTTTATTAAGGCCGCCATCAGTGTAGGTCCACCGATATGCCATTCCTTTACTTAGCGGATCAGGTTGGATTGGAACTGCACTGGGTCGCTTTGTCAAAAATTTGAGGTCAATCCAGGATACTCGTTATATCTTCTTAAGGGCCTTGCAAGAAGGTTTGAAGGTAATCGCTGGGTAACTTCCTCACTTTATTAAGACCTGAAATATTCTGTATGTTAAGAGCAGAGGGGTAGGGGGCGTTATATATTGCTTTGCCTCAGGGATATCTTTGGCAAAGCCCTTTTAGCCACCATATAAAATTGTGGGCATTGAGGCATTGTCTGCCTTTGATATTCCATATATATGGCAATGATCAGTGTATCCCGAGTGTGTTTGGGAAGTGGCGTTTGTATAATGTTTCAAAACAAAATGTAGCCCACGTGCACAACAGACTCTCGAAGCCCGACATTGCAGCACGAGTTGTGGACCGCCGGCCTAGCCTGTGTCAGCTGCTCCACACACCCGCGGACAACAACGTGTTTACAACTCCCCTCCCAATCACACATTGCAAGAGAACGAGGATGCAATCACTGGCGCCTGCCATCCAAGCACAACGAGAGGGGGCACAGATTCTACAACGAACAATGAAGAAACTTGCTTCTTCACACTGAGGTGCCAGTACTGAACGATTTATACGCCTGATAATACTGATGAAGGGCTGGCTCACAGAACAGAGGACGTGGTGTGCGCATACCTACATGAGAGGTTTCATTTATGTTGACGCTTGTATGAGCGCAATGCAATGTATACAAACAGCAGTGTTTTCCCGTCCTTTCCTGTGAATAATGTTAAGAATAAACATCAGTATTCTTGGCTGCATGGCGGTGTTGGTTCCAAGACAGATATAAAGACTTAATACATGCTATCCTTGGTCTGATTGTGCTTTGCTGTGTGTGAGGTCACCTCACACGTGTCAAAAGACAAATTAACGTCTCAAATCAACTTACAACAAGATGTGCCGTGCTAATCTGCTTTAATCTGATCTCAATTTCGCTTTTTGCTCTTTACACGTTTTTACGGCCTTCTTGGCCAGGCAAGTGCTGGTTCAGAGTTCATCTAGCAGCAGGGCCTGCAGCAAAAAGTGATTAATCAGACCATGTCTAATTTTCCAGACCCTCTCGTTGTGCATGTACTGCTCCTCACACATGAGTTTATGTATATTATTATTTGCCTCCCTCATTTTTGGTATCCTCAGTGTGACAGTCCATGTTTTTCATGTGCCCAAAACACAAAGATGATTCCCCCTCTTTGAATTAATGCGGTCGGTTGGTCCTGGCAGATGCTTGATTGTTTAGACTGGTTTTATTCAGTGCTGCAATGTCAGAAACAACGTTGTGCCATTTTCCCTTTATAAGTTGTTTGTAGGTGCTACAAGTCTGGTGCTATAACAGCAATTTTAACATGTTTTACATACGCAGTATAGTAGTCGCACATTTTGACGGATGGCTTTATCTGTAAGCCCTGTATATTGTTCCAGAAGGGTACTTCTCCAAAATGGAGTTGGACAGATGGAATGGAGCCCAGGAACTCAAGCATGAGCGCCATTGATCTTAACGCCACACCACTCATAAATAATCAAGCTCACATGCCTTCAGATCCACAGCAGATGTCATGGAGCCACCAGACACAACTTTAGATGCAACCCTCAAAAACATCTGAGCAATACTCCTGGTGGTGTGCAGGCTTCTACCTCCCAACCACCTGATCCCCAATAAAAAGCCCATTCTCTTATATTATTCTCTACTGGAAGGGGAGTTTGAGGTGTTGGGTGGTTGCAGAGCACGCAGCAGCCCCTTTTCCAGATCCATGCTGGTACTTACACTCTCTACATTCTTTCTTCCCTCTCTTGCTATCCAATCTAGTACCACGATTCATCAACGTAGGAGTACATCAAAATAGCTTAAGCAAACCTAACTTGAAGAGACACAAATATCTGGCAGGTAGCTTCTGAGCACTGCTTGGCAAGGAAGTCCACAGGGGAAAAACAAAATTGTATGAGCATTGTTAGGGCCAAAACTTGATGAACGGCTATTTAACAGTATATTCCTTCCAACAAATAAACGTCACAAATCAACCTACAATAATTATAATCAATCCTGTAAACCTGTATCCTGAGAATCACCGCGTTCTAATAGATCTTCTAGTTGCTGGTTTGTAAACCAACGTGATGTGGGCTGAACCTCTAACCGGCTGTGATGTCGCGTATACTTGCCTGGCAATCGCAGGTGCAACAGAGGATAATTTACAAACCCTCCAAATTGTGCCATTTAGTAAGGGATGGCTTAGTGTTGCAAGTGACAGCAAAGCAAAATAAAGCGCGACAGTCCTGAGTGCTGACCACTTACCCTGCTGAAGCTTGTACTGTACAATTAGCGTGGTAACCTGGAAAAGTGTGGGTGTTTGAACATTTAGGAGGTTTGTAGCAAAGTGATTCAAAATTGGAGCCACAACTGCACGAGGGAATGGGGCGCCTTTCTGGGTTAATGGATTAATCTCCTTCCAACTCTAGAAACAAGACACGGTTCGCTGATTATACTCTCACCACGTAAGTCCCTTGGCCATCAATCTCAATCTCATCATTGTTGTGCGTCAAAGGAGGCAAGGCGTATGTACCTGAGCAATTTTTTGATGTGGCATGGAAAGATGAGAAGAGCAGGTCTCATTTGGAGAATCAAATGCTTTAAAATTGACTTATCCACCTTTAAACCCTGAGAATCTACTTTGTATCCCCTTCCACTTACCTAGGTATCTAGGAGGTGGGGTGATCTGCAAAAAGCAGTTGTTGGCGGGGTAAATTTCAATGAGATAAGCCACTACATGCACCACCCTTGCTTACCACCTACCACGTTGACTTCAAACATCCCAGGCAGTGCAGGTTTCTTTTTTCGCCTGCCAGCTCCAGCAGAGTTACCACTGCTAGCCCCTGAATTGCCGCTGCTTGCTGCCGCTTGGACGGTTGGCTGTGAATGAAAGAGCAATTGGGGAAATGCATGTTTTGCGTATCGCCTCTCTATTCTCCTGCGCTTCATTATGTATTTTGTAACCGTGCGGTGCCTTGTTAGGACTCGTGTACTCCTTTTTGGCAAGCTTAAACGTGAGGTGGACCTTTTGTGCGTGCATATCTGCATGTGTGCCGGCACATGAGTAGTTTATCCTGTGTGCACTAGTCTGCGACCGCTTGGGTGCAAAAGTTCGTGCTTATGAGTTATGAGTGCATGTGAGAGCATGTGTTCGTGTGGCGTTTCTATGTGATTTTAAGCGTAGAATGTTTGTGTTCATGCGTGCAGGCGTAAGTGCATATATGTGTGCATGTTTGTATAAGTGAATGTTTGTGTGTTTGTGTGCGTGTATGCGGAATGAGTGTCAGTGTGTCTGCGTGTGTATGTGTGTGTGTGTGTGTGTGTGTGTGTGTGTGTGTGTGTGTGTGTGCGCGCGGAGTGAGTGTCAGTGTGTACGTGTGTATGCTGGTGTGTGTTTGTGTATATGCGCGTTACTGTGTGTGTGCGTGAGTGTGTATGTATGTGTGTGCATGCGTGTATCTGCGTGATGTGCATGTTTGTGCGTGTGTGTATATGAGTGTGTGTGTATATGAGTGTGTGTGTGCGTGTGTGTGCGTGTGTGTGTGTGTGCGTGCGTGCGTGCGTGCGTGCGTGTGTGTATGTGTGTATGTGTGTGTGTGTGTGTGTGTGTGTGTGTGTTTGTGCTTCTGCTCACCCTCTGCCTTGCTGTTAGCTTGTTCAAGCTGCTGCCAGTGTGTGGTCGAGGACCGCAGATTAGAGCAGGGCCGGCGTGCAGATTCATATTAAAAAATAACTGATTACAGTCGTTTCCCTCTTCGCTCCCTCTTCGTTCCCTCTTCGTTTTTTACTCTGTTCAAAGATAAAGTACTTTATGTCTTTACCTGTATTCCGCCAGTTCCCTACAACTGTTGTCCTGTAATAATAATCCAGTTCAAATAAGTTGAAATGTCCGAGCCCCTACCCCTTCAATCTGTCATCGGGTTCGGTGGCAGCATAGAGAATGGGTTGATAGCACACCCCGATGGTCGCACGATCATCTATCCCCTCGGCTCGACCATCGTACTGCGCGATAAATTCGACTCGCGGGCCCAGGAGTTCCTGCAGGGCCACTCGGACAAGGTAAGCTCGCAGACTTCGAGTGCATTGTTAAGCATCCCCATTTGTGGGGCTTGGTCAGCCTGTCCCTGTTCAACTCCTTAGAGAGACCGGAGAAGCTGTCACAGTGTCACCTCTAAAACGTCGAGAACGCCTCTTGCTTCGTCTCACCCCATCGCTCACATACAAACAGGTCTCAGCAATGGCCCTGTCGAAAAACGGTCGCTACCTGGCAACAGGCCAGGTGACCTACATGGGGTTTGTTGCAGACATCATCATTTGGGACCTGGAAAGCAGGCAGCTGATGCATCGCATGGGGCTGCACAAGGTGAGTGAATGCTGGGATTGCTCTGCTCATGATGCTAGTCTCAAGTGCCTCGGCTAAAAATTTGGCTTTTGCGTCCTCATCCAGGTCAAAGTACAAGCTCTCGACTTCTCATGCGATGACTGCTTCCTGGCCTCCTTAGGTGGTCCTGATGACAATGCCTTGGTAAGGACTTGCATTCACAGTTGGTGCGTGCATTCAACATGCTGACATGTGCACGAAGAGCACGCGCGTGCGCTCACACACACACACACACACACACACACACACACACACACACACACACACACACACACATACACACACAAACACACACACGCACACGCACAAGCACAAACACATACACACACCTAAGTACAAACTACAAACATGCATGTGTGTGCAAAGTCGTAAGAAGCTGCCTGCTCGCTTGTTGGAATTTTAGGCAAGGCAACCGGGCACGTGCGTATTCAGAGACAATTGTGCTTTGTATCGGATGCAGGTTCTCTGGGATGTGGAATCAGGTTCGGCCATTTGTGGGAGCCCCACCCACACCAATTTCACCCTGTGCGTCAAGTTTTTCAGTAACCGCAACGACAAGTTAATCACGGGCGGAAATTATAACCTGCACGTGTGGGAGTACGACCGGCCCAACAACAAGCTCCGGCCACAGGAAGCAGCTCTAGGGCAGTTGCAACGTGCCTTCAAGTCCATCACGGTTGATAGCAGAGATCAATACGCTTACTGTGGGACCAGCTCTGGTGATGTGCTCCAGGTGCGTATGTGCAGGTGGAGCATGTGTGCTGTGACGATTGGTTTTGGTTAGACATGGGTGGTTATGTGAATATGTGTGCTGTAACGAGTGGTGAGCTTAGGTATGGGTGCTCATGCTGCCAATCATATGTTTGAGGTGTTGTTGTAACCATCTGGTAAAGGGCCGTCGCCATTTCATTGAGACGCTTTGCTGTCCGTCTGCCAGCATCTGCTGCCACCAACCCCCCCTTGCTTGCCGTTTCTTACGCCACGCAGATTGGCTTGGAGCGTGTGCTTTTCAAAAACAGCGGCCCAGGTAAGGACCCCATCCAGTTGGGGGCCACAGCCTCCGTCGAGATCCCCACTGGAGACTTGCTGGTAGGAGGGGGGGATGGGAGCGTGATGGTCATGCAGACCCACCCGGAGGCCTCACCCAGCAACCCCAAGCTGCTCAAGAAAATGCTCAAGATGTGCAGCCTCAAGGTTGAAGGTGCTGTGACCTCTATTGTCCTGGATGGCATTCAGGTGCGCATTGCTCAGAGGCCTGCAGGCTGTGTTGGCTGTGTTACTTGTGTGCCAGGGAGAGACAACAGTTGCGTGTGCGGCAAAAGCATGTGCGTTTGAGTTCTTTGGCAACAGCGTGGCACCTGAAGCACAAGGCCCTGGGATTACAGAGCAACTTGTCTCATTTTCTGACAAAGTACCAGAGGGACAGGGTCGTCCCCATGGCTGGTTGACCTAAACCGTGCCAATAAGCTATCCACCCAATCCAAAGCCCCCTACACCTCATCTGAATGCAAGATACTTGATGTCATATCTAAGCCATTGACATTTGCTGGAAATTCGGCATTCTGGGGGGCTGTGTGGGGCCCGCTGTATTTTTTGCACCCACTTTGGCAGGGAAAAGCTACATTTCTGAACTTGCCACGATCGACCTCTGCTTCAGGATACAAACATTATAAATGTCATATATCAATGCTGCAATGTCGAATTCGGGACAGGGGTACTGGGAATGCCGGCGTATGGGAAGCACTTACACAAGGGACACAGGGGAACAAGATTTGTCGCTCCATACCTGCTGCGAGTTTCAGCCCGGTTTTTGCTCTCAGAGTTGTGGGGTTAAATATTAATCACAAATGGGGCCAATCGGTGGCCTGGAATTTTGGTGCAAATTTGTGTAGCATTACATGCAGCAATTTCCGCCTGTGCTTTTCCGGCTCCATATTATAATCCCACATTCACACCAGAGTTGCGGGGTGAATTATCAAGCCCTGTCAAATCTAAAGGGCGCAGATTGGTGCAGTGTGTGAGCAATGGTGTCTGTTTTTGTAGCGTGGCATATTTTAAAATCTTATTGCGAGCCACCCACTGGGTCCTTCTGCCTGCTTTCTTTGCAGGCAAGTTAAAAAAATATTAAGCTATCAAACACAACTTTCAGCTCTCAAAACGGTGGAGTGGTTGGGGAGACAGCCAAAATGGCTTATTGGCACAATTTAAATAGGACAGGGCGGTCCGGCCATGGGGACAACCTTAGATGACCTGGGGTTGATTATTGTTCGTCCTGATATGAAGCATGGCATGCGCCTTCGAGGTGTTTATTACTAACGTCACAGCAGGAAAGTAAATTGGCTTAAGGTAATCTCCAGGCTCGAGGAAACACACCTTTTTTGCTGCTGCGTAACCACATTCTGCACCCTCCAAATCTTTCAAATGCAGGGCAAGACATACACCTTCCTGGTTGGCACTGCGGCTTGCAACATGTACAAGGTCTCCTACGAGCCACACACACAGAAGTGAGCGCGCGCTTGCCAATGCATAACAACATAGTAAATAAAACATTTCTTTGCCGCAACTGTTGCTCAAACACGAAACCTATTTCAGGCAAGATTTCCCAACTCATAATGCGTTCTCCTTGTGTGCTGCAGAAGGTAATATAGGCTGCTGAACTTTGACGCTTATGTATGTACTTTTTGTCCCACAAACAGGCTGTCCGATGAGCTAATTCAGACTGCACACAGCGACAAAGTCAATGATCTGGCCTTCCCCTACGAGTACAGCGAAGTGTTTGCCACCGCCGGTGTGGGCTACATCCGAGTCTGGCATCTAGCCACCTGCCGTGAGCTCCTGCGCATCACTGTGCCAAACTTGGAGTGCCATTGCATTTGCTTTGCACCGGTGAGGGTACCCTCTTGTTACCTGCAAGGGAGGCTGTATTGAGCAGCGATCAGGGCACAAGCAATTTCAGGAAGACACCATGTAAATCATTTGAGCACCTGCCAACATTCACGTAAATTTGGCCAACCCTGCACACACATGTGTTGGCTAGAGGGCACAAAAGTAGCCAAATTCTTGGTGCATTTTCTTTCCGTAAGTGTGATTAAGTTGTTTGAGTGTAGCCTTAAACCAGTAGGGCAACAAAGATGCCGGGAGTGCCTGCGCCTGGGGGAACTCACATACCAAGCTAATCGCCTTAGTCAATTGCCCTCTTTTCATCCACCCATAAATTCTCGTTCGCTTACTTGGAAGAATTTTCCCTCTACCCAGACGGCGTGTAATTGTTCTGAAACCTGACGCACTTTACGTGCCCCTTGCAGAATGGGAAGAGCATCATCAGTGGATGGAGCGACGGCAAGATCCGTGCTTTTGCCCCTCAGAGTGGCAAGATGTTGTACACCATCAATGACGCACACCACAAAGCTGTGACAGCCCTTGCCCCCACTTCAGACAGCAGCAAGGTGTATGTGTGTGTGTTTGTGTGTGTATGTGTGTGTGTGCGTGTGTGCGTGTGTGTGTGTGTGTGCAGAGCTCCAGAGCCATTTCATGGACAGAATTCGTTTTGTCTAGATTGCAGTGGCACTCCGTGTCCTTACTTTATAAATATATGTGTCAAGAGGCTCCCTCTGCTGTAGGCTGTCTGTCCCCATGTAAGCATTCTGTATCCTTGTGATGTGCTGTACAGCTAATCAGCGGCGGCGAGGAGGGCATGGTCCGCGTTTGGCGCATCAACAGAGACAGCCAGATATTAGAGGCCTCTATGAAGGACCACAAAGGCAGCGTGAACGCCATCCAGGTCAGGCTCCTTCTCCAACTTTTGATGCTAAATTCTCTTATTTCCTTAAATCCTGTCCTCTAATGGGCAACACGTTGAGCTCTAGCATGGTTGAGGTGAAATTTCTTCCGATTGATGCCTTTCATTGCTCCTTTTACTGAAACTCCGGAGAAAACTTTCCATGTTGATATGTTGATGCTTCTCCTCCAATTCACAAACTAATCCACCTCATGCTGAGCGTAGGGAATAACCTCCACCTCTTTTCTATGTGCTCCTCCAGGTGAAGATGGACGACAGTGAATGTGTGAGTGCCTCTTCAGACGGCTCTTGTATCATTTGGGACCTGCACACCTTCAAGCGCCGCACCAGCCTGTTTGCCAACACGTTCTTTAAGTCAGTAATCTACCACCCAGACGAGAGCCAACTGGTGACCACAGGGACTGACCGAAAGGTGAGGCGGTTGCGATTACTGAGACTGCCGTTGCCACTCTCTGGATGTGTTCTGGCAGATTTATACGCGCAGGGCTGCTGTTAGTAATAAAGGCACTTAGAACAGGTTCAGCACAGTCCACTGGGACTATAGAGAAATTAGAGGGAGCATCACCTCAGTCACTGCCCTTAACTAACACGAGCTTGTGAGATTCTGATGTGTGCAGGCTAGCAGTCACACTTCTTGACTAAGGGCCTTTTTTTCGTAAGCCTTAAAATTCAGATGTGTGCAGCGTTGGTACACAGTAATAAAAGGAAAAGTAAAACTACGCAGGCAGTGAAAACCACTCCCCACATAAATTAAGGAAAAGGAGCCACTTTGGTACCGAGTACCGTAAAGCTCCTCCACCGCAAAAAGGAAAGGAAAAATCAACGGGTATTAAGAGGGTTGCAGGCTTGGCCTGAAACCGGCTCCTGATGAGAGCTGATAACAGTACTGGAAAGGGCAGGTCTGGTATGGACAAGTTTAGCAGCAAAGTTCACAGAGTGCACATGGAGCTTGGAGGCAAGCTTCTTAACTCTTTGAGAATCAAGACCCAGTTCCTTGAAAGGCTTCAGAGTGTGAGTGTTTTAGATGGTGCCCCCACCCAAAAGGATGATGTGGAGAGTAATGGAGGCTCCTTGGAGAATGTTGCAGAGATCTTTGTGCTTTTCCTTTGCGGCGTTCAGCTGGTACTGAGAGAAAGGCTGTGTAGAGAGACTGTTGTGCCACTGTCTGCCTACTAATTCTGCTTAATTCATTTGTTACTGCAGATCACATACTGGGACGCTTATGACGGCCAGGCAATTCGCATCATTGATGGCTCAGAAAACGACGAAGTCAACAGCCTTGCCACTGACCGAGATGGTGAAGCATTCATTAGTGGAGGGGGGGACAAGCTGGTCAGGCTTTGGGGCTATGATGAAGGCCACTGCTACTTTATCGGCATGGCGCATAGCGGGTCTATCACACGGGTGGCGGTCACCCCTGATAAGGCTTCAGTGGTCACTGTGGGAACAGAGGGAGGGATTTTTGTCTGGCAGTACAGTGCACCCCAGAGCTTGGCAGATTTGTAAAGCTCCATAAACAAGGTTCATTTGTGTTGAGGCAGCCAGTTGTGCATACCTCTAGACGTGCAGCATGCGGTAGCTTTGTTAGACTCCCTTTCCCTTCCCCAGCAACCTGGGCCTTGTATCTTAAACTTTGTGCAAGGTGGCACATTAATGAGCAAACTTGACTGTCTTATGGTATGGGTTTAGCACTCTTATGAGCACTCTTATGAGCAGAAGCAAAGGGTAAGGGTAAGGGTAAGGGTTACACAGCTATATCCGCCAGCGAGGGCAGTTGAGCTATAGCAAAAAAAAAAAAAGGCAGCTTCAAGAAGAGAAGGAGGCCAGACTGAACAAGACACCAGAAAAAGAGACAAGGTCAGTGATCAAACAGAGCAAGGCATTTGTCCGCAAAGTCAGCTACTCCTACGGCATCAGACTGATTGATGAAGTCTCTCAGGCGAGCAGTGCTACCTGCTGGTATGGCATCAAACAGGTGCTGGAATTGATTGCGTAAGCTGACCAGCTGAGCA
>Ga0307942_1002803_pt1 | contig 14134 bp, 17 predicted proteins | sample OrgLakmetagen175_FD_201846 | JGI IMG/M metagenome (GOLD analysis project Ga0307942, IMG submission 201846) | Saline water microbial communities from Organic Lake, Antarctica - #175 | ecosystem: Environmental > Aquatic > Non-marine Saline and Alkaline > Saline | place: Antarctica: Organic Lake...
ACTTTTTCTTTTTCTTTCTGAGCTTATGGATTTATTTGTGGCTGGCCGAGACCAGTCAGCAGCCGATCAGCCAAACAACCTGGCTGAAGGTCACCCCCATTTGTAACCATTGTAACCATTGAATCAAGACTCATACAGACTCCTCAAGTTTGTGTCAGATTTAGTTTCAATTTTCGACACTGGTTGATTTTGTTTCACCAGCCAATTGCCATCAGCCAGAGACTCGGGCTGTAGGCCATCCTTGTAACCCCTTGACCATGAGAACCAACGCATTAGCTCAATATTATTGCCAGCAATTTCCTTCAGCTCCCTCACAAGACCTTAAATTCATGAGACACAAGGTTACCGCAGCGTTTTCGTTACAAAACATGAGAGTTCAGCAGCATAAACTATAAATATCTAAGGAAGCTTATGCACTCTTGGAGGCTGCGCCTGTTCGCAGCTTGCGTGCTAGCGCAACCTTGCTCAGCTTGCGGGGCTTCTCATCCTGCAAGACATTGAAGTGTGTGGTAGAGAAAAAATGCATCTTTTTTGATTACACTCACTACTTCAATGCAGAAGTGCTTAAAACAGACGGGGTCACGAAACGACAAGCACAACTCATCAAAAGACGCGTTATAAGCTGCACTTAATGCACAAACACTTTGTACACTGGCTCAATCTCATACCAGCAGAATTTTCCATTCAACCAGCTGACCAATCAACCAAATAAATCAAGGTGTAGCACCACATGTGGTCCTACCCCTTGGTTTATTTGATTAAATTGGTCTTTTTCCAGCTGAGACGGCAACTCCAAAAAGAAAAAATACTTTGCTGTCAGTGGTAACAAAGCTGACATGATTCAATACGCCAGTAATTTAACAATGAGAGTTGTTAGGATGCACGTAGAATGATCGCTTCCCCCTTTTGCGGTTCAAGCATTAAATGCATCGCTTGTGCTTTCCCTGGCCCCGAACTCACAGCACAAGTACAGACCAATTATCAAACCCTATCCAACAGAGCGTGAGCAAGAATTTCTGCTGAACCATTCCTGAAGACTGTCATGAACAACAGACATCGTTGCTCAAACACTGCACCACTCTGCTCTCTCCTAACTCTGTAGGCCTTGCTCAATCATTCCGTCTGCAACTCTACTGTGGCTCCAGGGTCGCAGGAATGCAAGAGCCCAGCAAGATGAATGCACTACATCATGGAACAAAAACTACCATTTAAATTCGACTTATTATATGATAGATTCGAAATCCGTATGCAATTCTGGGCATGGAGACGGGGCTGATACTTGCAACAAATAAGGAGGGATAGGCTCTTCTTCTTATTCCCCTGTATCCATTGCGTGGGTGCGTCACACTCACAGCCTAAGCCCAACCCCCCTTCCCCAAAATTTGACGTTGCAGCATAAATTAAATGACAATCAGGTTGCTCTTATCTTAAACAGAGTTTGAGCAATGAGAGATAAGTTCAGAAGTGCAAACTTTCCCTGTCAAAGTGGGTATAAATGGGCATTGAGCCCCATACAGCTCCCCAAATCCTTTAACGTATTGCCAAGCTCAAAAGCTAAGTATAACAAAGTACCGCTGCAATTAGACAGGGTGAGCAGGACTTTCAATCAGATGACAAGCTTCTTGGCATTGTCTGGGGGGACTTCGGCACAGGGATGACCATGTGGAGACGCAACCGTCACCCAATTATTATGGTTTCTGGCGTCGCTTGTTGTAAAGGCACACTTGTAATCACGCTAATCATCTACTCTATAAAGCAGAACTACGAAAAGGAGTGGGGGCCTGCCATGACACAGCCAGTAACTCTCCTGTTTCAGAACGTCTGATGGACTTGCCCACTCAACAAAAATAATAAGGCTCGTAGTTGGTGCTCAGAAACTGATGACTGGAAGCACAAGCATTTTTTTCAAGCGCAACCTTTAATAATGGGTGCGTGTACTACAGTTTGTCCATGGCAATATGTCTTGAAGCAGTGAACTGATTGCAAGAAATACACATTGCATGGACAAACTGTAGTACCAAGCACAGCATGCACACCGTGCAACAGCATTCAGACCGTACAACATGCACTCATTTGTTAACCCTAATTATGCCTTTTTAAACGTGTTGCCAGCCACCCACCTTCTCAGCCTTGACGCCAGTCTCTCTCTCCTTCAGCACTAGCTCAATGTGGCAAGGTGATGACATGTAGGGGTTGATGCGACCGTGTGCACGGTATGTGCGGCGGCGCTGGGCCATGGCCTTGTTCACTTGGATGTGGTCGATGAATAGGCTCTCTACGTCCAGGCCCTTGACCTGCTCACGCAAATACAATGCCCGAGTTATGGAGAAGCAGGAAACCTGTACTATGCAAGTTGAATGAAGGGCAAAAGCCACAGGAAGCCCTGCGATAAATCTTTCCACAGAGAAACTTATGGGTGCACGTGCATGTACACAAGCCCGTTTTTGTGTGCACGTGTGCTTTTGCATGTGCGCTTTATGCGTGCTAAATGTGAGATGTAGTTGAGTCCGTGTGTTTTGTGTGTGTGTGTGTGTTTTGTGTGTGTGTGTGTGTGTGTGTGTGTGTGTGTGTATGTGTGTGTGTGTGTACGTGTGCGCCTGCATGTGTGCACGTGCTGTGTGCGCTTGTGCGTATTCGTAATTACGAGGTGCAGCTAGCATGACACCATTGTACTTGTCTCATGGCAGCAAACCTTGCAGCATCAAACAATGGGGGTTGATGCTGAGCGCATGAGACACATGGCCAGGCGCATTTGATAGGGGACTGCAGTTCTGCTTTCATGCTGCTTTCACCACATAAACTCTGTGCTGCTCTTCTACTCTGCTACGAACAGCTGTGTTGGCTGTAGCTATCACTCTAGGCTGTGCCTCACAGGCTGATTCAACCTGCAGCTGGTCGCCCCGACTGCATGCTGAGGCAAAGAAGCCCCATGCCTTAATCCTTTACCCCTGGACCAGTGCTGCTTGGTTATCCCCCCATCTTGGGCTGCCTTGATGCACATGCCTTGTGCTGCATCCTCCATGGACTGAGGTCTGCCAGTGCTTGCAACCAACGTGTTGGACTGGCTGACTGCTGTGCCGAGTAATTTACCTCGGCATTGCTCTCAGCGTTCTTCAGCAGGTTCAGCAGGAACTCCGCGGACTTGGCGGGCCAGCGAGCCTGGCCAGCGGGGGCGCCCTCGTTCTTGGCCTGTCCGGTCCTGCCCACGTTCCCGCTGTAGCGGCGGAAGGGGATGGCGCGCTTGTGGGCCAGCACGTCCTCCAGGTACTTCTTGGCCTTGATCAACTCCATCTTGCGCAGGGCGAAGGCAGCCTGGACGGGAGAGGGCAGGAGGAGGCGCAGGAGAGAAAGTCGGTTAAAACAGGGAGTACTCAAGAGCAGCAAACAACAACAACACTGTGCTAGGGACACCGACTGCACACAAAGGAGGCCCTCACCTCACGCGTGTTCTTGAAGTGCACACGCAAGTCGGAGCCACGGGCCTGTGCGTGTGTTGAGGCAGAGAAAGAGAGGAATGCAACAGGGTTTGCATGAGGGCCAGTTGCCATCACGATACACAGCAGGAGCCTACATGCCCATGCTGCTTGCATGAAACAAGACAGAGGGGAGGGAAAAGAGCAGGGTGGACAAACAGACACAAAGTTTCGCACCTTGGCGGACTTGGAGACATTCTCCGGCTCCCTGGAGTACTTGACCATCACGGCTCCGCTAAATTAAAAACTAGAGGGCGAAATTGGGACGACCTTCCCTCAAAAGATCGGTGTCCAGCAAGATTAAAATATAGGCTTAAAAAATAAAACAAAGTCAAAATATACCGTGCATCACAGCAATGCAGGCATCAACCCTACAAACAGACATGCGCTGACCGCCACTTCATGATTCTCTATTCTATATTTACCTGTTTAGTATTGCTTATTTCAACCACCCTGGTCGAATTGATGGCTTCTTGCCTCGACAAAATCTCCACATCCCCGATTATTGGTCGGCCTCTTATGGCAGGTTGGTTTCAATTATGAGGTAATAATGCATGGGCGTATCAACGACCATTACTACTCCAAGCATGATCCATGCACGTTTAAATGCTCACCCCGTTCTCTCTGAGAAACACAACAGGGAGCTAAAACACATTAGAAAAGAAAAGAAAAATTACGCAGGCAGCAAACTCCCTGCATCGACTAAGGAAATGCCGAAGTGCCGTGAGTCTCCCCCACCAAAGGAAAAAAGAAAACTAGTGGGGATCTGGAGGGTGGCTGGCAGCCCCCTGCTCCAGACCGAGATCTTAAGGGCAATCACTTTTTTCAAGTGCGCGTGTCAGCTTGTGCGCAAAACGCATGTAATTTAAGGGCAGTCTGGTGGGCCCCCTGTGAATCGACACATTAATCAGGCTGCAGGAAGTCCTCAATTTGGCCCGGAATGCCAGGGCCCTAGCTCAGACTTGTTTAGATTGAAGGGCATTTTATCACAATGGTCAACGCCACTTTCTGTTATTTATCCACACCATTCATCCTTAATCAACTATCCCCCCCCCAATATGATTAATCAATAATTCAGCCATTATTCCACTCTGTTACTGGTTACTGTGCAAAAGTGGATTAATGCATTTCATTATTTCATTAAGCCAATAAGCCACCCGTTGTAAATGCGCCGTTAATTTGGTGGACGAGTTGCAGCCTGCTTCTAATAACGATTATTGAAACGGATAATATCTGATCACTTTGGCACGTCTGGTTTCCGGCCAGATCACAGACAAGCTTGCAAGCAGTGTTGTCGTAAAATGCGTATTCTTAACAGGGAGGCCTTCCCCTCCCAGCTTCGCCTCCAGTGCCGCTGTCTGCTTTTGCAAAAGCCCCATACGCGCCGCCATGCATTTTCTCCGCACGCAGATCGCTCTCTCCCTGTGTACGCACATGCAACAGTTGTTAGCTGTGCGACACAGCTGCCTATGTAGTCAAATTCTCTGTTCAGCTTGGTTGCAAACCATAGAGCAGGTGCCAATGCAGTGTTGCCCCCCCAAGAAATGTTAGTAAGGGGCCAGGAGCCTGTAAGTATCATCACTGTTTGGCTTCCCGCATTGATTGAGATTTAAACCAAATATCAGTTCCTGACGTCAAAAGCTATCAGTTGGTATAAATATAACTGATTTGATTCTGAGGGGGTCGGGGGGGGGGCAGGGAATTTGGGGGGGGGCTCCATAATTTACTGAGCCACTTTCACAAAATATACTTTTGGGCTCTTTAGCTCAAGCCCATTTGATTGGCATTCTTGTTGGGTGATTTGTTTAACGCGGGGGAATCTGGGTGTCTGGTCACAGAAATGCATGGAATGCCCCCTAGTAGGCCGCGGGGGTGTGTTCAGACAAACTACCAGCAATTAATTCCAAACATGTAGTTCAGGTATTGCATTATGCATATGTAGCATGAATGAAGTAAAAAAGTGCTTAGGCAAAGGTTTTGGTTGGATTTGTACACTAAACAGATGGTCAGTGCAAGAGGATGTGCACCTTGGTTTTTGCCCTATGACTCTTCAGGTATTAGTTGGCAAGAGAACCGTGCAGGCAGATAGCTGCTTGCATTCTGAGCAGATTGACACCCTTTTTATTAGTGTGGGGGGTCAGGAAGGGTCGGGGGATGGGAAGTCATTTTGGGCAGGAGGCCCAAAATTTACACATTACTGTCAGGAATTTTGTTTTGAGGCCTCAATGAGTTCGGTACCAATCTGCTGCTTAATTTGCACCGCTCCTTGTAATGCTTTACTTTGCTATTCAGACAGCTTATCGTCCGTGATAGCCTAAACATCAAAATTTGTTCTACTATGGTAGTGAAAGGGAAAGATAAGGGTCAGGAGCGACACAGGGGGTGAAATTCAACCTTTTGTTAAAAACGTGATTTGTCCTTTTCCATTCTGTGGGGTAACAGCCAGCAGTCTTTCGAAATTCCCAGCAAAGACCAGCGTGCGCTGCAGATATAGCTTTATAATAGCTGCGAAAACATATTACAAAGTAGGTAGGAGTAGGTGAACGGGTCCTCCTCACATCTCATTCTCCACTCATCATACGGGAAGGCGGCACCAGCTTCGTCAGTGCATATACTGGACTTTTAAACGGTGTAAATGGCAGACTGTTTTATCATAATGAATCAGTGTGCATACTGTTTCATCCTGATTTTGCTGGACTGTCCGCATGAACATGGCCAGCCTCGGCACTCAGCACCAGCTTGTAATATAGCCCGACTCGTTTGAGGACATTTTGGAACCAACCAGCTGTGTTTAGTGTTGTGTCTTCTGGCCAGCAAGGGTGGAAAACCTTTCCACAGCTTGCCTACCAGATACTCTTAACACCTGCCAACCAGGGCCTCCTGCAGACAGGCTCTCCAATTTCTCAGATCTCGATGCTGTAAAAGCACACATGCACGTCCAACACAAACTAGGTCCTAAAAAAAGGTTTTGAGCCATCAGTCCACAAAATGCTACACAAAATACCAAGAACTGATCAAGGAAGGCATTGTCAAGAAAGACATAAATTACTCACTTTGGAAAAATGCAAGTGTCACCCCCGGAGAAAAGAGTAATGTCATGCTCTGCCGCACAAATTTCATATACAACCAAAAGCGTGCCACTCAGTGCAACCATATAGAAGGCCCACCAATCTGCCCCATCTGCCAGAAGCTAGATGGCACCTACCACATGCTGTCAGGCTGCAGTCATCCCACGAAAATTGAAATGGTTATTAACAGGCACAGTGCTGCTGGAAAAATGATTATAAAAGCGATCCAAAAAGGTACACAGGGTGTGTGCGTGCTAGCACAAGCAGATGTAGGGAGCCGTGCCTCAATGGTACAACAAGGCACTATACGCCCTTCAGAGGAGACACAGATAAGGATGATTCCAACCTGGCTCTGACCTTCCAATCTCAATGCGGCAGAAATTTATCAGAAATTTATTAGCAAACCAGATGCAATCGTAGTTATTCCGACCCAGCAACCACACCCCAAATGAAGCCCAACAAACACGTATCAAACTAGGTCTGCCAATAATGCAAGAAGAGCTACCCATAATAACCTAGTAGAGGGCGCTGCCAATCCATACCCCCTCCTCTGGCTACGAAATCAAGGGTCAAACAACCAAACAAACGCGACATGCATTTGATCGAAATTAAGTACTGTGTAGACACTTCCCCTACTCAACAAGCAGAAAAGGCACGAGAACAACATAAGCTGCTGATGCCTCGCTTATTTGGACACCGCAAAACCCTCCACACCATCCTGCTAAGAGCAACAGGCACCATCTACAGCAGCCACACAAGGAACCCACTCCACAGCCTCGGAGTTACTGGTCTACATGCCACAGCATTCGTGAAAAATTAGGCCTACATGCAATCAGATCCGCAACAAAAATCATGCAGATGAGACGAGACATTGAATACAACCCCCACAAATATATGAGCAATGCTTCTGGTGGTGTGCAGGCTTCTGCCTCCCAACCACCTGATCCCCATTGACAAGCTTCTCTTATTTTCATTCTCCAGGTGGGATGTTGTGTGTCTCTGCATTATCCATACATTGGGAGGTGCAGCACACAAAACGGCATCCTTTCCGTTAGCGATTCCATGGTAGTGTTACACTATCTGCGTTCTTTTTCTTCTTCTTTTCTGCCTGTTCCAAGCTCAACTTGCGGTTGTTTTCCTCCCGCAGCCTAATAAGCCACCAGCTCAAACGCATGCCTCAACCTCCATCCGAGGATGACCCAGCATGCGTGAGCACGCCTGTTTCGAGCACAACGCGTAATTGTGTACTTCTCTAAATGGCACAGGGTTTCTGTTCAAGACATCACGCTTTTTCCAACGCATAGGCAAAGGCATAATCACTTTGACAAAACTCGGCTTCTGCATCGCTGATTTCTTTGGTAACACATCCAACCTACCTTGTTTACCTGTGCGTCACTATTTGCTATTAGAAACACAGTTTGCGTTTTTGCCGCGTTATGTCGCTTGGTTGTCTTTTAGTGTGATGAACCTCTCAGCCGACACACTGAAAGACAACCAAGTGAGTACACTCTGTGGCAAAATGCAAACTGCACGCTTTGAAGAAATCATCGCATTGTTGTGCTGCCTCTCAGTGTTTGCGACACTCTGCAGAGCTCCTTTTCATTGCGATACGCACATCTTGTGGGGTTTCCTTCTAGCAAGTGAAGGATGTCCCAAAAGATGTGCGTGTCGCGTGCAATTTGCTGCCCCTCCAACGTCTTTTGCAGGCTTTGCGTTGTTTGTGCGATCGCGAGGACCAGCATGAGCTTGCGGTTCAGCTGCTGCTACTGGAAATATGGTGTTGGCACTGCTTGTGACGCTGCTTGCTGCTGCACCCCTGCTGGAAGAAAAGAGGGATGAGCGCTCAGGGGGGGGCATTTTGTTGTTGCTTGTTGCTCCTGTCGCTCATGGTTGGCTGCTACATCATTGCTTACTGTGCGTGGCACGCGTGTTGTGCAGCACCGCGCCTCATGAGGATCTGAGTGTGTGCAAGTGGCCAACATCCTAAGCCCTAACCCTAAACCCTAAACCCTAAACCCTAAACCCAGCACTCATCTGCATATTCCTTAAGAAAGAGTATTGGTAGAAATCAATGCAAAAGTACTGGTAATAAAAGTTAAGGGAACGCACAAAAGTGTTTATTTTGTAATTACAAAATAATATAAACCAAATTAAAACACTAAACGAGCACATCTCCTGCTGACCACAAATTTCGAGCATGTTTGCCGGATTGAAGGCAGCGGGTCGCGTGGCCGTCCGTGGCGTGACCCAACCCCAGCTGCCCGTCTTCGCAGCAGCAGGCTCGGCCAGGGGCTATCACGAGAACGTGAGTGATGTTGCCTGTGAAGAAATAGTTCACCACGAACTCGTGAACATCCTACTATGATGTGCATGCTTGAGGGCAAGGCCATGTCCTTGAAGTGCGAAGTGTCCTTGAAGTGCTAGCCATACCACAACACGCCTAGCCAGCACACTTGTGTGGGTCAAAATATTCGGCCTGTTGCAACACAATTATCTCCGGGCTGTGTGGTGCACGCACCTCGTTGTTGGACAAGCAGCACAAAGTGGCAGGTGCACGTGCCATGAAGCAGAACGTTGGTCTGTACGAAGTAACACACCCTCAGCCACGCTTGCTGGTCTGTTTTTGTGTGAATGCTGGAGCAATCCAGAGGTTAGGAACAACTGGACCATAATATGGCAAAAGGATGCAGAAGCAGTCATGAATGGACACGTAGAATTCTACGCGTCCTTGAACGTCCTCGCAAACTTGGGCTTGCCTCCAAGACGGTGCTTTGAGCTTCCTCGTCAGCGCTACTGCAGTTGGTTAACACTTACGGCCACAGTAAGCTGCATGCTGGTATGCTTTGTGCACAATAGAAAAATGCTGTTTTGGGGGTGGTGCTAGTATCTCTGACCCTGATTGGCAAAATTTGCCGAATAGCACGCTGCGTGTATCTAAGTTACTTCACAGCTCATTAAAGTCGTGTGTGTCCGCATAAGTATGCGTGTGATATGCACACGTCAACTTTGCCAGATTATGTTCACGAATGTCAGGCCAAATCAGTACACAGAGGCAAACTTACGTCTGTGTTGCATTTGTCTCCTTGGAGGCAGCGAAAACGTCCGCGAAAACGTCCGCGACCATTGCAAAGTACCTTTCACCAAGTTTTTATGAAACTCCTGGGGTATGCTTGCTCTCCCATCATGGAAGGTCCACTCAGTTAGTTGTGCTTGTTTCTGTTGTCCCCCCTCATCACCTCGCAGGTTGTGGACCACTACGAAAACCCCAGGAACATTGGTGCGCTTCCCAAGGATCAAAAGGATGTGGGCACAGGCCTCGTGGGGGCGCCTGCGTGCGGCGACGTGATGAAGCTGCAGATCCAGGTAAAGGAAAGACGTGATGAAAGAAGTGATGAAAGACGTGATGAAAGACGTGGTGATAGACGTGATGATAGACGTGATGATAGACGTGGTGATAGACGTGATGAAAGACGTGGTGATAGACGTGATGAAAGACGTGGTGATAGACGTGATGAAAGACGTGATGAAGCTGCAGATCCAGGTAAGGGAAATGGAGCTGTGCAGAGGAGAGGACATTTGTAGGGGTGGCCAGAACCGTATATATATACCGTATATGACCGTATATTTGGTGATTTGCCTGCCAAAAATACCGTATATACACCGTATATATATGGTTCTGGCCAACCCTAGACATTTGTGTGTCTAGACGCGATTCGTAACTTCTCCACTACTTATGCTGGATGCATGTCACCAAAAGACCGCCTGCATGATCCTCCTTTCCGTGCCTTTGACTGTTGACTGAGAAGCTTAGGCTGTGTGAAAAATTATGTTACTGGGAGAGCAGTAGATTTCAGTGGAGTGCCATATATGTGAGTGTTTGCGGGTATCATACATGTATACATGTACCGACTTACCAAGCTCACCCCAGGTAATTAACGTCTTTGGGCCTTCAGGGTGATATGGCAAGTTACAGTTGTATGTGTGCATGTGTAAGTAGGCCTTGTACGTACATGTGTAGATAGATGCCTTTAGCCCATGTTCATTTTTGCATTCCTCTCTCCCTGTGTACAGAAACCTCAAGAGGAAGACCGCACATGCTTGCTCTCCTATTTATAAGTTGTTTCTCCTTCATGCATATGCATGTGCGTGCCTGTCAGGCATGCACGTAGTTTTGATGCTTTTCATGTCGCGTTCATGTAGGACAATTGACAAGGTATATTAGCATTAGCTACCAGCAAGAGCCACTGCACAAAAAATTGGGTGGACAGGAGTGGGTATGATAAGGCTGAAAAGAGTACCTTTATTGAACAACAGACTGCGCTTGTGCGTCGAAGCTGATAGTGCGTCAAAGCTGATGCACCATTTTTCATACAAAACAAGTAGCTACGCCAAGTCTACGTACAACTCAAGACGATGTTTGTTTAATGAGAGGTGGACGTAAATTATCGTAGATAATTTTTAAGTTCCTAAAATCGTTTCATTTCCTACACACGCGCACATAAACACACACACACACACACACACACACACACACACACACACGCATACATACACACACACAACACATCATGCAAGCACAGGTGGATGACATTTCCTACACACGCGCACATGAACACACACATACACACACAACACATCATGCACGCACAGGTGGATGGCATTTCCTACACACGTGCGCATAAAACACACACACATACACACACACAACACATCATGCACGCACAGGTGGATGACATTTCCTACACACGCAAACACACACACACATACACACACATACGCACACAACACATCATGCACGCACAGGTGGATGACAACGGTATCATTTCCTACACACGCGCACATACACACACATATATACACACACAAACATACAAACAAACACACACACAACACATCATGCACGCACAGGTGGATGACAACGGTTTCATCACTGACTCCCGCTTTAAGACTTTTGGCTGCGGCTCAGCCATCGCCAGCAGCTCCGTGGTAGGTTTACCGTCGACCCCTTCCCCCACATGCTGCATGTCTCCTGTTTTCCCATTTCTGCACTCCCCCCCTCCTCAGTCGACCAAGGACAGGACACTCACAGATGGTGAGGGTGTCGAGCCACAACCCTGCGCTTGTGTGTACGCTCGTGGGTCACGTCGCGCAGTCTGCTCGCCAAGCTGCACAGTATCTACTCACCCTTCCACGTGTTTGTGCCTTGTGGCGATGTACAAAATGGGTCAGGGGCAAGCCCTTGGACAAGGTGGTCAAATGTGCATGCTGTATACGAGAGTGAATAGTTGCGTGCCACCTCTCTTTCTCTGTCCAGGTGACCGAGTGGATCAAAGGTGTATATTCAAAGGTGTATTCAAAGGTGCTACTAGTTGCGTGCCCCCTCTCTTTCTCTGTTCTGGTGACCGAGTGGATCAAAGGTGTATTCAAAGGTGTATTTAAATGTGTATTCAAAGGTGTCACTAGTTGCGTGCCACCTCTCTTTCTCTGTTCAGGTGACCGAGTGGATCAAGGGCAAGCCCCTGGATGAGGTGGTGAAGATCAAGAACAGTGAGATTGCAAAGCACCTCAGCCTGCCTCCTGTGAAGCTGCACTGCAGCATGCTGGCAGAGGATGCCATCAAGGTGTGTGTGTGTATGTATGTTTGTGTGCTTGTGTGTGCTACGCTTTGTATGGTGATGTGCGCGTGCGTGTGTTTTACTCGGAGTAAGGGCATGCCCCTGTGATAGTGCACTGCAGTTTGCTGGCAGAAGGTATTATTGAGGTGCATGGGTGTGAGGGTGTGGGCATGGGCATGGGGCCTCGAATGCTGCTGCTTGAATCTTGTTGAAACTTCTGAAGAGAGAAACTGAAGACAAAGAGGTGCTTTGTCATTTGAAGGGGCAACTTGGTACATATGAGGTGTATACGTACCAAGTGATTCTTGAAGCTCTACAACTAGTCTGAGCTGAGTCAAACATATTTATTTGAGGTCTGTATGACTTGCTTTGTATGACTTGCTCTGTATGATGCATGTGCAATGCACATTGTGCATATGTGTGAGGTGTTAACATAGCACCTGGTTATACAAGCTGTATGAAATATGTGCATGTGTGTGAGAGGTGTGTATCCAGCACACAGTTGTTAGTGCTCTGTAGTCTGAGGCACGCAAATTTGTTTGTTTTTATTTTGCATGTGATGTCAAGGTTTGCGGTCAAGGTTTGCATGGTTCTTTTGCTGGTGCTCAGACGACTAAACTGACTAACCCCAAGAGTGTCTGCAGCTGCCCCTTCTGTCCTCTGCTTCTATTCTCCTTGTCCCGTCCTCTGCACTGACCATCAGCGGGCATATATCTACATCATTGATGTTCTACATCATTTATTATCTGCATCATTGATGATCTGCATCATTGATGATCTGCATCATTGATGATCTGCATCATTGATGATCTGCATCATTGATTATCTACATCATTGATTATCTACATCATTGATTATCTGCATCATTGACTATCTACATCATTGATTTTCTACATCATTGATTATCTGCATCATTTATTATCTGCATCATTGACTATCTACATCATTGATTATCCGCATCATTGATGTTTTACATCAATTTATTATCTACATCCTCTGCACTCAGCATCAGCAGCAGGCATTATCTACAATTATTCCCGCAAGGCGGCCTGAGTTCTAGGCTACCTCTAGGCTACCTCAGACACCAAAGGCGTGCAAGGTTTAGAAACCTGTCAATTTCATTAGGAGCTGTGTACCAAGCACATACAGAGGCCGCTGCAACACATACATAACCCTGCCTGTCACCTGAACACCTAAATAAATTTTGCGATTCATTCTATAGTTATACGATTCATTCATTAGCTTTGACGTGGCGCTACAAGCAATAAAAAAACCCCTTTCTATTTGCTTTGGATGCAGGCGGCAGTGAAGGATGCACAGGCAAAGAGGAATGCCGCTAAGCCCGCTGAGGCCAAGGCTTGAGGCTGTGCGCTATTCTTTAGCCTCCCTTTGTACCATCAGCCAACCTGTTTGTGACCTGTTAGAAGCAAATGCCTACAGAGAGCATATCAGGTGTATGTACCTTTAACTTTGTATATTTGAGGCTTTTATATTGTGTGTTATCGCTGTATGTATAAGAGCAGCTAGGAAGGTGTGATTGTTTCTCTGCATGTCCTTCATCAGACAAGTAATGGTGTGTGTTGATTTGTTAAGTGGAGCTCGCTCTCTAAATATCTTGAGCATTCAATTAAATATAATACCTGAGTATTGGCTTCTGGCTTAGAGTTCAGAACCACGGCAATGTTTGGTTGGGGAAGAGCCTATTAACTAGTATGGAAAAACTACATGGGGAAAATCTACGCAGGCAGTGAAAATTGATTCCCACGTTAACCATTATATAAGGTTTACAAGGTTTGCAAGAAAAAGGCCTTCAGTCAAGAAGTATGATGACTGCTCGCCTGCTCATAAAGTAAAATAGTAAGGGTAAGGGTAAGGGTTACACAGCTATATCCGCCAGCGAGGGCAGTTGAGCTATAGCAAAAAAAAAAGGCAGCTTCAAGAAGAGAAGGAGGCCAGACTGAACAAGACACCAGAAAAA
>Ga0307942_1002804_pt1 | contig 14134 bp, 14 predicted proteins | sample OrgLakmetagen175_FD_201846 | JGI IMG/M metagenome (GOLD analysis project Ga0307942, IMG submission 201846) | Saline water microbial communities from Organic Lake, Antarctica - #175 | ecosystem: Environmental > Aquatic > Non-marine Saline and Alkaline > Saline | place: Antarctica: Organic Lake...
CCCCTCGCAGGCGCAAGCGCACAAAATGCATAGAAGCACCCGTTGCAGCAGCAAGTATTCAAGCCAGCGTGGTGGCAGCAGAGCAGCATGGCTTAACACTCCTACACGCCCCACCCTCATCAGATGACACTACAGCATCAACAGCAGCAGCAGCTACAGCACCCGGTATCCTACAGCCCCTTCTTCCACCACAACCCCCTTCTGCAGCAATGATCCAAGTAGAAGCTCGACTTTTTAGCACCGTACCTCACAGTGCCAGCCTGCAGCTCCTTGCGCTCCCTGCTCACCATACAACAGTTTACTCTCTTCCATCAGCCTCAGTAGGCCATAGAAGTGGTGTTGCCGATGCTGTAGCAGTTTACACAGAGACTGCTGCAGCCAGAACCAGGCAGGGAACATCCAGCAGGCACGGGGGTGTGGACAGGCCAGCGGGTGCGATGCCTTTGGGTAGTAATCAGAGAGGACGGCGACCAGTGCTTAAGCTGCCTGCATCAATTGGGCAGCAGCCTTGCGGGCATCAGGTACGGCCGCAATTGGAGGCACACCGTATGGTTTCTTTTTTAGCATAGGCGACATAACAAAAATTCAGGGAGATTTTATAATGATCTTGTATATATGCATGTTTTGAGTCATGGTTTGCTACGTGAGCTAAATCTGTGATCCGGTGAACAAGATCACAAGCTGCAACTAGCACAGATCCTTGTCAGTTACACTACATAGGCAGCATCTGATCTGAACACCATCCTTAACAATCAATTTAGCAACTTTTAGACACAAGCACAGACACATGCAAGTGCAATATGTTGAACCGCAAAAGATTTACAAACGTGTACGCCCTCCATACACACATCCTCGCCGCATGTGCACCAGGCATCAGATCGAGCATCAGAGCAACAGCCGCAGCAAGACTCACAAAGCCCTGACACGCATGGACCCACAGCAGCAACAACAAGAGCGCCACCTGTATCCTCAAATGCTCAGGAGCAGAAAGCAGGTACAGATCTGGCATCGGCTACACTGATACCTGCTGCAATTCCAGCAACAACAGGTCTTGCAGCAGCCACGGCTCCCCCTGCACACGCGCAAGCAGTGAGGGGGGTGCTAGCATCCTCAGGTCCAGCTCTGAAAGGATGGCCAGATCAGGGGGCGAGAGCAGAGCAGGCGGCACCAGCAACTCAGATCGCACCAGCAGATCAGGCTGCACCAGCAGCAGTATCAGCGGTAAGGGGCGTGCTAGCATCCACAGATCCAGATCAACAAGATAGGCCAGTTCAAGGCCAGGGGGCAGCGAGAGCAGAGGAGGCCACGCCAGCAATCCAGATTGCACCAGCAGATCAGGCTGCGCCAGAGGAAGCACTAGTGGGAGGAGGAGTGCATGCGTCCGCAGGTCCAGCTCAGAGGGTGGAAGGAGCAGATGGGTCGGTGTCAGCGGCAGCAGGGCATGCAGCAGCAGGGGCAGTGCGGGTATTGCCAGAACAGAAGGGAGCGGGGCGGGCAGGAGAAGCGACCCCACCATCAAAGGTCCAAGTCCAGAAAGCACCAGCAGCAGCAGCAGGGGTAGAAGCAACGCCGCCAAATTTACCTCTGTCAGCTGCACACCGAGCAGGAAGACCTGCAGCAGCAGCAGCAGCAGCAGCAGCAGCAGCAGCAGCAGCAGCAACAGCAGCAGAACGACCACCACCACCACCACCAAATCCACCTCCACTAGCAGGAGGAAGAGCAGCAGGAAAAGCAACACCAACGATAGCCCAAGGACGGGGATTAAAAAGAGCAGCAACCTCACCTTCACCAGCAGCGCCCTTGTGTTCAAAAACGCAACCACCAGCAGCACTGCAGACCATGCCAGGAGGGCGTCAAGCACGCAGGAGCCTGTGGCCCCGAACGTTTACTGCTCAGCCCCAGCCACGCACACTGCCACCCCAACCATACGCTCTACAGACCCAAGCACCGACACCACGACTCAAATCACATGCACTGCAGCCCCCCTCACACACGCTAAAGCAACAAGCACGTTCTCTACAGCCCCAATCACCAAATGCACCTTTGCAGCCACATGCAAGAGCATGCACGCAGCCTAATGAGTTGCGCACACTGCCGCCCCTTCCTAGGCGCACAGCACGGACGTACATTCCGTCAGTCACTACAAAGGAGGAATTGCTCAATGGTAAATCGAGGGTAAAATTAGATGACAGTAAATATCATATCCCTTAGTCAGGGGAGGAGCCACATAAGTAGGGTCCCAAAAACGCTCTCCATTGCGAGAAAGGAGTACTAGCTCATTTGAGGATACTATTGTTGAAGGAGGAGTTTTTATAATGAAGAGAAAAAGTCATCTAGCTTCAACGCGTTTGCTTGCCAATGGTGTGCAATTCCTCCGATATGTACCTCAACAAAAAGGGTAGCCGCAGCAGCCGCAGCGTACTTGACCACACAGCACATTTAAACTGCACACACATCTACGAGGCGGTGGTGTCTACAGGGAATTATGCATAGAATCCCCTCTCTTTGCTTGCAAGAGCTCCGTGCATTTCTTTTGCCAAGGTTTGCAGGGTCGTGCACTGATTTTGCAACACGGCAAATGTCCTTTGCCATAGAAAGTGCCCAGAGTAGTGACGTATATTTTCAGAACAATCAAATGTGGCTCTGTGCTTGTGCTAATGTGCAGCCTTATTCTCTTACGGTGTGGTGCACTGTGTCTTTCAAACACAGTCAGGATTGGCTTACTACACAGAGCCTTTTACACTGTATGTGACCGGCAGCTTTTCTGCGGAGCGCTGTTTGAGACTGCCTGTTCACATTGTGCTTGTTTTGTGTGTGTGGATAACGTGCTTGCAGGCACCTTCAAGCTCACAGGCCAGCAGGCACTCCACTTTGTGCTCATGGAGGACCTTGATCTGAGCTTCCACGAGGACGTCCCTGCTCTGTATAAGTCAGGAAATGCAAAGTGAGTGAGCGGCAAACGTATTGCTGCTATACCACACTGCAATTGCATCAGGGGAAGACGTAAACATACATCTGAGCATCCATCAAAAAGTGTATTGTGCGCGTGATGTGCTGCTTGTCTTGCATTGGTCAGTATCAGTCTGGAGAGACACTAATAACAATTCCGTATTTTTTATTCCTTCAAAAGAGGGGGGACACTGGGCAAAAGCCAAAACATGCTCCTTTTTGCATGAAAGGTGCAACTACTCACACGTCACTTCATCAAATTGGACCCAACCTAGCTTCAAACTGATGCTGACATTATAAGCTACCCGAGCATGTGCTCAGATTTAGACAAGTCGCCCTGCGTACAAAATGACAGGACTAAAAGCACACGTCGTGCAACTGTACCCAAGATGGGTGCTTTCCAGGGGGAATGGCACAATAATTTGCATAAATCGCAAACAACTTAGTCTTGCCCCATTTTTCTTGCAATGATCTTTATTTATTATTAGGACTTCAAAATACCAAACATCACTCAGTTTGGTGCGCTAACTGGTCAGATACAGCATATGGCTGCTCAAAAAGTAGGGTACACGCTGCGGCCGATTAGGTATGGCTCCCCTAATTGGCAGGTTTCAGGCTCAGCTGCTTCAAAATCTACATTCAGAGCTGAGCTTGAAACCTGCCAATTAGGGGAGCCATACCTTAAGAGCATGCAAAAACCTGACCATTTTGGGCCTCAGTGTCCCCCCTCTGGAACTTTACACTAATGGCAAGAAAGATGCTGCCGGTCATATTTGTCTTCCATCCCATTCCTTCATCTTCTTGCTGGATTTTCTGATGAGCTAAGCCAGAGGAGCAAAGAAGGCCCTGCCTGTCACAGCTGTCATTCCATTTCTCTAGTGATTTTTATTTAGGATACTTCCTGGGTCAGCCTGACTACAAGAGCTCTTCCAGAAGGTCAAAGAAAGCGTTGCCAATATCAACGATCATCATTTCATTCCATATCCTGATGGATTTTTCTCAACGTAGCTCACCTGCCTGAGCTGTGCCAGAGGGGCAGAAAAAGCAATGCCTGCCAAAATGCACTTTGCTTCTTATCAATCATCAGGTTGGCTCGCCTGCTTGAGCACTTTGCTTCTTATCAATCATCAGGATGGCTCGCCTGCTTGAGCATTTTGCTTCTTATCAATCATCAGGTTGGCTCGCCTGCTTGAGCTGTGCCAGAGGGGCCAAAAGAAAAAGCTGCGGGCAATCTACCGTCGATTGGTAGAAGAGAAGGAGAAAGAACCGCAAGAAAAACTGCAGCACCGGCACCAGCACCGGTACCAGAAAGGAACTGTAACACAGCAGCAGCAGCAGCGGCGGCGGCAGCAGCAGCAGCAGCAGCAGCAGCAGCAGCATGCTTCTGCCCCACCTAACAAGCCGCCTACGACGGTACAGCAGCCTCAGGCAAGACCATCACGCACAGTGGCTGCAGTTCGTTCAGCTTCCCCTATCACCTCCCCTGTTGCTGCTGCTGCTGCATCCCCGTCAGGGAAAGGCTGTTCTGCTGTGCGACGATCAGGCAGGCAGGCCAAAGCGCACCCTGTAGCTTCCCCTACTTTTGCCCCCACTGCTGTCGCTGCTACTGCCTCCCCAACAGCCAAAGGCCATGCTGCTGTGCGACGATCAGGCAGGCTGGCAGAAGTATCCCTTCCTGCTGCTGCTGCTGCTGCTGCTTCTCCAGAAGGCAAGGGCCATGCTGCAGTGCAAAGATCAGGCAGGCAGGCTGACGCAAGCTTTGATGCAGCTGCTGCTGCTGCTGCTGCTTCCCTGTTAGGCAATGGCCGTGCTGCTGGGCCACGATCAGGACAGCATGCCCCCTCGGTTTGGGAAAAAGAGCCAACACAAGCGCCAGCCGCACAGGGCAACACAGCCAGTAGTCCAAGAAAGCACCAAAAGAGGCAGCAGCAATCTGAGCAGCCACAGGCGCAGCAAAAGCCATTACAGCGAAATTCAGGACAGCAGATGAGACAGCAGCAGCAGAAGCAACAACAACCAAGCCAGCAGCTACAGAGGCAGCAGCAGCAGCAGAAGCAACCACAGCAGCAGGAATTAAAGCCACGACCACCCATCCCCTGTCCCCCCTCCCCCCTGACCTTACTGGCCAGAGCAGTTGTTGCTGCAAAACATGCAGCGGCAGCGGCATTTGAAGAAGATAAGTGTGCAACACCAGCTCAGCAGCCCAACCGTCTTGGTTATGCTTTGGACACTCAAAACGAGGTGCAGGATGTTTGGGGATCCTTGTAGCTGTTTTGTCTGAGTATCTATACATGCGTGAGGTCAGGTGATGCTCGTGTCGTTTGTTGTGGGCTGAAGTGCGGGACAGCACTTATATTGTGCATGTCTGGTGCGTGCCTGGAACGTACACAATGGCGTATGCATGACAAACGCATGCACACACACACGCACACACACACACACACACTCACACACACACACACACGCACACACACACACACACACACACACACACACACACACACACACACACACAGGGGAGCCAACTCTCCCCTGGCGGCAGCTTAGGGAGTCACTTTACCTTAGATCTCCCCCCACCCCCAAGCTTACCGCCTCTCCCAGCCCTGCAATCAGCAGGACCCGCAAACCTGGCCCCCCCTGACTTGCCCTCCTCCCCCTTCACCCCTGCTGCGGTCCAAGCTGCTTCTCTAGCCACACCTACGGAGAGTGTGGCAACCCCTGAGGTATGAACGTGTTGCGAATATTGAAGGAAAGCGTGCAGAACGTGATGCCATTGCCACTCAGGCATCTTGTAGACAAAATTTACTTTCAGTGACGGGTGCTATGCTTTGAGCATAAGGTATGAATAATGCCTTTTCCACATAGTTTGACACAATAGCTTTATCAGGACATCTGAAACTTGCCCTAATCACACTGCAACAAATTGACATGATGATTGCACTGCTGCAACTGCTTTGGTTGCTATCTCAACCCTGCCCCAGCTAGTTTATAAAAAGGTATATCGGGTTAAATAACAGCCACACAAAGAAACACCCCAGCTTGTCACGCCCAATCAGTGGCAGTAACAAACCGCATGACAGATGACAATATCTGCATGTTCAATACGCTGGATGTTATAAAAATCTTGCTAAACATTGGTGGTCATTTAGTTGTTGTCCTGAGTCTTATACTCTGCAGTGGCGGTGTTTTGATCTGACAAGCTCACGCAATTAATTCACGACAGATTCATTATTGTCGTTGCGTTATGTCCTGAGTCTTATACTCTGCAGTGGCGGTGTTTTGATCTGACATCTCAAGCAATTAATCCACAACGGATTCACTATTGTCGTTGCGTTACAGAACGCGTACTCAGCCGCTGGCAGCATCAAAAACACACCTACAGCAGACCAGCCCTGTTCCATTTTGTGCGGGGGTGCTGCAGTTGAAAGAGATACAGGTGGGGTGTGGGGTGACGCTTTTCGGGGGGGGGGTATTCAAGTGGCTACACTCTTTTTCCGCAAAAGCACCCTGTGTCGCCAATTGGTTACACACCCAAAAACCTTAATAGAAACACTGATGCATGCGGGGTGATGTGTGGCCCTTGCAAGGCACGTGTGCTGTATTTTTGAATGCAGGATCACGTACTTTTGAGATGTATCATATGAGTGTTGCTACACGTCTCCAAACCATGGGGCATTCTTTTGATCTGTGTTAAGAAAAGAAAAGAAAAGGCTCCGCTGGTAGTGATAACACAGCCAGCATTATCTGTGCTATTATAAGCTGTTGTTATTTTTGAACCAAACTATGTTGTGGCTCTATTATGACTTGGAGAATGGCAGTGTTGCTGCCGCTCTTTTGTCACACACCAAGCAAACAATTCCTAGCATCCACTGATTGTACCCCTATGATTATGATCGCTTTCAACCGTATCCTTTGTAGATTATGACAGCGACGCAGCCGCTCCTTTTCCCACACCAAAACGCCGGCGGCTAGGGTCCAGCAGCTTTGACAGCTTGGGCCACTCTGGGTCTGAGGCGGGTGGCTCTGCGTCTTTTTTATCAGATCAATCACAACCCATGGTGCCGCCGGAGTTGCTACGCTCAGTCCAGGAAGCTCGGGACAGGTGAGAAGAAGCTGTGCGTTTTTCACGCTAGATCTTTTGCAACCTGGTGTATTGATAGGGCTGGTGCGGAGCTTGGGGCAGGAGAGCAGGTGCGAAGCAGAAAAGCTTTGGGTGGGCTCTATGTTGTACATCATGTTTATGAGCAAAATGGTACCGCACTCTGGTCAGAACACTCTTTGTGAGAAAAGGCCTATCACTCTTTGCAGAGATACATTGTGGTGTGTGTGTGTCGTGTGTGTGTGTGTGTGTCTGTGAAACACAATGTGTTCTTTTGCATTTGGACAGGTGGTGATAACGACATGCGAATGATGTTGGTTTAGATTAGAGTTGAAACAATATTACAACAGAGGGGGTAGCTAAGTGGCATTCCTTGTTTATCCTTGTTTATTGTGAAGAGTGCTTTTCTGTCTGCGTGGTCTTCCTTTTTCACAGAAGAAATGAGTCGGCACTCATGTGTTAGAAATGTCAAGTGTCTGGCAGGGAAGCAGTATCTGTTGGCCACTCTCCACATGAAATATCCGAAATGGATGCATTTAATGCACCGCACTTCCACAGGTGTAATGTAATGCACCGCACTTCCACAGATGCATTTAATGCACCGCACTTCCGCAGATGCATTTAATGCACCGCACTTCCACAGGTGTAATGTAATGCACCGCACTTCCGCAGATGCATTTAATGCACCGCACTTCCACAGGTGTAATGTAATGCACCGCACTTCCACAGATGCATTTAATGCACCGCACTTCCACAGGTGTGAAATGCTCTTTGCCTCCAGCCCCATTAAAAATCTGTCTCAAGGAGGTCGAGGTAGCAAACGTGCTGCCAGTGATCCACGCTGTGATGCCTCACTTGCCCAGCTCAGACAGAAAGCAGCTCAAATACAGCAGCAGCAGCAGCAGCAGCAGGAGCAGGAGCAGCAGCAGCAGCAGCAGCAGCAGCAGCAGCAGCAGCAGCAGCGGCGGCAGCAGCAGCAGCAGCAGCAACAGCAACAGCAAAAACAGCAGCAGCAGCAAGAGCGGCAGCAGCAGCAGCAAAATCAACAGCAGCAAGAGCAGCAAGAGCGGCAGAAAACGCAACAGCAGCAGGCAGAGGACGATGGATTATTGGAGGCTGAGGGAGATGTACCTGATACAACGGGGTCAGCAGACCTGCCTGATGGCAGCATGGGTGATCTGGAGATGTTCGAACCTGCACTGCCAATTAACCAGGATGACTGGGTGAGTCGTAATATATGGAGCATCCTTGTTCACTTCTCATGTTGTGAGGATTACATGTGTTGGTGCGTTGCTTTCCTTGATCATGTTGGGCATGATGTACGTTCACGAGCATGATGGTCAGGGCAATTGGGTAAATATTCATTCCTGGAATTAAAGCAGTGGTTGCAGAGGACACTGGTAATTGTATAGACGAGAGGTGAACAAATTTCTTCAAACTTTTCATTTCCGCAGCTTGAGCTCCCCCAAAAGAGATGTGCGCAGGATTTGCAAAACAACCTCGTGCAGCATTATAAGGTTTCTTGCAGGCTGTTAGGCCCCTGCTATTCATCTTTCACAAACCCATGCTTTCTATTACACCAAAAACAGTCTGGATTTGCCTGGCAGATTTTGTACAGCAGATCATGAGCGTGACTCATGAACAGCAAGTAGCACTCATCCTGCCCATCATGAAATTTAATTCAAAGGAATACCCCATTGTTTGCACTTTCTCTTCCTCTAAATCTAGTTCTCACTGCGCATCTTGTGCCTGATTACTAGTGCACACACGTGTACATAATCACATGCTCCACCGATAATCTGACCTGCTAAATGCTCATCAAACCCACCTTCCCTGTGACCTCCACGCAGTCCCTCCCACCCTTAGTTTACCCTCCAAGAGCCATACCACCAGCAGCTGCCATTGCCCCGTTCACCACACCTGGTTACGTCCCAAACATCATAACCGAGGCCCCTCTCAACACCACAGCTTTTGCTGCCTCCCCCCCCAATCGACCAATTGCTCCAGCCACTACCAACCCTGCCCCCTTCTCCCTCACACCACCCACCACAGTAGCGCACAGTGCCCAAAATGCCCCACCGCCTACAACCGCTGGCTCTGTCCTTGCTCGCTGTCTAGCCCACCCCCCCACCTCCACACTCCCCCCATCACGAACCACCCAGACCACTCCAGCCCTGCGGGGTATTCTCAAGAATCCACCCCCCCCTCTCCTCCTGCCCATTTCTCACACGCCACTACATCCAGCGGCAGCACAATCAGCAGCACCTAGTCTGCAACTGGGTGACGTGCAGCAGCACGCCCACCGGCCCCCAACAGCTCCTCTGTCACACCCAAAATCAGTGACACACCCAAAATCAGTGACACCGGCAGCAGCACAAGCACCAATAATGCCACCTAAGCAAAGGGTGCAATTAGTGCAGCAGCAGCAGCAGCACCAGCAGCAGCACCAGCACCAGCACCAGCACCAGCAGCAGCAGCAGCAGCAGCAGCAGCAGCAGCAGCAGCAGCCGCAGATTTCCTCCACCAAATCCCCACCATCTCACACCCCTCCTGACCCTCCTGGCCCCTCAAATTTCTCTTTTGATCCGCAGCTGAGGGTGGGTGACCCTCCCCCCAACCTTGACCCCCTCGCCATTTCTGCCGCCAATACTCACACACCGACTCGTGAAGCGCCAGTACCTGCAACTGCAGCAGCAGCAGCCGTAGCAACTGCAGCACCAGCAACAGCAGCCGCAACAATTCCAGCTGAAGCTGCATCCTCAGTACCAGCAGCCGCCGCTCCACCAATGACAGCCGCAGGTCAGGCAGGTGGCGGGGAGGGTGAGCGCCATGATGGAGAAGAGAGTGAAGGGAGGGCGGGGGACAGGCCGTCGGGCGGGTCAACGAGTGTGGGCAGCCTCGCTGCATGGCGTAAACCTAATGGCTCAAAGCACAAGGACATATCCAGCAAAGCAAGCAGCAGTACCACCCTGCAGCAGCAGCGGCAACAGCAGCACTACAAACAGCACTACGACCAGCATCAGCAGAGCACAACCGATGGTGATGGCCATCATGCAGAGCTGCACTACGACCAGCATCAGCAGAGCACAACCGATGGTGAGGGCCATCATGCAGAGCTGCACCAGCCATTGTTACCCGCGCCTTCTTCAGTCATACAGGAGCTACCAGTCATACAGCAGCGACAGACTCAGCAGCAGCAGCAGCAGCAGCAGCAGCAGCAGCAGCAGCCACCGGACCATTCCTGCAGCAGCAGGAGTGACCTGGCAGAGGCCAAAATGCTTGCCATGTTGCGCGCTACCTGCCCTGCCCAAGACTTGACGCTGCTCAGTGGCTTGGCGTGGGCAGACAAGCTCAATACACTCAGCAAGGTCCATGCCCTACTGTTTGATGATGAAGGGCTGCAGCTTTCTGAACAAGAGTCAGATCGGTTGCTCACCCAGGCCTACACAATCTGTAATGGTGATGTGAGTGATCTGTTTGTGGGTTTGTGTCTCTGTGTGGTTGCACCTTTTGTTTCAGCAGCACAAGCTCCATCACCCACCTCCCTAAATTTTGGGTCACTGAGCTAAGCCTTAAAGTGGTCGGGATACACAACGCAGTATTCTAGAAGTATCTGCAGCGTTTTTACGTGATCTGAGAGCAACAGGAGAGAACGTGTGTGTGTGCGTTTGTGTGTTTTTGTTCCACGCTCAAAAGTTTGACAGTCTCATCGCTTAAGAAACTGTGCAGGCAGTTTAACCACTGCACACATCCATTAATGAAAAGGAGCCATTGTGGAACCGAGTACAGTGAAACTCCTCCAGCACCGAGGAACATTGAAATTCCTCAATGATCATGAAGGCTGCGGGCTTGCTTTGAAACAGGCTCGTGACGCTAGTCGCTTGTAATAATACTGGAAAAGGCACACGCTTGGTGTGGACGAGTTTAGCAGCGCACTTGACAAAATGCACATCGAGGTTAAAGATAACGTCAGCCTTTTTACTCGACACCATTTTGTAACTGTGATTCTCTTGCAGCCTTATACCTGGCACATTCTAATGGGATCCGCTTTCAAACACTCTGCCTGTTTGGTAACCAGAGTCTAGAGTCCTATTTCATGGGGACACTCCTTTGCTGGCAGGCTTTATAAGTAAGCACAACCACTGCCTCTTCAGCGTACGCAGCCTCATACCATTTTCCATGCTTACACCAACCCACAACAGGTAGGCATCGCGGAAGAAACATATGCAGAGCTGCAGCTGCTCCAGCAAGCACCACAGCAGCCACAAAAGCAGCAGCAGGGGCAGGACAGGCAACAAAAACAACAGGGACGGGACAGGCAACAAGCACAAAGGCAGCTCCTCCCACACCCAGCACCACAGCAGCCACGAAAGCAGCAGCAGGGGCAGGACAGGCAACAAGTACAACAGCAAGCGCGAAGGCAGCTCCTCCCACACCCAGCCCTCCCGCCTCTGCAGCAGCAACCCTCGACCCCACCTTATTCACAAATTGGAGCACCAGGTCACTTCAGCACCCTCACTGCTCTAACAGAGCTTCTTGGCATCCCAATTTCGGTATCACAGCAGCAGCACGCCCTCCGGTACCGTGCATCATCAGTGCCTCACTCACAATCACACCCAGCAGCAGCACCACCTAGGCAGCAGCAGAGACAGCAACACACCCTCCCTCCACACCGTGCCTCAGATTCCCCTCCCTCACACTCAAAAGGAGATGCAGCAGCAGCAATTGAGCTCGACCAGAGTGCACTGCAGCAGCAAAAGCAGCAGCATCCCCAGGACCAGCGCCAGAAGCCAGCAGGTCCTCACTCACGTACAGCAGCAGTTACAACGGCAGCACCACCGACACTACCCTCTTCACCAAAGCTGCAAGCGCATCAACAACAGCCGCAGAAACAGGTTGCGGAGCAAGAGGGGCGGCCTTTTTTCGTCACACGAGATAGTCAAGAGGAGGACTCAGAGTTCGGGAGGCTGCTCGCAAACTTTCCGGTAGGTTTATATTTCTTTGATATCGTGCGTAAGCCCACCTTCAAGTAGCTAGTAATGAACATTCAAGAAAGATTCCTCGTCAAGTAAAAGGGAAAGTAAGTGCTTCAAAGATGTCAACAAACGCTGCGTAAGATCAAGGCCTGTTCCTGTATGGCCCGGTTAGATGATGATGTGCAGGCTGTTCTTCTCACGTGCCTACCTTCTTTTTTCATGATCTGAACTCCGCCAAGAATCGGGCACTCATTAGAAGTTGTAACAAAAAGCTTGATGTCATAAACAGGAAGAGCAGGTTAGAGCACTTACCGTATTCCGTGGAACCACTCCCCATCTCTGTATAATTTGCGGACTGTATTTGGCAGTGTCAGAGTTCAAGTGCAACTTGCACACATTTATTTATCCTGATCTACAGTAGAACTGATGTGCCTCGTCAAGTAGGTGCGCTTAATTCAAAAAATGCAAAACTCGTCGACACGTTACCTCGAAACCTGGCACTTGCCAAAATTAGTGATATAGACAAGCCAAGCTGGCACCTAGAAATTTCGCAACAAAAATTATACAGATGAGGCGAGACATTGAACACAACTCCTACAGATATCTAAGCAATACTTTTGGTGGTGTGCAGGCTTCTGCCTCCCAACCACCTGATACCCACTGAAAGGCTTCTCTAATTCAATTCTCCAGGTGGGATGTTGTATGTCCCAGAATCCATTGGGTGGTGCAGAACACAAAACAACATCCTTTCCTAATCCATGCCGATAGTGTTTACACTATCTGCGTTTTTTTCTTTTTTTTTCTAGAAACAAGGAGCTGCAAGTCGTTTGGCGGAGCACAAAACTCCACTCTTTTGGCGTACAGGTGTAAACCTCACTCTTATGGCGTACAGGTGTAAACCTCACTCTTATGGCGTACAGGTGTAGACCTCACTCTTTTGGCGTACATGTGTCGAATGCGTCCCAAGGAACATGCCTTACAGCAACAAGAGGAAACAAGCTTGGACGAAACTAAGAACTGCTTTTTTTGTGTACAGGTGTCGAATGCGTCCACAGAGGGCAGGCCTCACAGCGGCAAGAGTGGGCTTGAAGGCAATGTTGCTGTCTGCATATCTGAGAGCAACTCATTCACTCACCACTTAGTAGCAGCAAGGCCTGCGACAGGCATCCAAGCAGCCCGAAATCGACAGCAGCAGCAGCAGCAGCAGCAGCAGCAACAAAACCAGAAGAGCCTCCGGAAAGTCCAGCAAGTGCCGTCATGGATCGGGCAAGCATATGAAGAAGGAATACCGTTGGAACAGGCTGTGGTTCCTCAGCATCATGTGCTCTGTGATGCACATCAGCAGCAGCAGCAGCAACAAGCGCAGCAGTTGGGGAGAGTCAGTGGGTGCATGGGGAGTGTGGGGGCTCCTGGCAACAGCTCAAGAGCTGGTCTGGATGAGGGGGTTGAGCAAACAGGACGTGATCTGGATGGGTTGGAGGATGATGAGAGGAGGGAGGGGTGGAGGGGGAATGGAATGGAGGTGGATAAGGGGAGGGAGGAGGAAGATTTGCGAGGGTGGGTGCCAGACAGTCAGGGGTGCGTAGGCAGCTCTGATGTACCACCAGGATTACAGGATACGACCCATGAGGAAGGAGGTGGGGCACAAAGGAGCGAGGAAGGAGCAGCTGTGGAGGGAAGACGAGATGGAGGAGTGGTAGGTAAGAAGAGGGCGGGCCTTGAGCAAGCACTTGCTGTAAGGGTTGCAGGAACAAAGGGAGCAGGCAGTGAGCAGGAGCATGCTGCGCCTCTGGCCAAGCAGCGGCGTCTGGATGATGCTGATGAGGGGCGGACCCTGCACGCAAGCTCACCGCGGCAGCAGAGGCACGCGGGCTCACCCCCTGAAAACCCCCATGGAGTGCAGCAGACACAGCAGGCACAGCACGGCCAGCATACACAGCAGCAGCAGGGGCAGACCAGCCAGCTGTTTGAAGTATCGTCGCCTGTAGCTGCCACAAAGAGTCGCCCGTCGATGAGCAACGTGACCATGCAGGGGGGCAAGGGGGCAGACGGCGGGCACGGCAGTGGGAGTGGGGGGGGAGACAGTGTTCAGCAGCAACCTGGGCAGGAC
>Ga0307942_1002806_pt1:5000-14131 | contig 14131 bp, 10 predicted proteins | sample OrgLakmetagen175_FD_201846 | JGI IMG/M metagenome (GOLD analysis project Ga0307942, IMG submission 201846) | Saline water microbial communities from Organic Lake, Antarctica - #175 | ecosystem: Environmental > Aquatic > Non-marine Saline and Alkaline > Saline | place: Antarctica...
ACAGTCACTGCTGCGCTGCCTGCTGCACTTGCTACGCACGTACATGTTTGCACCAGCCTGCACACTCAATATTAAAATGCACACAGTCACTGCTGTGCTGCCTGCTGCACTTGCTACGTACGTACATGTTTGCACCAGCCTGCACACTCAATAGGCTTAAAATGCACACAGTCACTGCTGCACTTGCTACGCACATACGTCATTCGTACATGTTTGCACCAGCCTACACACTCAATAGGCTTAAAATGCACACAGTCACTGCTGTGCTGCCTGCTGCACTTGCTACGCACGTACATGTTTGCACCAGCCTGCACACTCAGTAGGCTTAAAATGCACACAGTCACTGCTGCGCTGCCTGCTGCACTTGCTACGCACGTACATGTTTGCACCAGTCTGCACACTCAATAGGCTTAAAATGCACACAGTCACTGCTGCGCTGCCTGCTGCACTTGCTACGCACGTACATGTTTGCACCAGCCTGCACACTCAGTAGGCTTAAAATGCACACACTGCTGCGCTGCCTGCTGCACTTGCTACGCACATGCGTCAGACGTACCTATATGTTTTGCTTTCCCTCGTATCAAGACGCACTTGCTACGCATTTGCTACGCACTTGCTGCGCACTTGATGCGCACTTGCTACGCACTTGCTACGCACTTGCTACGCACTTGCTACGCACTTGCTACGCATTTGCTACGCATTTGCTACGCACTTGCTACGCACTTGCTACGCATTTGCTACGCACTTGCTACGCACTTGCTACGCACTTGCTACGCACAAGCATCAGACGTACATGCGTGACTTGCTACGCACATGCGTCAGACGTACGTCAGATGCACTGCTGCGCTTGCTACGCACATGCATCAGACGTATATGTTTTGCTTTTCCTCGTATCAAGATGTTATTAACCATCCCATACAGACACATGAACCCAAGCAGTATATGTAGCATTGGCCGGAACCATAAATATATACACGGTGTATATACGGTATTTTTGGCAGGGAAATCAGCAACATACGGTCATGTACGGTTTATATGTACGATTCTAAAAGCCATTTCATATGTACGATCCTAGCCAAAGTATGTGTAGCCAAAACACATGCATGGAAATGCAAAGCCCGTAGCACTGACACGCACAGACCACACCTTGGCATTTGCGCTGAAAGTCATGAGGATGTTGCCTGTCTCCAGGTCCCACAGACGCATCGTCTCGTCCCAAGAGCCGGTGATCTGGGATCATGTTGTGAAGATCGTGTTTGATCAGGTTGGAAGAAACGAGTTGATCACGAGATCAGATGTTGAATGCTCCACCGTTTGAAACAGGAAAGGCATGCATGGGGTAAATGAGCACGCAAAGCAGACACAAGTGAAACATGCAAAGGAGTAAATAAGCACGCAATGCAAAACACATAGTGTTGGCCAAAACCGTATATATACACTGTATATGACCGTACATTTGGTGATTTCCCTGCCAATAATACCGTATATACACCGTATATATATATATGGTTCTGGCCAACCCTAGAAAAACACACAAAGAACGGGCTCACCACTTCGAGCCTTTGGTTCTCCCTGCCAAAGGTACGTACATAGCGCATTCATGCATGCACGTATGTTTTGTTTCAATTTATAAATATAATATTCATATATATAGCGTTGGCCAGTGCCACACGTGCATGCTTCCGTTTACTCATGACAACCGAGCAGTACGTGGTGCAGCATAAAAGTATCAATTACTTCAAGACTCAGAGATACAAATTATTAATTATTATTTATTTATTGAAGTATCAATTATTTCACAGCTCAGAGATACAAAAATGTTCCAGCTTCAAAGTCCAAATAACTTCAAACTCCATTTACCTTACAGCGTCAACAGGCGCCAAGCACCAATAAAGGAAAAGCTTGAATTGCCAATTAATTAGAGTATCGAGGAACTCAAATACTGATCAGCTTGGTGCCGCAAGGAAGCCATCAATCAATTGAAGTATCGAGGAACTCAAATACTAACCAGCTTGGTGCCGCAAGCAAGTCATCATTAACTAGGCATTGATAAATTCAAATACTAACCAGCTTGGTGCCGCAAGGAAGCCATGCCAGAGTGGGCACGTGAGAGGTGTGGCCCTGCGGTATAAAAGTGCACACAGGTTGGTTGCGCGCACGTAGGAGTTAGTTATGATTCAGTGGGCACGTGATAGGTGTGGCCCTGCGGTATAAAAGTGCACACAGGTTGGTTGCGCGCACGTAGGAGTTAGTTAAGATTCAGTGGGCACGTGACAGGTGTGGCCCTGCGGTATAAAAGTGCACACAGAGAGGTTGTGCGCACGTAGGAGTTAGTTAAGATTCAGTGGGCACGTGATAGGTGTGGCCCTGCGGCATAAAAGTGCACACAGAGAGGTTGCACGCACGTAGGAGCTAGTTAAGATTCAGTGGGCACGTGTGAGGTGTGGCCCTGCAATATATAAGTGCACACAAGGAGGTTGCACGCACGTAGGAGCTAGTGACAACACGGAGGGCATGTGTGAGGTGTGGACCTGCGGTATAAAAGTGCACACTGGGAGGTTGCACACGTAGGAGCTAGTTAAGATTCAGTGGGCACATGAGAGGTGTGGCCCTGCAATATATAAGTGCACACAAGGAGGTTGCACGCACGCACGTAGGAGTTAGTTAAGATTCAGTGGGCACGTGAGAGGTGCGGCCCTGCAATATATAAGTGCACACAAGGAGGTTGCACACACGTAGGAGCTAGTGACAACACGGAGGGCACGTGTGAGGTGTGGCCCTGCGGTATAAAAGTGCACACTGGGAGGTTGCACGCACGTAGGAGCTAGTGATGGTTCAGTGGGCATGTGAGAGAGATGGCCCAGCAACAACTCACACTAGTGATTGTTAGCTTTTGTTGCACAGTCCACCCCTTGCGATTACAGACACACCCACACCCACATAAGTCGGGTGAATGTCAATAGTTGTTGCAGGGTATACGACCCCTCGTTTGAATCAGACACACCCACACCCACATATGACGGGTGAATGTTAATAGTTGTTGCAGGGTATACGACCCCTTGTTTGAATCAGACACACCCACACCCACATAAGATGGGTGAATGTTGCAGGGTACATACACCCCTTGCAATTACAGACACACCCACACCCACATAAGACAGCAAACACCTAGACATGCAACAACCACACACGCACACACATACGCACACACACACAAACACACACACACACACACACACACACACACACACACACCAGCAGCGTCTTGACCAGTGTACGCTTCTCAACATCCCAAATGCGCACACTCTTGTCGGCAGATCCAGTGGCAAACAGCTTTCCGTTGGGGCTTGGCTGCAGGCACAAGCAATATGAACAAGGTTGATGGAGTTTCACATGTGTGTGTGTGTGCGTGTGTGGTTGTGTGTGAGTGTGTGTGTGTGAGTGTGTGTGTGAGTGTGTGTGCGACGTAGGCGTAAGCATGAGGCTGTCCCTGTGAGCGTCCCAACCCTTAGCAAACCAAACAGTCCCAGTAAGCCAAGTTTGGCTCTATCTCCCCCATCCCTTTTGAGTTGGGTGGACGCTGAGTGAGATTGGTTGGGGGTGTCCGTTCATGGGGACAACCATGAGGTCTGCACAACTGTCGGCAAACTGCTTTGTTTAGGCCGAACTGCACGAGCTCAAAAGAATGGTCTTAGTGAGGTTTTGGTCTGAGTGAGGCAAGTGTTCGAAACTCGTTTTATGTAGTGCAAGTAGAGGCATGAGCGTAACTTGCATGCACACACAAACACACACAAGGGTTGGCCAGAACCGTATACATATGCCATATGTGACCTTCCTGTCGAGTCCTGTCAAGTCCTGTCAAGTCCTGTCAAGTATATGGTGATCTTCCTGCCAAGAGCACCGTATATACCTACACTATGTATACATAGTCCTGGCCCACCTTCTTATCACACATTCAAGTCTAATAGCCAGTAGGCCGTGTGCTATGTTAAACTGCTTTGTGTTGATTCCTGCTTGATCCCTACGAGCTTCCTGGCCTACAATGTTACAAAATGCAATGCCTTTTTACATTTGCAAGACATTTCATGTTTACACCGTGTATGTATGGTGCTGGCCAAACCTACAAATACCACACGAGAGCACATTGGCATGCAGTGAGTGCATGTGTGTGTGAGCGCGTGCTCGTGTGTGTGATTGAAAATTTCACAAGCTGGTGTGTGCATGTGTGTGCGTGTTTTGTGTGTGTGTGTGTGTGTGTGTGTGTGTGCGCACTCATACGGGTGCTTACCTCTTCGTCTGCTGCTGCATTGGTCTATAACACCACCTATGGAACAAGCACAGACTTAACAGTTGGATTGCATTCCTCCACCTCCTTCAGCATTGATTGCCACGGAATTCAAGCCTAACTCTGCATTATTACCACAGCATTCAAACACACCTTGATGGTGTAGATGGTGGCTGTATGGTGGCCAGTGCCTGGGCCACCCTTGATGGTGTGCAGCAGCTCGCCCTGCGCAAGAAAATTACATGAATTTAGTAAGGTCCTGTTTTGGCAGTGCTTTGCGGATGTTCCATTGCACTGCCATCCTTTTGAGATGGTGTGTGCAGCAGCTCGCCCTGCACGAAAAAGGTAACGTGAAAGGAGGAAGGGGGTAGACATAGCAGTGTGCTGATGAAAGTAACTAGGGTTGGCCATAACCGTTTATATACGTATATATACACCGTATATTTGGTGATTTCCATGCCAAAAATACCGTATGTACACCGTATATATATGGTTCTGGCCAACCCTAAAAGTAACCCTTGATGGTTTGTGCAGCAGCTTGCCCTGCGCAAAGAAGGATATGTGAAGGAGGAAAGGTTCGAATTAGCAGTGTTGTGCTGATGAAAGTAACTAGGGTTGGCCAGAACCGTTTATACACGTATATATACACCGTATATTTAATGATCTCCCTGCCAAAAATACCGTATGTACACCGTATATATATGGTTCTGGCCAACCTTAGACATAGCAGGGTTGTGCTGCTGCTGAATCCAATTGTTGATAGTGTATTTATAGGGTTGGCCAGGACTGTATATATACGCCATATATGACCGTATATTCGATGATCTCCCTGCCAAAAATACCGTATATACACCGTATATATATGGTTCTGGCCAGCCCTAGACATAGCAGGGTTGTGCTGCTGGTGACACCAATTGTTGATAGTGTATTTATAGGGTTGGCCAGGACTGTATATATACGCCATATATGACCGTATATTCGATGATCTCCCTGCCAAAAATACCGTATATACACCGTATATATGTGGTTCTGGCCAGCCCTAGACATAGCAGGGTTGTGCTGCTGGTGACACCAATTGTTGATAGTGTATTTATAGGGCTGGTCTACTCCCCCTGCACCCCACGAGCTCCTTAAGTCACAAAAACGTAGGGTTGGCCAGAACCATATATATATATACGGTGTACATACGGTATTTTTGGCATGGAAATCACTAAATATACGGTGTATATATACGAATATATACGGTTTTGGCCAACCCTACAAAAACGTGGTATTGACCATCGAGCAACAATTATGCACCAAATGCATTCCTAAAGTACAGACATGCAAGAGAGTCTTATATGTAGGGTTAGCCAGAACCGTATATGCACGCCATATATTGACCATCGAGCACTTCACACAAATCTGCGGACGTCACACCAATGGCAGATAAAATTGGGTTGGCCAGAACCATGTATATACTGTGTATGCACGGTATTATTGGCAGGAAAATCACCAAACATACGGTCATATACGGTGCATATATACGGTTGTGGCCAACCCTATAGATAAGCCTGCTGCTAAATTCTCAAGTGTTCCTGCTACGTTTGCTCAAGTTCTCCTGGTAACAGTGTCGTGCCGTTTTGGTAGCTGTGCTGATGTGCTCACACAGTGATCACAGATTTGTCGTGATGTTTTGGTAGCTGTGCTGAAGTGGTCACAGTGTCGTGCCGTTTTCGTAGCTGTGCTGATGTGCTCACACACTGACGTTTTGGTAGCTGTGCTGAAATGGTCACAGTATTGTGCTGCTTTGGTAGCTGCGCTGAAGTGTTCATACAGCGATCACTTATTATTGTGCCGTTTTGGTAGCTGTGCTGAAGTGGTCACAGTGTCGTGTTGTTTTGGTAGCTGTGCTGATGTGCTCACACAGTGATCATAGTTGGTTGTGCTGTTTTGGTAGCTGTGCTGAAGTGGCCACAGTGTCGCGCCGTTTTGGTAGCTGTGCTGATGTGCTCACACACTGCCGTTTTGGTAGCTGCGCTGAAGTGGTCACAGTGTCGTGCTGTTTTGGTAGCTGTGCTGATGTGCTCACACAGTGCTGTTTTGGTAGCTGTGCTGAAGTGTTCATACAGCGATCCCTTATTATTGTGCCGTTTTGGTAGCCGTGCTGATGTGCTCACACAGTGATCACAGATTTGTCGTGATGTTTTGGTAGCTGTGCTCAAGTGGTCACAGTGTCGTGTTGTTTTGGTAGCTGCGCTGATGTGCTCACACAGTGATCACAGATTTGTCGTGTTGTTTTGGTAGCTGTGCTGAAGTGTTTCAGTGTTGTGTTGTGTTGGTAGCTGCGCTGAAGTGGTCACAGTGTCGTGTTCTTTTGGCAGCTGTGCTGAAGTGTTCAGTGTTGTGTTGTTTTGGTAGCTGTGCTGAGTGGTCACAGTGTCGTGTTGTTTTGGCAGCTGTGCTGAAGTGTTCAGTGTCGTGTTGTTTTGGTAGCTGTGCTGAAGTGGTCAGAGTGTCGTGTTGTTTTGATAACTGTGCTGATGTGCTCACACAGTGTTCCCAGTGTCGTGTTGTTTTGGCAGCTGTGCTGGAATGGTCACAGTGTCGTCTTGTTTTGGTAGCTGTGCTGGAATGGTCACAGTGTTGTGTTATTTTGGCAGCTGTGTTGAAGTGTTCACAGTGTTGTGTTGTTTTGGCAGCTTGCTGAAGTGGTCAGATTTGTCTTGTTCTTTTGGTAGCTGTGCTGAAGTGGTCACAGATGGTGGCACTGAGTTTGCTGGAGAGTTTGACGAGTGGCTGAAGTTCAGTATGATGCACAGTACTCTGGTAACCTCTCATACATAGAGATGGCCAAAACCATACATAACTAGGGTTGGCCAGAACCGTATAAGTATACACCTTATACGACCGTATATTTGGTGATTTCTCTGCTTGAATTACCATATACACGCTGTATGTATACGGTTCTGGCCAACCCTATATATAATAGCGTACACATGGCATTGTTTGCTGGGATTCCTTCAAATGTACGGTCCTATATGGCGTACAACATGGTTCTGGCCAACTCTACATATAAGACTCGCTTGCATGTCAGTACTTTAGGAATGCAATTGGTGCATAATGTTGTCCAAACTGCTACGGCCCCACCCCTCCACTTATGTGAGCCCGCACTCTCACCTTCATCGTGTCCCAGAAGCGAATGGTTTCATCGTGCGACACCGAAATGGCTGCCTGCCCGTCTTGAGCCATGCAGACCGACCACACCACGTTGGTGTGGCCTGCATGTGAGGAGACATGTGTGTGCGTGTGTGTGTGTGTGTGTGTGTGCGCGCGCGCACACCTGTATGTGTGTATATATGAGTGTATGTTATTGTGCGTTTCAATGTGTGCATTGCAATCATTGCTGGCTTATCATGTACCATGTGAGTATGTGTGAATATTAGGTGTGCACACACACACACATAAATACACACACCACACACACATCCTAAGAGCTGTGTGATCCACAGCGTTTTATGTTACGCAGACGCACCATCCAACGTCTTCCTGTGCTCTGAGCGCAGCATGTCCCATTCCATGATCGTCTTATCCTGTGAGGGAGGTGTGTGTGTGTGTGTCAAGGTGGGCAATGTGAAAAATGATATGATGGTCTTGGTTTTGTCCTGACAAGGAAGCAGGCACGCATAATTTAATGAACTAACGATCGTCTCATCCTGTGACGGAGAGGTCGAGGTGGGCAGAGTAAAAAGTGGTGTGATGGTCTTGGTTTTCTCCTGTTAAGGAAGCAGGCCTCATCCTGTTAAGGGAGCGCCGGAATAGGCAGTGTGAACAAGTATGATGGTCTTGGTTTTGTCCAGCTGAAAAAGCAGGCAGGAAGGTCTCAAATGTACAAATGGCCTCGTCATGTTCAGGGGCATTGGAATATTGGAATAGGCAGTGCGAAGAGAATGACATTCATCACACTATATATAGTACCTGGCCTACCTTATCCTGAAGTCAGGTTGCCTACCTTATTTCTTAACAGGGCCAGACTGCCGTACACTGCCTCTATCTTCATTTTTGGTTCCTCAAAAATGCCCTGACAATCATAGATCGCCACTCGCTCATTCTCAAACATCATCCACACCCAACCTTTGCGCACTCAGCATTCACACACATAATATTCACACGAGATATGCACTTAGGGGCACAAGAACAGGGTAGATCCAAAGCGAACATAGCTAAGGTGCGCACACGCACACACACACACGCATTCACGCCAATGACGCACTTTGGAGCACGAGAACAGAATGGTCCCTGAGCCGATGTAGCTCAGGTGCACACACACACACACATACACGCATACACACACACATACACACAACACACGCACACACATACATACGCATTCACGCCAATGACGCACTTTGGAGCACGAGAACAGAATGGTCCCTGAGCCGATGTAGCTCAGGCCGTACACCTTGCCCAGGTGCCCTCCAAAAATATTCTTGAGGTTACCGCTGTTGGTGTCCCAGATACGAACAGTCTTGTCCTCAGAGCCCCTGCCATACACAAGAGAGAGTGTGTGTACGTGTGTGTGTGTGTGTGTGTGTGTGTGTAGTGAATGTATGTGTGTGTGCTACTTTTAGATTTCATCTGGAAAACGTTAGGGAATGCACGCCTGCCTTCCAAAAAACAGCAAAGGGCTGCAAGGAAGGGCTAAAGATTGACAAATAAAGGTCCAACTCACGATGCCAAGGTTGTGGAGTCTGGGTGGTAAGCCAGCGCTTGAACAGAGCCAGCATGCCCTCTCAAGGTGTGTTTCTTCTCAACCTGCAATTAGGTACGCAAGCATGTGCTGGCTTGGATGCCGTGCCTTAAGAAA
>Ga0307942_1002808_pt1 | contig 14128 bp, 13 predicted proteins | sample OrgLakmetagen175_FD_201846 | JGI IMG/M metagenome (GOLD analysis project Ga0307942, IMG submission 201846) | Saline water microbial communities from Organic Lake, Antarctica - #175 | ecosystem: Environmental > Aquatic > Non-marine Saline and Alkaline > Saline | place: Antarctica: Organic Lake...
TCTGTCTGTCTGTCTGTCTGTCTGTCTGTCTGTCTGTCTGTCTGTCTGTCTGTCTGTCTGTCTGTCTGTCTGTCTGTCTGTCTGTCTGTCTGTCTGTCTGTCTGTCTGTCTGTCTGTCTGTCTGTGTCTGTCTGTGTCTGTCTGTCTATCTGTCTATCTATCCATTCATATATCCATCTATCCTCCAGCTGCATAGCTGCCGGTAGCAAAGCTGCTACAAATAGACAAGCCACGCTGTATTGGTTCAAAGCCACTATAGTGTAGTTTCAGAGGCCATCCATCGTTGATCACCGTCACACCTCAGTGAGGCTCCACGCCTCTTAAACCTGAAACCCTAAGGACCGCCAAAATATCTTCGAGATCTCTGTATCCAGAACTCTTGTAGCCTCAGGTATTTGTCAAAGCACAAATAAGAAAGTCAGCTCAAGACCTTGTACTTCCCCGACCTTGTTGTATCTCATAACTCATGTACCATCCTTGTCGCCTGTTTATTACTATTGCAAGTACCTGCTCTTGAAAATAATGTTTTGATTTAGAGAAGATTGCCTGCTTAGCGTCTGGGAGTTGGAGGAACGACACTTGAACAAGGGCTGCCATTCTCTTGATCTCCAATATTTGGTTGTAAAAGGGTTTCTCATAGGTATAAATGACAGACTTTTCAATGTAGCACCGCCTCTCTTTCACATGCTTTTACAGTAAGTAACTACTTATATAATTTATAATAGGTATATGGGGAACTGCTAACAACAGCTTGTTTGTGCATCGCGTAGCATAAAATAATACAATTGCTCCTATGCACATATGCACATAAAGACAACTAAATACCTACTACATGACTGTGGTAGCATCATATAATATACCTTATTATGTCACGTGCTAGCGAGCACCCATGGCTACTTCAAGACAAGTTTGACAGACAACGACGTGCATACATGTCTGCAAATGAAATAAGATGGAAGCAACAAGGATCAAGATGATGTCGAGTATTTCCAACAACCCTCTCCTCTGGTTTACTATCTCTTGCAGTTGGGACCAACATTTTCTTATAATTTCCTGTGTCTCTATATATTTGTGAGTACAAGGATAGATATGATTATATTAGATATTTTCTATCTCAGGAATTCTTATATCTATCTTGTATTTTATATTACACAGGAAATCCTGCTCGCACGCATGCTCGCTCAAACATCAGATACGCCAGACTGCAATAAAGCTCTCTGCTGTAAGCCCATGTAACTCACCACTTTCACACTGTTAGCTTGAGTTACGGAGCACAGACACAAACATATTAGCGCATGCGCATACCCTTGGACAAAGCAAGAGCTCCACCTCTTGCCCCCAAAAAGAGATCATAAGTGATTCAGGGAAAGATCCTCAAGACTGAGCTGGGGCGGCAGCTTCTGGTGCTTATGCCTCTCTGGATGAGGTGGATGGGGAGGCAGCGCATTGAGCTCATCTTGAATTCGCTTCAGGTCGCCTGAAATTGCAAATTTAATGTATGTATGTACTAAGCTACATAGCTGTATAAACATGATACATGACAAGGAGAATGGTCAAGGAAAGGAACAAGGATTTGGATACGAATCTTGCAAGGGCCTTCCTTGTACTCACAAATATAGTGAGTCCTGCTACTTGGGTGTAATCTGAGCAGGCCTTTCTCTAACCGTCTAGGCTAACTGTGAGATGAAAGAATGTTTACAAAGTACACCCACCTAATTGAGATCAATTTATGCGCGGAGACTAGACCCCAGAACCAGTCGTCGCCACCACACATAGCACACATAGCACACGAAACCTTGGGTACCCAGCATTTTTAAAATGGCTTTCCAGAATCATTGGCGCAGCACCAGAAGAGTGCCATACATTTCCTTCTGCTTTCCATGCGCACCTTGTAGCTGCGGGTTGCTGAAAACATCGTCCAGCTTCAATTCAGGGGCAGCTTGCCCTGAATCACCGCCAGCTGTTAATACCACTGCGCGTACAAGTCCATTGTAAGAGGCTAGTCTGTTTGTATAACTGTAGTCACCAATGCAGCTCGGATTGGCACGTCTACGGGTCATGACTCCAACATTACCAGCAGTGATGATGAAAAAAACAATCATGGATCCAGAGGGACGCATGAGCGTTTATGGTCAGGTTTGCCGAAAATGTGTGCTCGAAAAATGCAATTATCTATCTCATTATTTATAATATTTTCTACGTTATCATGTCAGAATTTTTTTCGGATTCGCAGAGAGATGGGGAGGCTCGCGCATCGCACGAAGCAGCAATGCGAGCAGAAAGAGGAGGAGTCACACCTGAAGGTTCGTAGCGCGCACGCTCATCAAAGGAGATGACGAGTGCAATAATGGTGTGTGACTCACACTAACAAACAATTGTACACGAAATAGTGTCGATTTTCACCGTCCAGACAAGTTTAATGACCTTGATGAGTGACTCGTAAACGCATACACAGCTCTTCACCTAGAGCTGGATGACGTCGAGCGGAGGTACAGCACTGTCAAGGAGGAGCAGCAACAGCAGCAGGGCATGGATGTGCACTATGTGCAAACCCCTATTCTCGGAGGTCCTCCGGTCCCGGCAGACACTCGTACAGGTATGTTCCCGGGTGTTTGTCATTTGCAAGTAGCTCAATAACAGAATAACATCAAAGCATCTTGTTGATGATTGTAAGTTCTCATAATGAGAAGAAATTGTTGGATATGATGAGAAATTTTAATGATCTGGCTCTCCATCCCTCGTTTCAGATACCCAGCCGACTGAAGAGCAGCCTCAGGGTGGAGGAGCACCTGAGCGTAGCCACCTGACGCAATCCATCAGCCGCGTGTCTGAGGAAGCAAATCTCCCTGATTTCAAGTCTGGGTAGGTTAATGCGCCGTGTACTTATAATTAGCAAGAGGAACCGAGGCAAGAAAAGCATTCCTCCCTAGACAAGCAAATTTCATCTTGTGCTGATGCCGTTAGGTCTGAGCGTGGCTATGTTAAAGCTTGGCAACTGTCTATCAAGCTACGTGTCTTCTGCTCGGTGTCAAACCAGTGTATCGCTGTAAAAAAGGAAGCATGTTGCTACGGTAGGCAGTTCTTCTTTCTCTTCGCAAAACTGGTTGTAAAAATGACATATTTTGTACAAATGAAGTAGGTTTGAGAGAAATACTTTTATTCCCCCTTGTGCTTGTTCCACAATCAAACGGACATGTATCTCGTGTGTGCAAGCCAAATTCCTAGAAGCAACATACATCCTGTGCAAGCTCTCTGGTGATCCTCTTTTTTCCTTGCCTTGCCTGAGATGTAAACGTAGGATTTTGTTTTGCTGCTTTTGACTTCTCTATATGTCTGATGCCCGCTTGCAATCCTACAATCTACCACATGCAGTGTGAATCTCGATAAAATCAAAGAAGCTGCGCATCTTGAGCAGCTCAAGCATCCTGCCTCCACAATCACCAGTGAGTGCTCCTGTGTTGCATAAAAAGTAAAAGAGTCTCTGGCGTGTTAGCGTGCATGCGTTGAGTCTTTCCTCATGCATGAGGCTCCTGCACGTCGCTACTGCAATAAAAACTTTGATCAGGTTTGGCTTTGGCGGCATAAATGAAGGCCTCCCTTATAAGACACTGCAAATTGCTTTTAGTAGACAAGTGTGGGAATAGCTTTGAATGCCTGATCTGTTTTAAATCCATGCAGGGAGTTTACAGTCCAAGATTTAGAGGTTCACTCATTCCATCTACGTGCGCCATCTCACAGCTCGCTCCAGTAGACCAGATATATATGATCAGGCTGATTGGGCAACCGTAGTATCGTGACAGTTGTCTTGATAGTGGTGAGCTAGATTTTAGTTAAAATGTACTTGTTGAAACCAGTTTTCTGCCAAATATTTAGAAAGCCAATTCATTTGTTTCGCATCGCCCGCTGTCCTGACTCAAATCTCAAATATAGTAATAGCACAGGAAGGAGCTCACACCATCTGTACTTCATTCTGAATCTGTCTGAAGAGCACAGATTGGCCATTAACGAGCCTGGCTTTTCAAAACATGGGCTAGTCTCGAAGTGATCTCATAATTTGTTTAAAGGAATTTCTGGAGTAAATTAACCTTCGCCCTCTGTTTTCAGCAGCACTGTAAGGAGACTCTGTGTATTTTAAACTGCTTCTGTCCACCCCATAAGCTGGAGATTGAACTCTCTATAATAGACGTGTATAACACCATCTAATTAATTCACAAATTGGAGTGGATTCGAATATAGATACATTCAATTGAATTCAATTTTCAACGTCATGATACTTCTATCGCTGAGGTCGCTGCTGCCCCGCGCGCTCCAAACAGCTGCCCCATGCTCAACAGGCGCAGCAGCGCACTACTTCTCCAGCGGCCCACCCTCCAAAAAGCAGGCAGCTCCCGAGGACTACAGCTTGGCCATGAAGCAGGCAGCGGAAATCTCGGCCAAAGTTCAGCAAAACCCTCCCGAGAAGGAGGTTGGGCTGGTCACGGGGGCTCCTTTAGAAGTGTTCAAGAGACAGGTGTGTGTGTGTATAAGAGGGTGGGGGGTGTGCGAGGGAGAACAGAACCGCGGGGCACAGTTGACAACAGGATGTGGAAATCCACACGCACATACCTACACATGCGCACACATGCACAATACACATGCACACACACACACACAGACACACACATGAATACTTGCACATGCTCATGCGCCCATTACACATATTCACACACACACACACACACACACACACACACACACACACACACACACACACACACACGCACACACACACACACACACACACAAATACTACGAAACAAAACGTGTACGTGCATACTTGCACGCGAAAATGCACATGCATGCACACACTCGTATATGCACATACGCATACACACACATATATACACACTCGTGTCGACATGCACATACAAGCACACCTACCCACATGCACAGGCCCACATCTATGCTCCATCAAAGACAGCCTCGCAGTCAGGCAGGGCCAAGACAATCCACAATTCCGCTGTGGCACCTGCGTGGAAGATTGAGTTCGACACTGTAGAAAAGTGTGTTTTCATGCTTTTTTTGTTAGATTGTGTGTGTGTATATGTGTGTGTGCATGTGTGTGCACAAGCGTGTATTTGTGTTAATATGCAATATTGTGTGTGTGTGTGGTGCGTGTTGCGTTGAGGTGTGTTTGTGTGTGCATGTGTTAGCACCAGCCTTATTCCACTCTGCTCTCACTTTGATGCTAAGCCTTGAACATCATCGCTTAAACCAGGACGTGGCAAAACTTTTTTCCGGCTGGGAAACAATTACCATGCTCATGGCTACATTTTCCTTTCTCCTCTTTCTTGGATCAATACCTGCTCATAACTGAGCACCATCAGCCCCTCTTTGCTGCTGTATCATGTTCACCACTGCTTCATTCCCTTCTCCTCTCCCTTTTAAAATGAATGGCAAGACCTCTCGTCTAATGAAGCCAAGCGTAATTATCTGTCTCCGTTTTTCTCGGCCGTTTCCACCCTCTCACTCCCTGTTTTCCTCTCTTCGGACAGATGGCAGAACCCTCTCATGGGCTGGACATCCACTGGAGATCTTTTAGAAAACGTGGCCCGCGCCTCCCTGGCATTCTATACCAAAGACGAGGCCATCAATTTCTGGTGAGCATTCCATACGCTTAAAAGTAGAAGGCATCAGCGGGTGTTTTACGTCCCACCATAAATGTGCAGGCTGGCCAAAATCATGGGTTGTGTACACAGAGCACACATGGAATGAGGTAGTCCACGATTGACAGTTTATAGTTTAAGGTTATTTATATTTGCACACGAAATCTTTGAAAGAAAAGCCCGCCCCCCCCCTTCTTGAGCATATAATGGTATACATGTTATGCTATCCGGCCTTTTGGATGCGTACTCCCATTGCGTTTAAATCCCACCATAAACAGCAATTGCTCTCCAAGGTGCCGAACGGAAGAAAACCATGGTCGCATGCCGGCGTCCGTGTTTGCAACCTGCCATGTAAGCTACTCAACGGCTGTGCACACTGCCCTTCTTTGCAGCCAAAAGCACGGGTGGGAGTACTCGGTAACCGAGCCTAACCGAGGTCGCTTGACGAGGCAGAAGCGGTACACCGGGTACGGCGACAACTTCAGGTACGACAGCAAGAGTCACACCCTGAATAAGATCGGCGTGCATTGAGCAAAGACTCGCAAATAGTGCTCACACTACCGAAGCCTCACAAAAATGTGGCTCATTTGGATTCGGTAAGCTTTTTCCCTCCCTCTAGGTGCTGGCAGGTGCTGAACACAACAAAGGGCGCTTGGTCCTTACTGTGCCTGGCTTTTCAGTGCATGTGGTGGTGGAAAATACACTTGCAGGTTTTGCAGATCCAAAGTTATTTTTCAAGTATTGCACAGTGCTACCCGAGTGCAAGTGATCGCTGGCAATCTGACTTGCTCACGCTCTTGTTTGCTGAGGTGGTAATAATGCGTGCCTTGTTTTAAAGGGTTTAGTAACAAGCTGAGCAAAGAAGGCTTATTAAAAGGCGAAGGTACGTACCTGAGTGTGCAGGGTGGAATATTGTCTCAATAACGGCTTGGGATATGTGAGCATTTATGCATATTCATTGAAGACAGTCTTTTCCCTCCTGCGATTGCAGCATCAAGCGGCACGGACTTCCAGACCTGTCTCACCTCCCCTCAGCCAAGCAATCATCGTAAGGAAACGTCTGGCATGAACAAGCATGCACTTTGTCCCCCTCCTTTCAAGCGTGTTTTGCCCTTATTGTACTAGTACTTATATGCTGCACGTGCCTCTTCTGGCATTTTTTTGTCGCACTTCCTATTTGTGTGGTTTGAACAGTCAGACACTGCGTGCTTTGGGTTGCACACTATTACCTTTTTCTGGCCTGATGCAGCCTTCCTGCCAGCTAGTCATTTGGTTCATGCACACAAAGGGCAAATCAGCCGAACAGTCTGGCTGAAGGTCCCCCCATGTAAATGTAAATCTAAATTCAAATCATGCACACAAATTCACAAATTAAAATGTAATGGATAGAAATCGGGTCCAAAGACGAACAGGAGGCCAAGCACTGTTGTTTGCTGAGAAGAACAACGATAGGGTCAAAGAACGTAAGGGTTAAAGTCAAAGAACGTGAGGTAAGGTAAGGTTACATCGCTATATGTGCCTCTGGGGCATCTGAGCGGAAATTTATAAAAAGCCTGCAACCAGAACCTCATCATGATAAGGTAATGTAAGGTTACATCACTTAATATGCCTCAAAGGGCATCCCAGCGGAACCTCATAAACACTGAAAGTAGGTATATTAAGTAATGAGAAAGGAGCGCATTAACAAGTGTCTGGAAAACTCCACCCCCCATCCAGGATAGGGTTTAAAAAACAGATACTTTCAAACAGAAATAGGAGTTTGATGAAAAGAAAGTGAATATGGAAAGAGAAGAAGGACCAAGAGAAAGCAGCAATAGGAAAGAAGGAACGGTGGCTGAGACCAGTTCTTTTTTACAACCTTACGTTTACTTTACGCTGGCTGATCCAGCAATGCTGCCTATCAGCCCAACATATGTGGCTGCCGGTTACCCCCTTTGTAAGCCCTTAAAGTGTCTGTGGAAGGCAGATCGCCAAAAAGCAGACAGCAGGATACTAACAGGAGAAAGCATATTAAGAAGACCCGTTTGTGTAACAAGTGCTGTGTCTGAGTGCATGAAACTGTCAGTGTGTGTGAGAGAGCCTCATGAAACCAGGAGCGCCAAGAAAACAAGGAGCAGCGGAGGAGAAGAGAGAACAAAGGACACAAGCAGCCCCAATCAGCACAAAAAGGCAAAGCAAAGCACGTGACACCACGCACAGAGTTGAAGCATGCAGCAAATAAGAAGCACGAAGGTAGCAGCTAGGCACGCAAGAAACGCACTAAGCAGCTCGCTTAAAGCAAAGCCCTATATTTGGCATCCCAAACCAGCCAAGACCAGGCCCGTAAGAGCTGACACATGAAAGCACGACGTCTAACACTGAAGAATAACGATAAGAACATAGCTAAGTAATTGAACAGCAGCTCTCTTCACAGCTTAAATAAACAGACAATCACTCTTTATTCTTTATGGTTGTCATTGATCTGTTCAACAAGGGGAAGAACTTATGAGCACACTTGGCTTTAGTAAAGGACAGCTAATAGTTTGCCGTAAGGATGTTGGTGAGCATAGCTAGTTGAGGATCCGAGCACGGCCCCGATACTATTGCCAAGGCCAAGTACAAACGTGTACATGACAAATGGCACAACTGCATTGTAGCAATAATTACAGCAATTAGCTGCCAGACAAGAAAGGCACCATGATGCGCTTTAAATTTGCAATGTTGTCTTTAATGCAACACAACAAAAGAGCGCCAAGAAATCACAGGAAGTACGTTTTGAAACCAAAAGTCAGGCCAAAACAAGTGCCACTAACACCAGAATTTTAGGGTGCCTCCAGGAAGAGACAATAACGAAATGCTAGACAAGTCAAAATAAGTACATACCAATCACGAACAAGGGAAAGAGGTCTATTAAATGCCAGGACCAAATAACGTCTCTTGACACCGGTACTAAGAAGTTGCTTGAAAGCCTCAAAATGTGTCACATAACCTCAGATCAGCAGTGCTACGTTGTACACATCCAACCAATTTGGTGCTGTATGCGTAGCATGAGGCTCATTGGTCAGCAAGGGTCAATGAAAAAGACTATTCATGATAACATGACACGACTAAGCATCCAGGGCGTCGCTGAGTTGCTGGATGTCCATAATGTACCAATCTGCCTTGGCTGCAATTTTAGGACGCGCGACCACCCCGCCATACCTGCGCAATGTTGAGGTTTGATCTGATCTTTGAACACCTCAATAGGACGTAACCAGCATGCGACATGCAGGATCAAGTTTTGGTTACATGAAGGGAAGGCTGCTCAGTGAGGACGAGGGATAAGGGGCGGCACGCAACACGTAAAGAGCACAGCAGCAGAGCGTCACTCATTCCATACCAAGAGGCAACAAGAAAATAAGAGAAATTTGCTGGTAGCCTCATAACAAAATCTTAATAAATGACCGGGCAGGTATGCCATATGAATAGTCAAAAACCCTGGTTAAGCTGAGAAGAAGCTGAGGGCTCAAAGCAAATTTACCGGAACAGTGAGCTTGAATTGCAAAAGCTTCAAGTAATCCACGCCAATTAGTGCTGTCATAGCGTCAACAGAAGAGAACTTACCCTACAAAAAGGGATGCAACACCCTCCAGACGGGCTTCCAAGTCTGTAGCTCCATCTCCGACCATCACTACCGAGGTGCATCCAAATTTCTCCTGTGGGTGTGGGAAGGTTAGGCTGTATTGTGAAAGGGCAGATTGGACAGAAGGCCTGGTTGGCTGCCCACAAAAGGCCTTAGATGCAATCAGGAAAATGTAGATGCAAAAAGGAATGGTTTAAACAAAACTGAATCAAGCATGCTATGTCCACTCCCTGATTCTTATGGCTGGACAGGACTCCAATGTTAGGCGTTACTTCTGAAGCTTAGGTCATCCTATACTGTGTGTGGGCATGGAGTCCTTTTTCCATCATTGTAATAGTACCTTCAACCCTCAATGCCCTAAGATCTCATTTGAAACCATTGCACATTGCACGCATTCTGGCACACAATGTATCTCTTCCTCTTCCCCTGCAACTTAAAGCAAACACACCACACCTCAGAAAGATAGTCTCTGTAGTACATGCAAGGGCTCACAAGAAAATACCCACCTTGATGTGTCGCAGTGCAGCTGGCTTCCCTCCACTCCGGCACGTGAACTCATTTTCGTCGAACCCTCGATATGCACCACTTTCCTGGACAGGAAACAAATGAAGGAAATAACCGTGCCGTGAGACATGGGTTTTGGCGCGCGACTTGATGTTGCTCTTACTACTAACAAAGGCCGAAACTTGGCTTGCAATACATTGGTGGCTGTTTTCATGCTGGAAGCCAGACAAGGCATGGAGTGTTATAGCCGAGCAATACATGTTGTAAATAATGTAGCGGGCAACAGAATCAGCAAAAGGCTCTTGTGTAAGGACCAATACCTATGTCCACCTCATTTTCCAAGACTTGAAGAACTAACTAGAACCCATCTGATCACTGTTAAGGTACCAGAGGAGGCTTGGACAACTTTGCGTTGCAAAAAGGGCATGTACTGCAATGACGACAGAGGCATATCAGGAGAATTGGCCAGAACCGTGCACATGCACCTTTCAATACCGTACGTACATTTCCCTGCTAAAATAGTCGTACATACACCGCATACGCATGGTTATGGCCAGCTCTGCATATCAGCAGAGCAGAAGCATGTTCAGCTTGTTACATTCATACACGGAATGGACTTTTCGTTTCGCGCTCCCTTTGCACCAGTTCATTCATCATGGGCCACCCCCACTCACATCAAACAAGATTGTGTTGGCAAACACGTGGTCTTCCGATATTTGCAAGCTGTGGGCAAGGGGGTGGATGATGTTACGGAAGCCACCACTGACGAGGAACACCTGTTTGCCTTGGGATTTCAAGGTCTTTAACAGCTCTGGGATGCCTGTTTGTGAGTACAACAGTGACAAGGATTTATAGATGCTTGTGGCCTGGATCCTTCAGGGCATTATCAGTGCAATTGCGTTCTAAGTGCACCAAAGGTTTGGAGCCCAGAACACCTCCGCCTAGAACGCTGTCGTGCTAGCATGGCAGGCCAAGATTGCTTGTTTTTGAGCATTCAGCTTGAGCTGCAAAGCATCTCAAGGGGGTACTCATAAGCGTGACCAAGCAGCTTATGCGTCCGGATGGCTCAGTGTGGCCTCTTAGAGAGGCTACAGGTGCCTAATAGCCTGCACTTACAGTTTTGCGCGTCATCTCAGGCCGTACCTTTACTTACGCGGTGTGGGTGTGCAGCCAGGAAGTCACGGATCGTGGATTCAGAGGGTTTCATGACGTCTAAGCGAAGGCTGAGGGCGGACTTGAAGTCCATTGAGCCTCCCATGGCTCTGGGGTTGCAATTGAGTTGTGTGTTGACTTCTTCCATTCTGAAGAGGTCAACCTTTCAAGCATTTATGACAGAGAAAGTTGGAAGCCTGCATCTTGGCAATGGACTGCCTCTGCTACTTGCTGGGGTAAAAGTGATTCCTGGGCAATAACAAACATATGCGCACAAGTGCCTACCTCGCTGTCATTGCGGCCACCTCCTCACCCACGCCCATGTAAGCAGCAAGCTCATCAATGGACTCGTCTTCACAGCTGCACACAGCAACAGGTTAAGAGCTTTTAAAGGAAAGAACAACAGTGCATACGGCAGAACAAGAAAATCTAGTGAGCTGCAAGAAGATTGAAACAGACAGGGAACACTCACAATGTGCTGTCGACGTCAAATGCCACTGCCTGCAAACATTTGCAGCACACCGAAGGAGTGATTTGATAGAGAGGCGAGCGTTTACATGGAAGTAGCGCAATTCACTGGCTCATCATGTCACACGTCTTACATCGGCAGCCTTCAGAGCTTGGAGGCATTCTGCTGTGGGTGCAGATGTGATGTCAGCTGCAAATAGGGGTGGGAGCGTGTGGCTGGGTTACAGGCTTGCAACGAGTCCATTTTTCCGCTCAGAGTAAGTGTCCGCGCTCTACCTTGAGGGCTCCCAGCAGTTGCCATTCTCACATGCTTCCGCCGTGTTGGAATTGTCTGGGCAGAAAGGGAGGGTGTGCTCTGTGCTCTGCCCAAAAGCTGCTGGGAAGCAGAAGAAAATCTCAGGTTCATATTTTTGAACAGAGCTCAAAACTCAATTATTTTTATTTAACAGAGCAGTCGATTTAATAATATACATTCTTGCTCAGACCGAGTCAGATAGTAGTAATGCTGGTGTCACCAGGAATGCAGGGCTTGCCCCACCATGTCAGCAGAAGCAGGCCTGCTCCCAGGGGAGTTTGCTTGGTCGTGCGGGCCCAGCAGGACGGGGGCCAAGAAGAGAGCAAGTGTGTAGTATGTGGGTGTCGTGCCCCTGATGACGTATGCAGCACGCTGCATGGCATGATGTATACACGGCGTACTGCCGGCAATGGAGTGTGCATCTCAAATACACCAAACAACATACGTGCAGGCTCGTAAATAAAATCAAGAGCCTAGGCCTTTCTCTTTTCACGCCCTACCAGAATCTACCAAAGCCTGGGCAGGTAAGCGTGTGTGTGTGTGTGTGAGGTTCCATGAACTGCATCCATATCTTTTGACAAAGTTCTAGAGCTCATACTTTTCCTCTCCTTTTGCTCATGCTTGTGCAGATTGTGGACGAAGATGATTTGAAGTGCGACGCGACGTTGTACAACTGCCGGGTATGTTGCTAATGTTGAAGAGGCCTGATGAAGAGAAACACATACACAACCAGACACACATACACACATTACACGCATCACACACATGCACGCATGTACTTGCACACATGCCCATACGCGTTCACAACATAAACAAAATGATATGTGCAAAGTCTAGAATGCAACGTTGCCCTTACTACCCCTCGTTGCTGTCCTTACTACCCCTTGGACGTCTTCTATCTACCCCCCGATGTCTGGCTGTGAGCTGTGCGTGATTTTGTGCCCTCCTTGCCTCTTGGAATACGCAGGCACTGATTCTCTCATACATTTCTTTCAAATACCGCAAGTGCATGTGCCCACCCCACCCCCTAGAAAAAGTTCTATTTGTGTACAAAAAACAGCATCCACCTCCCCTATAGGTATTTGTTTTGCTGTAACATTCAGCAACCACCCCCATAAAAAATGGAACCAGTCACTCTTGCTGTTGTTGCTGTCACTGCGGCTACTGCTGATGCATGCGAGTGCTAGCTTCAGTTGCTGCGTGGGTACTATAGCTCGAGCGTGTGCATGTGTGTTTGTGTGTGTGTGTATGTATGTGTGTGTGCGTGCAAGGGTGCTATAGAGTGTGTATGTGTGCGCCTGTGTGCGCCTATGCATGTGTGTCTGTGCGTGTGTGCGCCTGTGTGTTTGTGTGCGCCTGTGCATATGTGTGTGTGAGTGTGTGCGCGCGCATGTGTGTGCACGTGCGCCTGCGCATTCTGCTTGCTTGCATCCCTGTCAACTTCATTGGTTGCATAACCACAGAATGCAAAAAATGCCAACTGGGGGCAACCCAAGGTTTGCTCGGCTCAAGAACAAGAGGCATGGCTGCCTCTTGTTCTTGCGCTCCTTTGCCTCTCGCTTAGCTTGCCTGATGCAGGCGGGCAGGGTCTGGGGGGGAGGGGGCAGGCAGAGCGGAAGGGGGCATCCTCGTCAATTTGAACAATATATTATTTTTCACAACCGCCCCCCTAAAAATCTGAACCGCTCCCCCTAGAGATATATATATATTTTACCACCGTTTACCGCCCCAACCAAAAATCAATAATTAGGGGTGGTGCAGGTGATATAAATTTAATATGGTACCTACAGGAGCGTGTCTCTTTTTTTGGACGACACGTATACTTTTTGGGGTGGACACCCCTGAGGGCCCCCTCCCCCGCCAAACCCCCCTTCCCGTGCCCCCACCCAAACAAAAAGGATACTATTCTGCTCCTTTTTTTAATAGGCATCCATGTGCATACTCATCAAGACCTGAAACTGAAGTGTTGCAGAGTTATGGGGCAAAAACTGAGATACGAACGCCCACACACACGTGACCTACCAGGCACCCATAACTGGCTTGCACAGTCCCACATTGCTTCTTTTTCTTCAGAATTCCACTGACTGTCTCATGCTGGCACAATCCTGTAAGTTTGGGGTTAATTGCTGCTTCATTGGCGTGACTCACCCCACTGTCTGCACCCGAGCGCGTGTGCCTCTGACTTTTGGACATGTCCACAGACCCCCCCCTAACCCAATTTCTCAAAAAGGGTGCCGATCGACTGGTTTGAGCCGAGGACTCCGATTATACCGTACGAACAATATATCACGCCGCAAAAATATTGTTTTTGGGGGGTGCGGCAAGCTCACACCCCTTGAAATATATAAATAGTTGAGGGGGTGCGGATTGGTGCGGATTGAATTTAAATAATTACTTTTGAGTTTTTGACGGGTCATGAGTGGGAAAGAGCCCCCGAGAGCCCCTGTGGGGCGTGTCCAGACA
>Ga0307942_1002809_pt1 | contig 14128 bp, 17 predicted proteins | sample OrgLakmetagen175_FD_201846 | JGI IMG/M metagenome (GOLD analysis project Ga0307942, IMG submission 201846) | Saline water microbial communities from Organic Lake, Antarctica - #175 | ecosystem: Environmental > Aquatic > Non-marine Saline and Alkaline > Saline | place: Antarctica: Organic Lake...
GTGGGTGTGGGTGTGGGTGTGGGTGTGGGTGTGGGTGTGGGTGTGGGTGTGGGTGTGGGTGTGGGTGTGGGTGTGGGTGTGGGTGTGGGTTTGGGTGTGGGTGTGGGTGTGGGTGTGGGTGTGGGTCTGGGTCTGGGTCTGGGTGTGGGTGTGGGTGTGGGTGTGGGTGTGGGTGTGGGTGTGGGCGTGTGGGTGTGGGCGTGGGCGTGTGGGTGTGGGTGTGGGCGTGGGCGTGTGGGTGTGGGTGTGGACGTGTGGGTGTGGGTGTCTAAGGCTGCAGCAACACACACATCACTGGCTATTCATACGAAGATAAGCGCAACAACTCAAGAGCAGCAAACACATCACTGGCTAATCATTCGAGGACAAGGGCAGCATGTTCAGGATCAATTTGTGTGAGCATCAGACCCAAGAGCAACAAAAAAGCATCACTGGCTAATCATTAGGGTTGGCCAGAACCATATATATACGGTGTATATACGATATATTTGGCAGGGAAGTCACCAAATATACGGTCATATCTGGTGTATATATACGGTTCTGGTCAACCCTACTGATCATTCAATGACAAGAGCAACATATTCAAGAGCAACACACACACCACCGGCTATCCATACAAGGGCAAGGGCTGATGTGCATACTGCCTCCCTGGATAATTAATTCAAGGGCAAGGGGTAACAGATATGGGTGCATGTGCGTAGCACGTCAATATCGTAGTAATCCTGTCCTCTCAAAATAGGCCTACGTGATGGTGTGACCCTGTACCCTGTCCACTCAAGAAAGGCCCCCGTCAGTGATGGGGGTCCAGGGTGTTGTGTGCTAATGTGCACGTGTAGGGTTGGCCAGAACCATATATATACGGTGTATATACGGTGTTTTTGGCAGGGAAATCACCAAATATACGGTGTATATATATGGCTTTGGCCAACCCTATGCATGTGTGTAGCACGCCCACATGCTTTGTGCTTGTGGATATGTTTATAACTTTCAATTCTGATACATGTGTGTTTAGACGTATGGATGCACTTGCAATTACACATACACACAAGATACAAATGTGTTTAGACGTATGGATGCACTTGCAAACACACATACACACAAGACACAAATGTGTATGTTTAGACGTATAGATGCACGTGCAAACACACATACACACAAGACACACGTGTGTTGAGACATATAGATGCACTTGCAAACACACATACACACAAGATACACGTGTGTTGAGACATATGGATGCACTTGCAAACACACATACACACAAGACACAAATGTGTGTGTTTAGACGTATAGTTGCACGTGCAAACACACATACACACAAGACACAAATGTGTGTGTTTAGAAGTATAGTTGCACGTGCAAACACACATACACACAAGACACACGTGTGTTGAGACATATAGATGCACGTGCGAACACACATACACACAAGACACACGTGTGTTGAGACATATAGATGCACTTGCAAATACACATACACACAAGACACAAATGTGTGTGTTTAGACGTATGGATGCACTTGCAAACACACATACACACAAGATACAAATGTGTTGAGACATATGGATGCACTTGCAAACACACATACACACAAATTACACATGTGTTGAGACATATGGATGCACTGGCAAACACACATACACACAAGCATGTACACACACACACACACACACGCACACACACACCTCCCCATCTTGCAGGTCGCCGTCAAGTGTGTGCGTGTGTCCCAAGCAACTGAGCTTCTGAGCTTCTTGAGGGAGGTGGAGGCGCTGTCTAGTGTACGGCACCCCCACGTGCTGCCATTCCTTGGAGCTTGTTTGTTAGACGTGCAGCACTACTGGCTGGTCACTGAGTTCATGGAGAAGGTGTGCGTGCGTATCTATTGGCTAGCCACTGAATTCATGGAGAAGGTGTGCGTGCGTATCTGTATGTGTGTGCACTGCTGGCTGGTCACTGAATTCCTGGAGGAGGTGTGCATGCGTATCTGTATGTGTGTGCACTGCTGGCTGGTCACTGGGTCCATGGAGGAGGTGTGCGTGCGTATCTGTATGTGTGCACTGCTGGCTGGTCACTGGGTCCATAGAGAAGGTGTGTGTGTGTGTATGTGTGTGTGTGTGTGTTGACATATGTGTCATATGTATGTGCAGGTGTCTTGCCTCGCATGAGCTCCTCAGGCTTGTCTGCTGGACGTACAGCACCACAATTTTCTGGTCCTTAAGTTTAGCCATCCTAGCATGCGATGCATATCCCGTTTGATTAAGCTGACACAAGTTTGAATTAAACTCATTGCCTAGCAAAAATTCACAGCCAGGGGGGGAGGTGTGGTTGGGTGGGTGTGGGTGAAAGAGAAAAAAAGGTAAATGTACATAGCATATGCATATGTGTGTGACATTTGCAGTACACACACACCTTGTTATGTACACACACCTTGTTATGTACACACACACTTTGTTATGTACACACACCTTGTTATGTACACACACCTTATAATGTAAACACACACCTTGTTATGTACACACGTACACACACCTTGTATGTAGGCTGTTGTGTTTTTTGGTATCATGCAAGTACATAGTTTAAAAACGTGTTGTAAGCTTGCTTCCAAACCACGTTTGCGTTAAATGTTGCCATGGATTTTTATAGTGTCAAATTAAGTTTGCGCACTCTGCGTGCATGCGCGATGGAGTGTGTGCAAGCTGCGTGCATGTGCGATGGAGTGTGTGCATGTTGCATGTTGCATGTATGTGCAACAGAGTTGATGCATTAGAGGGCTTGCACCAAAATGCATGTGTGTGCAACAGAGTTGATGCATGTGAGGGCTTGCACCTAAGGCACTTGGAACATACACTAGTTGCATTCGCACTGTTGAATTTGCACTTGGAACACTAATTGCACTTGGAACACCAGTTGCATTTGCACTTGGAACACCAGTTGCATTTGCACTTGGAACACTAGTTGCATTCGCACTTAAAACACCAGTTGCACCTGGAACACTAGTTGCATTCGCACTTCGGAACACCAGTTGTACTTTGGAACACTAGTTGCATTTGCACTTGGAACACTAGTTGCATTTGGAACACTAGTTGCATTCGCACTTGGAACACTAGTTGCAATTGGAACACTAGTTGCATTTGGAACACTAGTTGCATTCGCACTTCGGAACACCAGTTGTACTTTGGAACACTAGTTGCATTTGCACTTGGAACACTAGTTGCATTTGGAACACTAGTTGCATTCGCACTTGGAACACTAGTTGCAATTGGAACACTAGTTGCATTTGGAACACTAGTTGCATTCGCACTTGAAACACTAGTTGCATTTGCACTTGGAACACCAGTTGTATTTTGGAACACTAGTTGCATTTGCACTTTGGAACACCAGTTGCACCTGAAACACTAGTTGCATTTGCACTTGGAACACCAGTTGTACTTTGGAACACTAGTTGCATTTGTACTTGGAACACTAGTTGCATTCGCACTTTGGAACACCAGTTGCACTTGAAACACTAGCTGCATTCGCACTTGGAACACTAGTTGCATTTGGAACACCAGTTGCATTTGGAACACTAGTTGCATTCGCACTTGAAACACTAGTTGCATTCGCACTTGGAACACCAGTTGTATTTTGGAACACTAGTTGCATTCGCACTTGGAACACTAGTTGCACTAGGAACACTAGTTGCATTCCCTGTGAAAACTGCCACCTGCACTTTTGCAAGGCATGCTTATTGTGGTTTGTCTCCAAGCCAGCCGCCAACATGCATGTTCCCTTTCTTTCACACAAACAGGGCACGCTTGCTGCATTAAAATTGTCGGCATGTTTGCTACATCAATGTGCCTGAATATACAATTTGTGTGCCTGCTCGTTTTCTCTCCACACAAACAGGGCACGCTTGCTGCATTCAGATTGCCAACATGTTTGCTACATCAATGTGCCTGAATATACAATGTGTGTGCCTGCTCGTGTTCTCTCCACACACACACAGGGCACGCTTGCTGCATTCAAATTGCCGGCATGTTTGCTACATCAATGTGCCTGAATATACAATGTGTGTGCCTGCTCGTGTTCTCTCCACACAAACAGGGCACGCTTGCTGCATTCAAATTGCCGGCATGTTTGCTACATCAATGTGCCTGAATATACAATGTGTATGCCTGCTCGTTTTCTCTCCACACAAACAGGGCACGCTTGCTGCATGGCTCCATCCAAGCCGGCGTGCGCAACAACAGAACGTCCATAAGCACCAGGGCAGTGAAGCCCACTCCTCCCTGGAATTTCCTCAGGTACCTTCTAGAAAAAAAGACGTAATAAATAAAACAGAAACAAATATTCCTCTGGGTCCTGCTGGAAAAAAGGCAGAATAGAGGACAAAAATTACTTGGGTACCTACTGGAAAAATAGGACCGAACAGAAGCAAAATAGGAACGAATTTTGCCAGGGCCCTGCTGGAAAAGAAGCGAGACTGACAAAGCTGCCAATGCACCGTTCCATTGCGTCAGCAAAAACTACATTCCACTGCATCAGCTTAGTTTAGTTTAGTTTGGTTTGGGTTACAAAGGCCTCCAGCCTGGCATGGCTGCTCAACCTATAGGTCCCAACAAATAAATCAATCAAAAAGATCGACAGCTGCACTAATAATTTGTAAAGAAAGTTATGTTGAAAAACAAAACCTTCGATATCACCTTCACAAAAATTACATTCCACTGCATCAGCTTGTTATAAAAGCTTTTGCAAATCGAAGGGCTGGCATCTCCTTAATTGAAACGAGGAGTGATTCGCTGCCGGCGTGGTTTTTTCTTGTGATGTAGCAGTGGAAGTCAGGGAGCAGGCGGGAGATCTTGTTGTAGGAATGCCGTGAGACCATGAGCAGTAAGGGGAGCCGTTAGTAGCAGATAACAAGGGGTCGTTACTTTGCAATCATCTTCATATTACAATGCAACAGCACCAGGAAAAGCAACAACAGTTCCAAGTGCATGGTCCTCATGATCTCTCTCTCTCTCTCTCTCTCTCTCTCTCTCTCTCTGTGTATATATATATAATATATATATGAGTGTGTATGTATATATATGAGTACATTTACTCCTCTCTCCAATCTTCTATATAAATTCCTCTCCCCAATCCTTTTTCTCCTATAACGATTTATTTCCTTTTCTAAACTACAATTTAATATACAGATTACAATTGCAACTACAAATTATTGTTACAAACTACCCAGACGCAATTTCTTCACACACTCTCCTCCGTCCTTACTTTCTGAGTCATCTCTAAAAATATTCATCTCTAAAAAATGGCAAAAGTTTGCTACCCTCTTTCCACTGCAGGCCCAGGGCATCAGCAAATTTCACTCTCCTCCAAACGAGTCATTTATATAATTTGCTATATACCCTGTTTCCACTGCAGGCCCAGGGCATCAGCAAATTTCACTCTCACACTCTCCTCCGTCCTTACTTTCTGAGTCATCTCTAAAATGATGTGCTATATACCCTATACCCTCTTTCCACTGCAGGCCCAGGGCATCAGCAAATTTGAACCCCCAGGCACCTTACTTGACCGCTTCCGTCTTGCGTACGAGGTATGTACAAATGATTGTCCTGATCGGACTGTACATATCAGGCCTCGCGTACGAGGTATATGCAATTGATTTGCTCCTGGTAGGATTGTACATATCAAGCCTTGCGTACAAGGTATATATGCAATTGATTTGCTCTCAATTGTACATGTCAAGCTAAAGGTAAAAGACAATTCATCAGGATTTATGAGCGTGGCCATTGATGGTTTCACTTGTTTCTGGGCGACTTGTGTGTCTTTCAGATCTCAGACAATGCGGGATGGCAATGCAGCACAGGTTTCAAGTGCGCATGCCTCGAGGCTCTCAAGGACCTAAAAACTCCCCAACACGTGGGAATTTCAGCTGATGTGCTCTTGAAGTGCGTTTTTTATTTCACGACCAACAGCACGCACTGTCAAGACATCTTAGGTTGTGTAGTACATGGCGACCCTTGATGCGCTGCAGCCACCCATACTGCATATATATCCAGCCTCAGGGTAACCTGGAGTACAACATCAACTAATTTCGGACTGCAAAGCGATGTAGTTTTCCATTCCGCTCATTGATTCAGGTAGCACAAGGGATGGAAGCCTTAGAGGCACTACAACCGCCCATACTGCATAGGGACCTCAAACCTAGCAACGTGTTTATTGATGGTGCGGGACATGCACGCGTCGCTGACCTTGGACTTGCACGGTAAGTAGAGAGGTGCTGTACACAGCAGACACCCTTCAAACGTAAAAAAATAGGACTTGCACGGTAAGTAGAGAGGTGCTGTACACAGCAGACACCTTTCAAACGTAAAAAAATAGGACTTGCACGGTGAGTAGAGAGGTGCTGTACGCAGCAGACACCCTTCAAACGTAAAAAAATAGGACTTGCACGGTGAGTAGAGAGGTGCTGTACACAGCAGACACCCTTCAAACGTAAAAAAATAGGACTTGCACGGTAAGTAGAGAGGTGCTGTACACAGCAGACACCCTTCAAACGTAAAAAAATAGGACTTGCACGGTAAGTAGAGAGGTGCTGTACACAGCAGACACCCTTCAAACGTAAAAAAATAGGACTTGCTCGGTAAGTAGAGAGGTGCTGTACACAGCAGACACCCTTCAAACGTAAAAAACATCGTCTGTATGTCTTTGGTGCTGGACATGCACGTGTGGCTTACCTTATGCTTGCGCGCGAGACAGAGTGGTACTTTACTGCAGGCATAAGTGAAAAATTAAGGCACAGTGTCTGTCTAAACGTTGCTGAACACGCGCGCTTGGCTGACTTTGTCCTTGCATAATGAATAATATGAAGTCAAGTGATCATGCTTGGGGTAGGGAGGGGGGGAAAACGGGAAGTGCAAGCAACGGCCAACATTGCTGCAAATGTGTAACATCGGGAAAAAAGTTATCGATTGGATCTCGATTCTCTGTATTACTGGAAGTGCAAGCAACGGCCAACATTGCTTCAAATGTGTAACATCGAGAAAAGAGTTATCGATTGGATCTCGATTCTCTGTATTACTGGGTACATATACCCACGTGACAAAATGGTTGCAGGCGGCGGCAGCCTATTAACACTTCACCAGATCTGACGCACGCTGCGACAACTTGCATGATTGCATCGAGTTTGAGAAAGGCGGCTGTTGTATTTGTTTTAAACTGCATCAATTAACCTGGATACCATTGCAGGTAGCTGCAGCCTGTGTTTGCTTGTAATTGTTTCAAACTGCATTAAAGAACCTGGATACCTATTGCAGGCAGCTGCTGCCTGCGATCACTTGTAATGTTTCAAACTGCATCAAAGAACCTGGATACCTATTGCAGGCAGCTCCTGCCTGTGATCACTTGTAATGTTTCAAACTGCATCAAAGAATTTGGATACCTATTGCAGGTAGCTGTTGCATGTGTTTGCTTGTAATTGTTTCAAACTGCATCAAAGAACCTGGATACCTATTGCAGGCAGCTGCTGCCTGTGATCACTTGTAATGTTTCAAACTGCATCAAAGAAACTGGACACCTCATGCAGGTAGCTGTTGCACGTGTTTGCTTGTAATTGATTCAAACTGCATCAAAGAACCTGGATACTTATTGCAGGCAGCCGCTGCCTGTGGTCACTTGCTTATTTAAGATGACATCAATGAACCTGCGTTTCTAATGCAGGCGGCTGCTGCCAGAGATCCAATCAGAGCTTACAGGGGAAACCGGGACCTATCTGTACATGAGCCCAGAGGTATTGTTCTTGAGCAGCCTAGATATAAATGGTTCGATTAATCATTCACCCCTAAACCCAAGTCCGAAAAGCTATTTGCACGTCAACACATCTACGAGCCTCCACCAGAGTTTCCTCTATCATACTTGTAAGCCATGGTGCATCTGTATCATTGATAATGCTCAAAGGCCACACTTCTAGATCATCCCACAGGCTACTGCTTGTAAGTCTCGGTGCATCTGTATCATTGATGGCTCAGAGGACATGTTGCACCTCTAGATCATCCCACAGGCTACTGCTTGTAAGCCATGGTGCATCTGTATCGTTTGTTCTTGCTCAGAAATTGAGATCAAGCCTCATATGTGTACGTACTTGCCTTCAGTAAAGGGCGTACGTACATGCCCACAGTATGGGGCGCCGTGTACGTACATGCCCACAGTAAAGGGCGTTGTGTACGGACTTGCCCATAGTAAAGGGCGCTGTAATGTACACATGCTGTTATGTACGTACATGCCCACAGTAAAGGGCCCTGTATATGTACACATGCTGTTATGTACGTACATGCCCACCGTAAAGGTTGCTGTGTACGAACACATGCTGTTATGTACGTACATGCCCACAGTAAAGGGCGCTGTATATGTACACATGCTGTTATGTACGTACATGCCCACAGTAAAGGGCGCTGTATATGTACACATGCTGTTATGTACGTACATGCCCACAGTAAAGGGCGCTGTATATGTACACATGCTGTTATGTACGTACATGCTCACAGTTAAGGGCCGTCGTGCTTTTACAGGTTCTACGCAGGCTGGCCGATGCCACACAACTTAAAATTTGATATTCGTTTTGATTCTTAAATGAATGGAGGTCAGCTTTTGCCCATGGCTTCCGCACAGCTGCAAATGAGAAGGGATCTGAAGCTTAGCATCAATATTTGTTTCATATATGTTCATGTAAATTGGTTGACTGGCCGTTGATGTGCCCTTTTGTTTATATTAAAACGAACTTGGGTTTCCTGCAAAACAATCTCTCAGTAACAAGAAAAGAAGGTCACTCCTAGTAGGAAAACCACTTGCCAGTACGTAGCATTAACAGCCTGTGGCGTTGTGACTCTGGCCCTGTGCCTGTGGAATTGTTGTTACTATCTAACAATGCTGTTACTAACTAACAATGCTGGTACCAACTAACAATGCTGGTGCTAACAAACTAGGTTTGCTGTCGCTCACTTACTGCAGTTTTAAACACAACAGACCAATCTAATGGCTTATGCAAATTTGGTTTCTTGGTGATTTTGGTATTGGCAGAGTGGGGCAAAGCTCACGCAAAAGCCGATGGGAAGCACTGATGTACGGTTATGTGTCTGCATGGAGGTTAAGCTTCTGTATGTGGTGTGTGTGTTTGTGTTTGTGTTTGTGTCTGCATTGAGGTCCGAGCTTGTGTGTGTGTGTCTGCATGGAGGTCTGAGCTTGTGTGTGTGTGTTTGTGTTTGTGTGTGTGTCTGCATGGAGGTCCGAGCTTGTGTGTTTGTGCGTGTGTCTGCATGGAGGTCCGAATATCTACCCCACTCATTCAACTGTCCCATGCTCGCAAATGCAAGTGCCCAGGTTGTAAGGCACACCTAATTCACAGGCGCGCACACACACACACACATACACACACACACATACACACACAAATCATACACATGCAGACGCACACACACACACACACACACACACACACACACACACACACACACATCATACACACACACAAATCATACACACACAGACGCACACAAATTATGCACACACAGACACATACAAATCATGCACACGTACAATTTCAGGTCATGAGGCATGAAGTCTACTCCACGAAAGCAGACGTGTGGAGCTGGGGGGTGCTGCTTATAGAAGCCCTGACACTGCAGGTGTGCTGTCGGTGCAGTTGCTATTGTGCTGTTGGTGCAGGTGTGCTGTTGGTGCAGTTGCTGTTGGTGCAGTTGCTATCGTGCTGTTGGTGCAGGTGTGCTGTTGGTGCAGTTGCTATTGTGCTGTTGGTGCAGGTGCAGGTGCAGGTGCAGGTGCAGGTGCAGGTGAAGGTGTCTGTTGGTGCAGGTGCAGGTGCAGGTGTGCTGTTGGTGCAGGTGTGCTGTTGGTGCAGTTGCTATTGTGCTGTTGGTGCAGGTGTGCTGTTGGTGCAGGTGCAGGTGCAGGTGCAGGTGAAGGTGTCTGTTGGTGCAGGTGTGTTGTTGGTGCAGTTGCTATTGTGCTGTTGGTACAGGTGTGCTGTTGGTGCAGTTGCTATCGTGCTGTTGGTGCAGGTGTGATGTTGGTGCAGTTGCTATCGTGCTGTTGGTGCAGGTGTGCTGTTGGTGCAGGTGAAGGTGTCTGTTGGTGCAGGTGAAGGTGTCTGTTGGTGCAGGTGCAGGTGCAGGTGAAGGTGTCTGTTGGTGCAGGTGTGCTGTTGGTGCAGGTGCAGGTGCAGGTGCAGGTGTAATTAGGCTGTTGGTAAAGGTGCTGTAGAATAAATATTTACTATCAGAGTGTGCACATGAAATCCCTGAAATAGCAGGTATGCTATCCAAGCACCCCACACTACAATCATGCAAGACAAAGCAAATTAGTGTGCTACCACACTGCTGCTCATGCAGTTAGCAGGGTGTCTAGGGTGTTGGTTTCCCATTTTTGGACAGGAATTATGTCTGCTTCTCGTTATTTCCCTGCATTTGAGTGCGTAAGCTGGAGCTGGTCAGAGGCTAGCTCACTATTTGTGTGTCCTGTTTACTCTGCCTCCTCACCTTTGTTAAGGCATGCAAGCCTGCTCAAGGTCAAGAATAAGTTCGCCGTCCCAAGCCACTTGGAAAACATAGCTCATATCGAACGAAGTATTTCTGTCTCATATAGAACAAAGTTATTTTGTCCTCTCGTCATGTTTAGTCCAAAAACAGGAACTGAGATGCAGTGTTAAAAATCCGTTACAGAGGCGCGCAGCACAGCATTTCTGGTTGCACCCCAGCTTTTGCTGTTTGCAAAGCCTGTGAGCTGTAAGATGCTCTGGAATCAAATGAGTTGTAGAAAATTTGCTGAACTCATGTTCACAGGCGCTGAGCGCAGGGATGATGATCATATGCCAATAAAGATTGCGATGTCTGTGAGCGACGGACTCCCATTCGTCTATTTTTTCAATGGCATTAACTTACATCATGCAGGTGCCGTACGCACACATGTTTTGCACGCCAGCTCAGATTGCGATGTCTGTGAGCGAAGAAGTGCTCTCACCCAGCATACCTACAGACGTGCCTGTAGGTATTCAGGTATGCGCGGTGCACTGTATGTTGTTATTGGCGGGTGTATATGTAAGCGGTGACATGAAACAAGTGCATAGCAATGCAAACATGTTGACACACAGAAGTAAGTGGAATTCGGAATTGATAGCTGTTAAAAAGTAGGGAGCATTCCGTGCAATTAAACAAGTCTTTTTGATGCAAAAATGATGGCAGGTATGTTGCTTGGTGATAAAAAACAACAGTGCTTGATTGGCAGTGCCAACAAGTGAGTATGTTGCTTGGTGAAGAAAACAACAGTGCTTGATTGGCAGTGCCAACAAGTGAGGGTTTTTTAGACTGAGCCTCCCAGACTAGGCGTTTTTCTGGGTTATTGCCAGGCTTTATTAAATGCAATGGTGGTGAAGGCGGCTGTGAGAACAGTGATTGGTCTATCTATTTATGCGGTGAAGGAAGTGCTCGAGGAGACAGGCCTTGAGTTTGTAAGCATTCAACCATTACTAGAGTGAGCAGGTGTGTGTCAGGCTCGTGCGCTTAGGTGCAGAGTATTTATTATGACTGTGGTGTTCTGCAACTTTTATGTGTAGGGTTGGCCAGAACCATATATATACGGTGTATATACGGTATTTTTGGCAGGGAAATCATCAAATATACGGTCATATACGGTGTATATATACGGGTCTGGCCAACCCTATTTATGTGGAATCAAGGACCTTTGTAAGCATGCACGCTGTAGAAGAGCCCCGTCCCATGTTTGGCAAGGCATTAGAAATGAAACTTATGAGTTCAGTGTGAAACACCTGAACTCAGGTTCTTGAAGTGTAGCATAAAGTGAGATGATCTCACTTTCTGGTTTTCTCAAGTTTGTGCTTCCCTTCTCCATTCTTTATATTCCTTGGAGAACACAACTCTCTCTTAAGCATACTTCTATTCTAGGTCGCTTCCTGCAAGGCGCTATGCGCCCCAATTCTCGAACCACGGCCCAGTGGGCCCTTGTCTCATGGCTGCTCTCACTCCTGACGTTTGAGACCACCGGTGGGCTCGCTGCAACCCTGGTTGAGGAGGCTAAACCTGGCTTGTTCACGGCGGGGCACTCGCTATTGTTCTATTGTTCGAGCTCGCCGCTGACACCTACTTATTTCTCCTCTCCCGCACCTTTGTCCACACCACGCTGACCTTCTTATCGACCCTGTTGAGTTTCGTGAGAGCACACGTCGTATATCTGGCTTGGGGACTCGTCGTTGGGGCAGCCGTCATCGATTCTGGGCTTACGTTTGACGCGCGCCTTATTTCGCCTGACCTTTCCTTGTATTCCTTGGTAATAATGACAGAGCCCTATGCATCTCACGATGCAAGCGGAATAGAACTGATAATGTGGTTAGGTGGGCGGGTTGGGGCACGCACGAACGTGGCGCAATAAATAAATGTATAAAAACAAAACTCTTGAGGACTGGCAGGGCAATTATCAGGACACACACAAAAGAGAAAATACAGATATGCTTTCACCTATGCATTTGACACTGATGCATTCAACATTTCCAGCTTTTCTACCCATCGACACGCAGTTAACGTGGCTGAACCTTGCCACTTTTGCGGAGACTTGCCAGCATGTTGTTTAATACATTCAACCCGTGCTTTACCAGCGATCGAGCTTGCCAGCGATGTTAATAATAGATAATGTTAAAAATAGATTCAACCCGTGCTTTACCAGCGATCCAGCTTGCTAGCGATGTTAATAATAGATAATAATAGATTCAACCCGTGCTTTACCAGCAATCCAGCTTGCTAGCGATGTTAATAATAGATAATGTTAATAATAGATTCAACCCGTGCTTTACCACACTGCAGGTTCTTGCGCAGCTTGCCCTCTCCTTCGACCCTGACAGCCGGCCAACGTTCCAATTCTTGAATAGCGAGATGTCTCAAGTAATGCAGCAATTGAGTAAGCAGGTAACATGCAATATTTTGTGTAACTGATTGTGATCTGGGCGGAGATTTTTTGAATGTGCCCTTAATTTGTGGCCAAGACGCAATCCTACATGCTTTCCTCAGGTGCTTGTGACCAACAGGAGTTATTAAAGGATTAAACGAGGGAAGAGCAACTTGAATGATCTCCCCAATTCCTCTTTCTCCCTCATGTTACTCCTCGCCCATTTTTCTTTGTTTCTCTCACTACTTCCATCCAACATTTAAACCTCGTTTTCAGGAATTGGATTCCGGACCAGGAGGAGGAGTGGTTGGGGCACTGACGCAGCATCTGGCAGCATCTTGGAGTGCAATGTTGAAGACAGTCTACCCCGCTTTGCACAGTTGCAGCTAGCAAGCGCAACACAAACGCTGTCGTCTGTTCTTGATCCGATAGTGGACCACCTTGTTTTAATTTGTTCTTATCTATTTGGAAGAAATGAATGGAGACAAGGCTCTGTGTGCTTTTCCTGTACAAAGCACCAGTCACCCCACCATCCAGCGAAGCTATTGCTGTGAAATACCAGAGGGGGGTGACAGAGCATAAGTCCAAAGAAGTTCCTTAGTTCAATTAATTCGTGTTTTTGTAATGAAATAAGGTGGATTAAATAGTTATGGGGTCAATTGGATGTCTGGGTGGTCTGTTCTGGAAGCAGACTCGTTTTTTGGCAACGATTTGTCGCTGCCAACATTGAGCGTGACAGATCACCCATTTTGGGCACCACCTGGATTGAATTCTTCTGACTCCATTTCTTTTGCAATGGCATGTTCCTGTAAAAGAACACCAAAAGTGATTTGGTGGTCATATACAAGGTACAGCGTACGGCGGGTGCCTGAAAAGTTGGGTTCACGTGCAAGCACCCACAGTTCATTAGGCACGGGCCCCCACATTTGCAACACTACAACTCAGCTGTTTTGTCTGCTGCTGTAGCATGGGAAGAAAAGAAAAGAAAAATTACGTAGGCAGTGAAAGCCACTCCCCACATTAATTAAGGAAAAGGAGCCATTTTGGTATCGAGTACCGTAAAGCTCACCGCGAAAATTTTTTTTTTTTTTTGGTGGGGGTTGTTACACGGTCCTCAGCAAGGGCCTGACAGAATGAAGGAAAAACCTATAAGACTGGGAAAAGGAAAACTCCTGCCTAAACA
>Ga0307942_1002811_pt1:0-12500 | contig 14123 bp, 12 predicted proteins | sample OrgLakmetagen175_FD_201846 | JGI IMG/M metagenome (GOLD analysis project Ga0307942, IMG submission 201846) | Saline water microbial communities from Organic Lake, Antarctica - #175 | ecosystem: Environmental > Aquatic > Non-marine Saline and Alkaline > Saline | place: Antarctica: Organic...
TGTGATGTCTGGTAACAGTCATGATGGCAGCATTCTGTTGGCAGACAGCATTTCCAGTATTTATGCCTTCTGTGCTAGTTGCTTAGCATTGCATTGTTACGGGGTTTGGAATTGATATGTGTGTGTGTGTGTGTGCATGTGGTAGACTGAGAAGTGTAATCTGTAAATCAGTCAGAATGACACACCCACTAGGCGTTTAAAGTGCCTGAAAAGGTTATATAACGGGGAGACATTTGGATTTGAAGGTTTAAAATTGTCTGACCACAAATACACACACACATACACGCACGCACACACACATAAACACACACACACATACACACACACATACACACACGCACAGACACACACAGTGTTGTGACCCTTGGATCTAATTCATGCCCCCATTCTTTGGCTTACTTATTATATACTCGTTGTGGCTTTTCCAGGTCTTCGCTTTGACAGCTGGCCTGTACGGATGTCAAGTATGGGCCACTTTCTCACTGACATAATTATGATACCTCAGTAACCACCCGTGCACACGTCTTTCATCTTGGCTTCCTGAAACTACTCCTGGGTGTCAAGAAAAGTACTGATACTCACTGCGTGCTCCGCGAAACAGGTCAGATGCCCATTTTTCTATTGGTTCGGATGCATCATACGATTCTGGAACAGTTTACTCTCTTCAAACAATCCTCTTTGTGAGAAAGTTGTGCGGGCTGTCCTTCTTATTGCAAATAAAAGTGATACATGGACTTATCAGGTTCTGCACGCACTCCAAGATTTCCCTGCGTCTCAGCAATTTTTGAATGCCATACGATCTCACGAGTCTATCCATCTAAAACAGTTTGAGCTCACTTTGCGCGAACATATCTTCGGGAGCTGGAGAGAGCTTGACACCACAGGATAATCACCATTCCAGCAGAATTATGAGGACTTATCACACACATTTTGGTGTACCTTTGGGGATTGCTCCTGGCTGGTGGGATGACAGGAAAAAAATCACAAGCTTATGCAACCTATCTATCCTCGCTAAAATATTTCCAACAATCTCAGGCATGCACTTTCTTGCCTTCACCTTTCTGGCCATAATTTTCTGATCCAAAAAATGCGCCATAACAGAAATAGAAGGCCTTATGAGCTCAGGATCTGTGACAAATGTGACTGGCACTCTGTTCAGGATGAGGAACACATTTTGCTGAACTGTCCGCATGAACATTTTGTTAGCATTCGCACACAGCACCGCCAGCTGGTCTTCCCACCTCAATATGAAGATAGCCCAACTCAAATAAGGACTTTTTTGAACCAACCAGATATATATGGTGTGGCCTCTTTTGTGGCTGAGTGCCTAGCCCTTTTCCCTTAATTTGTTCTAGTGCCTTTTTGGTTCGGTTTCAGGCTTTTTCCAAGCTTCAATATCACTGATTATGAGATCAATGCATTCCTGAATCAAGACTCATACAGACTCCTCAAGTTTGTGTCAGATTTAGTTTCAATTTTCGACACTGGTTGTTTTTGTTTCACCAGCCAATTGCCATCAGCCAGAGACTCGGGCTGTAGGCCATCCTTGTAACCCTTGTAACCCTTCCAAGCTTCTGCTCAGATGCCCCCCAGAGGCATATATAGCGATGTAACCTTACCTTATGTTTACTTTACGCTAGCTGATCCAGCAACGCCTATCAGCCCAACAATGTGGCTGCCAATTACCCCCTTTGTAAACCCTTTATAAACACTTCGTATCACACTCCTGGTCATGTGGGCGCTGTAACGAGAGTTATAAGTAGCCTAGTAGTGACATGTCAAGTCAGATCGGGGGTACCAGCTTATGCATGGATTATAGATAAGAGCCATAGTCTGTCAAGCCGCCCCATAAAGGTGTCGTTTCACATCTCCTCCCCTCTTGACCTGAGGAGGCGGCGGCTCAAGCAAAGCACAGCAGGGATGATGGATGTCTGAGAAATAGCGAGTTTAGAAGAGGACCATTTAAACTGGCCAAACAACCAAATAATCGCAAAACCGTCCATCACATTATAAATCCCATGTGAAATCACACAATTCGTCCATGCCACTGATTTAGCATGACAGGCAGTGGGGTTCCTGCGTTGCAGGTATCGCTCCCTTATTGCACTCCTTATCACTTCCTTATTCCATCTCCCAGGTTGGCCAAAAAATTTCAATTTGAAAGATGGGCAAAAAATTTTGATCAAGAGACCGTCGCAGAGTTGACTTGTGCATTTCTGCAACTAGTTAAAATATAGGCTTTCACACCCTTTAAAGGCAGTGAAATGGCAGTATATACTTACTTGTTGCTATGCAATTGACCCAGAGAAAATAAAGGGGCAGATGGCACGGATATCGCAATTCGCAATTCACAATCACGCCCACACAGTTATTCCACTGTCAACAACAAATAAATATTCTTTTCTGCCAACATGCATGGATGGGCATTAAAGAATAAACAATGGACAACAATATTAGTTTACTCTGATTGCACCACAATCCCACACTGATGTAAGAACCTTGTCCTCCTTACCTCCGAGCATAAAGCACTGCTGCTCTGGATTTGTGCGGAAGCCTTGGCCTAATTGACATCCTTTGCAGTGCTGGTATTACGATACATAACCCTTTGAGCTGGCGTTCAGGAACAAAACACTATCCTTTGGCCTCAACCGTTTCTTGTCATTTGCAACATCCAATTGGTGTCTCCTAGGCTGCATGCAGATCCACATGAAGAGAAAACCACAGAGCTCAACAAGCATTAAAAACTGCTGCTGGCTTCAATGCCGTGCGCTTCCTCCACTGCTTCAGCAGAACACCCATAGATCCTGCCTGTCTTCGCCAGCACCCTGTGCCAAAACTCTCTCAGTGCCCCCGCCATTGTGACCGCATATCAACGCCACTCATTGCAGGCTCCATTCCCTGTTATGTAAGCATGTTTAAATAACATACTCAGTGGACTCGTGGTGCATGTGCCCCTAAACAATCCATCAGTTTGTGTGTGTGTGTCACCAAAAAAAACCTTGTTTTGCACCACAAATGAAGGACTGCTTACCTGCCGCACAGCTGTGGCTTTGGCCTGCCGTTGAAGATGCAGCAGCTCCTCTTCCTCAGCGTGGAACTGTGCAAGCATACCGCCTAAACTTCGTGCCTCACTATTAGAGGGGAGGTTAGTGGTGTCAAGAAGGCTAGAGGGCGACTTGCGAGGAGGGGGGTGGCGCCTTCCAGCAAAGCGCCCAGAGCCGCTGCGATGTAAGGAAATCACAGATAGCACTGGGCTCGGCAGCAATGAGGAATTGGGCTCGGCAGCAATGAGGAAGACAAGTTGGGAAGCGAGAACAGGGCGGAAGTATACATAAGGTGAGAGTGCAAGCACTGGCATTAGTTCCTTTTATTTTCCATGTAGGTAATGAGGATATGACAGAAAAGGACCCATGTCAGGTGTAAAGAACTTACTGTTGCAAGCAAGCCGTGCATTTAACAATTGTGTTTGCACAAGCACACAGGTGCCTGCACATCTGTCCTGCTCAAAGCATTGCGCATGTTCTCAGGTTGCATTACTGATAAAACAGATTATTTTAAACGATGCTACTGGTGAGACTGAGAGCAGAGGGGTCTCACCGGCCAGAGCTTTCAACATCAAGCTTGCGGAGGTAAGTGTCCATCTCCATGCGAGTTACATCAAGCTTGTTTCCTGCACAGCAGTTGTTCAGTGTTCTCATCGACTAGTGAGCATTTTTCCCCCCACAAAATAAGCAACGCAAACAATGGCCGATGGAACTGGATTTAAGATGGGATGCACTATTTTGCGGTACATTTGTGCGGGCATTATGTGGTGAAAGACATCTGCACTCACTTGAAGACAGAACTCTGTCCCAAAGCCTAAAAAAAGGTAGTGCCCTACAAGATGAAAGTCACTACACCACAGATTTAATTGATAGACGCGTGAACAGGGTACTTTTCATAGGCAAGGCTTGCCACCTGGACTACCTCGCACAGATAGACGCTCTTTTGTCACAAGCTTTTCTATTTTCTACATCTCGTTCATGTGAACACCGGCAGTCTGATCGATGCAAAGTATACCTGCTAGGTATTGTTGCAGGGTGGCCTTTTTCTTGTTCAAGGCACCAGAGGACAAGGGGGTAAAGGGAGGCTCCAGCGGTGTGCTGATGGCTTTTCGAAGGCGCGAAGGTGAGGATGCGGTGGAATGCGCGGGAGAGACTGCTGTTGAGGTGGGTGTGGATTTGCCAGCTTGTGAAGAAGGATGCCCAGGTGGTGAGGTAGGGTTCAGCGGGCTCAGCTTTGGAGGCACATTGAAGCGGGTGTGCTTGAGTGAGGATACAGAGGAGGCTTTGGTAGGTGCATGTCTGGTGGGAGCTGACTTGGAAGAAGATTTAGGTGCATCCAGGGCGGGATGTGAATTCCGACTGTGGATGAAAGCGTGCTCCCCTCCCTCCAGAAGAGCTAAAGGGGAATCAACAAAGAAGCCACTGCTGTCGCTGTCGTTCTCATAGCTGCTGACGTCTGAGCTGGTCTGCCCATCGGACTTCCCTGTACTACTGACTTGGCTGGTGCGACTGTTTCCGCGTTTGTTGCTTTCACAGCTATCTGGCCGCTTTGCCTGCCGTTCTACAGAGCGCACAGATCCTCCTGACTTGCTGCGCCTCCCTGCATGTTGAAGATTGCAATACAGTAACAGGCTTGAATTGTGTCAGGGACGTCAACCCTGCAATTCCTTGTTACAAACAGAAGCGGCAGCCCAGGCACACAAGCAAGTGAAACAGCACAGGTTGTGCATAAACTCCTGTATGCGTAAGTTATCGAGTTCAAGTTACCGTGCCATTTTTGTTTCATGTGCCTTTTCTTTACAATAGTAAATAATAGCCTCATCAATACCGCCAGTTGCGGTAAGTTATTTTTGAGGAGATTCGTCGTCCAACAACAATACCATCTACTGACCTGTTCGACTTGGCGAGCGCCTTATAGACTTTTTGCTTCCTGACTTGCTGGCCCTAGTGCCCCTTTTTCGCCGTGCGCTGCCTGAGCGACTCTGCCTCTTGACAGAGGTGCTGCTCTGCCTCCTATAGAAGCACCTTCCAGGCCGCTCCACCTTGTTCAAGCTCGACTTTGACAGATAGGGGCAACAAATGATTAAACAGGTGAGAATAATAGACAAAAAATGGTTATAAATCAACGTGCTTGTTTTGTGTCAGATGTAAACAGCTTGTTGTGTGGACGCTGTACATGTGGATGCAGATCAAGTTACATATTGGAGACAGGGAGCAGCTGGCTAATTTTTTGTGCTGACATATAATTTCGACAAGGGGGTAGAAACAAAGAGGTCTGGGTATGTGTGTATGTATGTGTGTGTGTGTGTGAGTGTGTGTGTGTGTGAGTGAGAGAGAGAGAGAGAGAGAGATAGAGAGAGAGAGAGACTGAGAGAGAGGTAGTGCGTTCAGAAGGCAAAGGAAATACCCTTTTCTCCTACGCAGCCAAGCTGGAAAGCTTGTGCACCTTTACGCACCTGTGTGCTCAAGGTAAACCCCCCCTGAGACTTTCGCCGCAGAGGCGCTTGTGGCTTTTCCTCCTCCGGCTGGGTAGGTGCTTGGGGGGGAAGAAGAGCTGCTGCCTTTGTCTCCTTGGTCTCCTGTAGCACTTGGCTTAGGCTCCTGCTGCCTCTGGGTGTCATGGGTGAAGGCAGCAAGCTACCACTACCTCCACTGTGCATTTCTGGCAGGGTGCAGCTGTGTCGGTTGTGTGTTACGGAGGGCAAGGTGGCGGGGGAAAAGGGGGGAGAAAATGTGGTAAGAGGGCCGACAGGAATAGAGGGGCTGTTCTTGTTGCTCCTGGGTGTTATGGAGACCGAGGTATCTGAGATGCCTGTGTTCACTTGCAGCTGAGAGAACCTGCAAGGCATAATTTAAAGTAGAGCGTACTGTCATCAATGCTAGTTTGACAATACCTAGGTCATCAATCCCTGGGAGAATTGTGCGCGGGAGGCATTCATTGCTAAACCCACTGCAAGGACTTACGTCCCTTTCCAGGATAGCAAGGAAATCGCTCAAATTAATCTACCTGATGCAAAAGCAAGCATCTAAAAGAATAAGGTCGTAAAGAATGATGTTTGCGCGCTATAAAAACGTTGAACTCTAAGCCCTTTTTCGAATTTTTGGATCTAGTATTGCAGTCCAAAATGCAGGAAAGAGTCGTAGATGGCCGTCAAACGTCCTGGTTTTTATGTACTGACTATATCAGAGTTGTTCTGTTCGTTTTTCTGGGAGTAAGATTCGGATAAAGTGCGTGAAAGTTGGCAAACCCTCAATCTGTTAGAAGGGTTTGATGTGCAGTTTTGGGAAAGGGGCATCTGGGCTTCCCCAACCACCCCCGAAATCTCACATTTTGTTGAAAGTAAATGTTTCTAAATTAATGATGGGAAAGAGAAGGGCCCAGAACGCACCCATGTAACCATTGTGGAGCTGAAAAAGGGCCCACCCCGGGTGCAGTGCAAGTATTGCGCCCACGAGTTTGTGGGGGGTGCTCCCTGTATCAGGGAACACTTTGTAAAGAAAATTTCCACATTGGGAGCGAAGTGTGCAGCAACAAGGTGTGAAATAGAGGACGTCATGGCGGGGCGACTCGCGCCATTGATTACACAGCTGCCGAGAAGAGGGAGAGGGACACCAAGAAGTGTCAAGTTATTCGGCTGGAAAGGAACACCTCAGCAGCAGGGTCAGCAGGAGCAAGAGCAGTAAAGGGGAAGGCTCAGGCCACCATGCAGCATGAGACTCTCACACGCACACGCATACACGCGCACACACATGCACACGCACACACGTGCAAACACATGCGCACGCACATTCACGCACGCACAAGCACGCATTTGCATGCACATACTCACGCACATACACTTACACACATGCTTTGGAAGCCACCGTACTACAAGGTAATCATTGAGGTGAGTGAACAGCAAGTTTGGAGTGAACAGGCCAGAGACCCGATAGCGTTAACGGCTTTACAATTCGGCAAACCCTTAAAGGTTCAACAAACCCAAACTTTTGGCCAAACCCCGAAGTGAACATACTATAATATGTTCAAAAAAACAAAAGCACTTTGGACGAGTATGACCACGGAAAGCAGCAAAATCCTCCATTTTCGAAACTGCACATTGACCCGCTCAAACAGTTAGAGGATTCTAGACTTTCACCAACTTTTTCAAACCTTTGCTCCCAAAAAACGAACTGAACAACCCTGGTTTAAACCTAGGACACCTATTTTCCTGATTTGTGCACCAATGCAAGCTACCGTACAAATCGTTTATCACTGCATACTGCGAACATTTCTGACCCCCTCGCGCTGTGTTGGGAGCTTAAAATAACTAAGTGACAAGGGCGTCGCGAAGCTCGCATTGGGGTTAAATATTAAGTTTAAGCATGAACGTGGACAGGCCGGGAAAGCCTCCCAAGCCGCCCCTCAAGGCCCCCAAGGGGGACAATCAGCTTGGGAAACTGACCCTCTCTTGGGGAGGAAGGACACTAAGATGAAGGGCGCCTTCAATCCCTTCACATGGGCACGCACGCACCATGTATGCGCGCACACACGTACCTGCACACACACACACGTACGCGTGCACACACATATACACATGCACAAGTACACAACGCACGCACACACGTATGTAGGGTTGGCCCAAACCGTATAAGTATATATATGCCGTATATATGCGTATGTATAAATAAGTTTTCTCCGTACCCGTATTCGCAAACACCGTATGTGAATTTTAGCCGGCGTATATATACGCCGTATAATACGTATATATACGGTTTTTCCGTATAAATACGTATATATACGGTCTGAATGAGTGGTCGAAAAGTGACCTTCCACTGGCCTTCGAGACCACAAAAATCCAAAGCCCTGCATCCGAGCTATTTAACAGGGTGATTTGATGGGGCGGGGGAAGAAAAGGGGTCTCGTGACAGTGACCGTGTATGCCTGTGTGTTTTGGCTTCTTTGGGCAAGCATAGCTTCCCAACCTTTGATTTTTTGGCACAACTAAATTGGATACGTTTATACAGCTCTTTAAGAGCTACAAAATGACCCCCCTAAAATTAAATTCTGAGGTCGAAATTTCAAATATACGGAATATATACGGTTTATACGGCGTGTATATACGTAGACGAAAACCCCATATACGGTTTGGGCCAACCCTACACGTATGTACACTACCGTATACACTCGCACGCACGTACACAACGCACGTACACAACGCACGCACACACACATACACATGCACGTGCACGCACGCGCACATGCGCACGCACGCACACGTAGGCGCGTGCACATGCACCTCAAAGGGCCACAGGCTCTCGCATAGGTCGCATTGAGGTAAATAATTAGATTGTCTGGCCCTTGCACAGGCTCACATTGGATTGATTAATTGTTTTTTTTCAAACCTCGCATTGGTCAACGGTCTGTACGGTATATGAAGACCCTAAGCAGATATTGTGGATTGCTAGCAAAGTTCTGCACCTGACTGAAAGGTTTTGCCGTCAGGGACTGCTTTTATGTCAAGGCTTTTCATGTGGTGATGTTTGGCCTGTAGCAAGGGCCCGACTATGGTCAGGGCTTCCAGGTCAAAGAAAAATAGCAACCTGTTATGGCATGTAGTGACACACAAAGCCACTATTTGAGGTGGTGAAGCAACCACGTCGTTGCAGGTAGTTTTGCGTCTTCTCTTGTGTTAGCTTCCATGACAGCCAAAGTACCTTTTACATACAGGCCTGTGCACTTACAACGTAAAGTTGGATTTAGGCCGTAATTACAATACAGACTGTAATTAACTCGCGCGGTCGACCAAAATTACGGTGTCAGATCGTACAAGACAGAGCCAACGTACAGTACAATTGACCGTAATTTGGCCACTTGGCTCCAATTTCGACCCAAATCAATTTTTGTCTAAATTGCTTATGATAAATAAACAAGTTATAAACTAGCAATCAAGTACTGCGTCCGACTATATTTTTACATGCAATTCACTGTTGGGCCCTTCCCCCGGGCTGAAGCAGCCCCGACCCAACCTCAGGGTCGTTCAGGTAAGCATTCTGTGGCGTCAACACGTAACAGGAGCATGCTGGAGGTGGAAAATGGGAGGTTTTGGGGTGGAGAGGCCTTTCTGAGGACATTTCTGCACTGGCAGTGCCAGCTTGGCACCGTGACGTACACCGTACAGTAAATCACCTTTAAAATCGTAATTACGCCATAATTAACAAAATTACGGTACGTGCAGTAAAAAGCATACCGTACCGTACACCGTACAGTGCACAGGCCTGTTTGCAAAGCAACATGCCTAGAACCCTAGACAGGAATCCTAAAGCCTTTCACCACGCACTTGCTTGGGAGGACACTCTGGTCTCCTTTGCCTGTGGGAGTGTTCCCAAAGCTCTCAGCCTACGTGCAGGTGTCAGGTGTGCCGGTGTTAGTAAGTACATGTTTCAACTAATATGAATAGGCAGTTTGTTTTATGATGTTTCATAAAAAGACATATAAAACATGGAGAATGATATTTGTTCATTGTGGCCGAAGCTTGACCACCTGTGAAGTTTAAAGCCAAAATAGGCTCGCTATCATAACGCAATTACCGTACGAAAATTACATCACCGCCCCCTAATTATTGTTTTTGGCGGGGGCGGTGACGGGGCGGTGGTTTGATATATATTTATTTCTAAAGGGAAGATTGTAGGGCGGTAGGGGAATTTAAAGTTTTTGAGCAGTGCGAGTGATGAGTGGTCAGGAAGCCTTCCCAGCACTCCCTGACCCCCCAGCCCCAGCTCCGCCTGCCCCTGCCCCTGCACCCCCAGCCCCAGCCCCAGCCCTGCCTGCACCCGTTGCACCCGTTGAAAATTTCCAGCGAGGGGGGGGCGGTTGCAGAACAACTGTAAAATATTTATTTCTAGGGGGGGAGGTTGCACATTTGACCATAAATATTTCTTTCAGGGGGGGCGGTGGATCCATCCATGGATTCACGTACGGTACATTATCAAGCTTCAATCTGTCTTTCTGTCAGGTTCTTAGAACACAACAAACGTGGCATCAACCAAGCGTGCGTATGGGCGTCAACGCTATTCGCCCACCATGACTGCAAATTTGTAAGCACAAACAAGCTCCCAACAGCACAGAAGGTTTCTGAAGCGCACAACTTTTAAGCACTGTACAAAAAGATTTTAAGGTACGAATTCCACCAGCCAATATGCATGCTTTCAGCAAACAACAACAGCAAGAGCACACCTCGCCAAAGCCAGCAGAATTCTTGGGCCCGCCCCTTTCCCTGCTTTGCATTGCCTGAGGACTGTCCGAAGCTGCAGAGGGGGAGATGGGCAGCAGCTCTCCCTCGGCTCCTGTGAAGGCTGACATGTAGCTGGTGCTTGCCAGAGGGTATGAGCTGTCAGCAAGAGAGCCTTCCTGGATATAGCTACCGCTTCCAACCTGTGTGTACGTGTTTAGAGGTGGCAGAGTTGCTGAATGCACGGGAGTAGCTTGTCTGCGCTTCACAGGAGTTGGTTTACGGGTATTTCTTTATGTGAATAAAGCAGATACATTTCAGTAGATGGCTTTGGTAGAAATTGCTGGCTTATATTGACTTGAGTATAAAGCTGATTTAAAGACAAGTGCACAAGAGATTTGCCTGGTACACTAAGATGACTTGGGGGCGAGGTGGAAGTTTGCGTGCACGAACTGGCATCTGTTCCTGAGACTCGTTTACAGCGATGCAGCCAAAAAGAGCTGTCAAAAGCTTATCAGTGCTCATAATCTGTGTCAGCCTAAATTCCAGAAATTGAGGAGAGCTGCTTCCTCCCAACACATGAGGAAGAAGACTTCCATGCATTTGGAGATGCCTTCTGCGCTTTGCTGCTTGGCTGACCAGGAACACGTTCCGAATGAGCATGGCAATCAAGTGTGCTCAAGCATGCATAAGCCCATGATCCAAGCACTGTGCTTTTCCAAAAAGTAAGGGTCCTTGAGTATGCATAAGCCCACTGATCCAAACACTGTTCTTTTCCAAAAAGCAAAGGTCCTTGAGTATGCATAAGCCCACTGATCCGAACACTGTTCTTTTCCAAAAAGTCACGTCTCCTTTGGTTCCCTTTTGTGTTCACTGACCTGTGTGACGGAGCTACGCTCAGTGAGGAGCGAGCTACGCTCTAAGGGTGAGGCTGACGGGTCTGCTGCTGCCTCAGGAAGAGGCGTTGACTGGAAGTTTAGGCTGGACCTTGCCTGTATCAGCTTCTGCAGAGGGGATTGGATGGGTGATTGAGGTGCAAGGGTATCCCTCCCCTGGGACCTCCGGAATCGTCCGTGGCTGGCGGTGGATGAATTCATGGGGGTGTCAAGCGACGGAAGCAGGGGCCCAATGCTGTTACTTCTGTGCTTGCTTAAATGCTGCTGCTGCTGCTGCTGCTGCTGCGCCTGCTGGCGTTGCCGATGCCACTCCTCACGCGCAGATGTTTCACTGTTAACTCGAAGCCCAAGCTCCTGTGTTGTCGCAAGGCGTGTAGAAATACAAGGGACGCTTTGATGACGCAGAAAAGTATGAGGACTAGATCCAGCCATACATCCATACACCGTGTATTGTATGTGACAATAAAATTTGGAGAACTTGCACAACTGAATATCTGAAGATATCTGGCTCTCACCAGTTCTAGTGACAAGGCCCAAAGACAAAGAGGATGGCATTTGAGGATCGGAAAGTTAATGCCTATCCTGTTCATCTCAGAAGATTCATCTCATTCATGATGCTTCCGAAACACAAAAGATGAAACGCGCTGCCCCTGGGCACTTCATTTCTTGTCGCCGAACACATGCCTCTGATTACTGTGGATGCTGACAAAAACGAATGAACTAGCGTGAAAAACGAATGAACTAGCGTGGACTCAAAAATATATTACATCAAGTACTCTGCAATCCAAAGCCCCGTGGTGGCTTATGTGTGCCAACAATTGTCAGCTATGTATGAGTGCCAACAATTGTCAGCACAAGAGTGCGCTGGTTTGATGTTGGCTGTTTGAAATTCCTCAACGCATGTGCTTCCAGCCAAGCTGACACCAGTACCAAGTCCCTGCACTCACTCAGACTCTCATACGGAACCTGACCGTGCAAGCATTTTACCAAAACCCCTGTTTAATCCTATTTGCATCTCACAGGCCTGTTGGGGCAATCATCCATGACGTTTTCCCTTATTGCTGGCCTGTACAAAAATGTTCCTTATTCTGAGCTCATGAATTTATTTGTGGCTGGCCGAGACCAGTCAGCAGCCGATCAGCCAAACAACCTGGCTGAAGGTCCCCCCAATGTTAACCTACAAACCTCGATGGTATAGCTGGAGAGTTGCGGAGATGCGACAGAGGGCTTCATGGCCGCTGACAGTGCACTCTGCTTTCTTGTTGCTGGACCGCTGAAAGACCTGAAGGTGGGGGGGGGAATAGTTGGATACTCAGCAGCCTACTTTGACGGTAAAAATAAGGTGTGCCTCA
>Ga0307942_1002812_pt1 | contig 14122 bp, 9 predicted proteins | sample OrgLakmetagen175_FD_201846 | JGI IMG/M metagenome (GOLD analysis project Ga0307942, IMG submission 201846) | Saline water microbial communities from Organic Lake, Antarctica - #175 | ecosystem: Environmental > Aquatic > Non-marine Saline and Alkaline > Saline | place: Antarctica: Organic Lake...
TGTGTGTGTGTGTGTGTGTGTGTGTGTGTGTGTGTGTGTGCGCGCGTGTGTGTGTGAGTGATTCTATGCACGTGTATTTTATTGTGTATGTGTGTGCGCGTGTGTGTATGAGTAATTCTTTGCACGTGTTTGTGTGTGTGTCTTTATAACTGTCCTCCTTACCCTCTGAAGAGCTCGCAGAGATGGAGCCTGGCCGCGGGTGAGATGCTGCTGCTGTTGACGGCGAGCTTGTGAGCTGGCGCACGCTTGAAAAGAAGCCTGACACAACCGCTCCAGGTCCTGGCGTTGAAGCCGGTAGTGCTGCTGGATAATGAAAATGTGGGGCTGCGGGTGAGCGTGGGGTGGGTTGCCACAATGGTGCTGGCACTGGTGCTGGCGCTGAAGTAGATTGACGCTGTGTATGTGCTTGCTGCTCTTGATGCTGGGCCTGCTGCTGCTGCTGCTGCTGTTGCTGCTGTTGCTGCGTGTGCGCTTGCTGTTCTTGATGCAGAGGCTGGGCCTGCTGACCTTGCCGCAGCTGGGGTTGCTGGGGGTGGATCTGCTTCTGCTGAGTGTGTGCTTGCTGCTCCTGATGCAGATGCCGGGCCTGCTGCTGCTGCTGCTGCTGCTGCGTGCGCGCTTGCTGTTCTTGCTGCAGAGGCTGGGCCTGCTGACCTTGCCGCAGCTGGGGTTGCTGGGGGTGGATCTGCTGCTGCTGAGTGTGTGCTTGCTGCTTTTGATGCAGATGCCGGGCCTGCTGCTGCTGCTGCTGCTGCTGTTGCTGCTGCTGATGTTGCTGCGTGTGTGCTTGCTGCAGTGGCCATGGTGGTGGTAGTGGTCCTGACCACACTGCATGCTCTACGCTTGATGGACGCCACATTGCCGCTGGTTTTTCAGGCTGTGGCATTTCCGGCTGTGGTATTTCCGGCTGTGGCATTTCAGGCTGTGGCATTTCCGGCTGTGGCATTTCAGGCTGTGGCATTTCAGGCTGTGGCATTTCCGGCTGTGGCATTTCCGGCTGTGGCATGTCCGGCTGTGGCATGTCCGGCTGTGGCATTTCCGGCTGTGGCATTTCCGGCTGTGGCATGTCCGGCTGTGGCATGTCCGGCTGTGGCATTTCCGGCTGTGGCATTTCCGGCTGTGGCATGTCCGGCTGTGGCATTTCCGGCTGTGGCATTCCCGTTTCTTCAACTCCTTTTTCTGCCTGAAGATCTCCTGGGGGGGGAGCAGGGAGAGCATCAGTTTGCTGCGCTGCATCTGATCGCTGCACAACAGCAGAAGACGCAGCAGCAGCAGCAGCAGCAGCGGAAGGCCCAGCAGCAGAAGGCCCAGCAGCAGCGGCAGCAGCAGCAGAAGGCCCAGCAGCAGCAGCACCACCACCACCACCACCAACTCGTGCAGCATGATTGCCTGGTATAGTATGAGCACCAGCACTACAGTAGCTGCCTGACGCAGCACCAGCAAAGGGTACAGCATCAGCACCTGGCGCTGCACCCTCTATTGCATCCCGTGCTGAGCGCACAGCAACAGCATTTGCTGCTGCTGCTTCTGCTGCTGCTCGTGCGGTTTCAGCAGCTGACGCTTGGCTCTTTGCGTGCAGTAGCTCCTGTCTGGCAGCGTCTGCGCAGGCTTGCACTGTTTTGAGCTGCGTTTGGTTGAACAAAAATAGATTAATTTGCACGTGGGGGAAAAAATCAATGCTTGGCTCTTTGTGTGCAACAGCTCCTGCCTGACGGCGTATGCACAGGCTCGCACTGCCTTGAGTTGCATTTGGTTAAACAAGATGGATTAATTCACATGTGGGGGAAGAAATCAATGCTTGGCTCTTTGCGTGCAGTAGCTCCTGCCTGACGGCATCTGCACAGGCTGGCACTGTTTTGAGCTGTGTTTGGTTGAACAAAAATAGATTAAATTGCACGTGGGGGAAGAAATGCTTGGCTCTTTGCGTCCAACAGCTCCGGCCTGACGGCGTCAGCGCATGCAACAGAAATGCCTTGAGCTGCATTTAAGTAAACATAATCAAAGTTGAATTTCATCAGTTTGAAGCTGAAGCCATTTTTGTGCATCCAGAAGCTCCTGCCTGCCGGTGCATGCGCAAGCTTGCGCTGTCTTGACCTGCGTTTGATAAAAAAAATTTATTTTTGGCATACATATGAATAGCAAACTCCCTATTACAAGGCTGAAAACAAGCTGAGACAGACAGAAAAAAGGAAGAGATAATTGACGAGACAAGCTAGAGCTGATGCCAGGATGAATTGCGGTGTTTTGTGGCAACAATCTAGAATTGGCTTGCCTTCATATAGGGTTAACGTTCTCTCTCTCTCTCTCTCTCTCTCTCTCTCTCTCTCTCTCTCTCTTTCACTCACTCACTCACTCACTCACTCCTACCTGTTCAGCATGCCTAGCAAGCTGCTGATTCAGCTGAGCGTACATACATAAACTTTGTGTTCAAACTGTTTTACGACCATCATCACACTTCTCTCTCTTTCCTCTTACCTGTTCAGCATGTCTGGAGCGCTGCTGATCCAGCACAGCGTGTACATTGTTAAGACCAGCAGAAGCCTGTGCAACCTCTCTCCTCAACTGCGCCACGCATGCCTCACTTGAAGACAGGAGGCCGACCAGATCATCCTTGCTCTGCGTTTGGGAGGCAGTGGAAAAACGACACTCTTCACATCATATCGTTGTGTCCTAGAAATATGCCAAATGACGCACACATGCCTCGTTTAAAGACAGGACGCCGACCAGATCATCCTTGCTCTGCACCGCAGGAGGCAGTAAAAACACAATGCTGCTTGCATCATTGTCCTGTGACTTAAAAAACATCAAAAGACGCACGCATGCCTTGCTTAAAGACAGGACGCTGACCAGATCATCCTTGCTCTGCACCGCAGGAGGCAGTGAATACACAACGCTGTTTGCATCATTGTCCTGTGACCTAGAAAATATGCCAAATGACGCACACATGCCTCGCTTAAAGACAGGACGCTGACCAGACCGTTGCATCAGGGAGCAGTGAAGCATGCAGTCTTTGTCTGCATCTGTATGAAAGGTTGTTAATCAAGTTGAAGACAGGAGACCCAGTGCCTTTCTTTTACGTCAAAACAAGAGGGATATCCACTTTACCTATATCTGGAGTCTAGGCAAGAAAACTGACCTGGGCTTATTCAATTTGAGCCGCAACCTGTTTTTCGTTTCACAGTACTCGGTAGCTGCAGTGCTTAGCAGAAAACGCCATCACGAGAGCAGTTATTAGCAGATGTGCTGAGCCTTGTATTTTGCAGTGACCGTGACTGATCTGACACACCTTTAAAGGTAGCTGCAGTGCTTAGCAGAAAACGCCATCACGAGAGCAGTTATTAGCTAGCAGATGTGCTGAGCCCTACACTTTGCAGTGACCGTGACTGATCTGACACACCTTCAAATATTGTTTGAAAGGTGGCACTACGGCTGCACCAAACGCTTTTATGGGTATGAGTAAAATTGGCCAGAACGCATATATACGTATATACACCGTATATTTGGTGATTTCCAAGCCAAAAATACCGTATGTACACCGTATATACATGGTTCTGGCCAACCCTAGGCATGAGAGGTAGCTGCAGTCCTTAGCAGAGGTGTCCACCACACAAACTAATGCATTATTCCAGAGGGAAAACACTGAGCAAGAGTCCAAAAGTGTTCCTTTTTTGATGCATTGAATCGTGTTTATGCATTATTATAAGCAAGGTGGGCGGAAAAGTTTGGGGTCGTGAGGTGAGGGTTGGGGGGGAGCTGCCGCCCCCCCCAATTCAGACTGTGGCATGAATCACTAGGCGTTCTATTTTGCTTGCATCGTGAGATGCATAGGGCTCTGTCATTATTACCAAGGAGAACACAACAACCCAGAGAAACCAGAGAAACGGGAGAAAACCAAGGACTAAGATATAGAAAAGAGGTGAGGGAGGGGGAGAAGTATGCTAAAGAGAGAGTTGTGTTCTCCAAGGAATAAAAAGAATGGAGAAGGGAAGCAGAAACCGGAAAAAAACAGAAAGTGAGGACATCTCACTTTATGCTACACTACAAGAACCTGAGTTCAGGTGTTTCACACTGAACTCATAAGGTCTCTACGAACAGCGGTGTGAAACCTGGGGGGCAGAAAAGAAAAGCTACGCAGGCAGTGAAAACCACTCCCCACATTGATAAAGGGGGGAAAATCCACTTTGGCACCGGGCACCGTAAAACTCTTTTACCAGCAGACAAAAAAAAACAGGGGGGCAGTGCTTGCATTCATAAGACAAGAATTACTTACAAGGGCCCACTAAACACACACACACACGCACACACGCACACACACACACAATTATAAGGGCAAATCAACAGAGCATGCCACCACATAAACAACTGCATTTTAACAAAAGCGGCATTACAGTTGCATCCAAAAAACGATGTACCAACATGTCAGGCTTGCATCCAAATACACTTGCAATTGCGGCATTACACTTGCGTCCAAACGAACTATGTATAAACACGCACACACACACACACACACACACACACACGCACACGCACACACACGCACACACACACACACACACAATTATAAGGGCCAATCAACAGAGCATGCCACCACATAAACAACTGCATTTTAACAAAAGCGGCATTACAGTTGCATCTAAAAAACTATGTACCAACAAGTCAGGCGTGCATCCAATACACTTGCAATTGCGGCAATACACTTGCGTTTAAACGAACTATGTATTAACACGCACTCACACACACACATACACACAATTATAAGGGCCAATCAACAGAGCATGCCACCACATAAACAACTGCATTTTAACAAGAGCGGCATTATAGGAACGTGCTACTTGCATTCACAAAATAATGTGCTAACATGTCAGGCTGCATCCATTACACTTTCAATTGCAGCATTACACTTGCGTCCAAACGAATTATGTATTAACATTTACATCATGTTTGGCCCACGGGCCCAATACACACACACGCACACAAACACACATAATTACAAGGGCCAATCAACAGAGCATGCCACCACATAAACAACTGCATTTTAACAAGAGCGGCATTATAGGAACGTGCTACTTGCATTCAAAAATAATAATGTGCCAACACTTACATCACGTTTGGTGTGTTAACGATACCAGCAAAGCCTGCCAATTTTTTCCATGACCAACTTCATAGAGGGCCAATGGCAGAGGCTCACCTTCGCCAGACCCTCCAACGCTTGGGACTGTACTGACAGCTGTTGGCGCATGGATGACTGTGCCTGCTCCGCTTCCTGTAAAAGTAGGTACAATCACACATGCAACCCAATTTACACAAATCAAACCTGATCAGCGTTACAAGTAATGAGGGTGCCTGCTTAGCTTCCTGTAAAGTGAGGCACAATCATGAATGCTGCAACATGCATAACTATTGCATAATTGTTAATTGTCGCTCAATCTTGAGCAAGATCCTGTCTACTTTCTCTCACTTTGTTATGCGTGAAATTGAGCCACAATCACACATTACACGAGCCATTCTTATGAGGCGATTGTTACGCGTGCAATTGTTACGTGTGCAATTTTTACGCGTCCAATTATTACGCATGCAATTGAGCCACAATCACACAATACGCGAGCCATTTCTTATGAGGCAATTGGTTCGCGTGCAATTGTTACGCGTGCAATTCTTACGCGTCCAATTATTACTCGTGCAACTGAGACACAATCACACATTCGCAAGCCATTTCTTATGAGGCAGTTTTGTAGGGTTGGCCAGAGCCCGTAGGTATATGCTGCATATGGCCGTATTTTTGATGAAATCCCTGCCAATTACAAAACTGAGGAATTTGATTGGAACCAGTACGGTATTGATCTTGGCCAAGTGCTGGCGGTTTCTAATGAGAACAGGTTTGTCAAGCACACATTGCTTTGCACACATAATCTGCCTCTGTGTACTTGCCTGCAGACGTGCACACATAATTCGCACACATAATTTGTGCGCACATAATCTGCTTTTGTGTACTTGCCTGCAGGCGTGCACACATGATCTGCACACATGACCTGCACACATGAGCTGCACACATGATCTGCACACGCAATCTGCACTCATAACCTGCACACATGATTTGCACACATAATCTTCCTCTGTGTACTTGCCTGCAGGCGTGCACACATGACCTGCACACACGATCTGCACACATAATCTGCACACATAATCTGCACACATAATCTGCCTCTGTGTACTTGCCTGCAGGCGTGCATGATGCTCTGCCTGGGCTTCCGACATCAAAGACTCCCTAGAGATGCTCTCCCCTAGTTTGGCCTGCAGAGCTTCAACTGCCCTATCTCGTCGTTGGACCTGTGTTAATAAGCAGCATAAAAGTGGCTCCTCTCCCTGCTTGTAATTTCCGTCGTTGGACCTGTGTTATTAAGCAGCATAACAGTGGCTCCTCTCCCTGCTTGTAATTCCCGTCGTTGGACCTGTGTTGATAAGCAGCATAAAAGTGGCTCCTCTCCCTGCTTGTAATTCCACCATATTTGCTTTGAGATGGAACAGCGAGAGGAGTTAATGAATGACAAAAAATCCAAACAGGAAACTGTGATGAAGTTGGCAAGTAATGAGCACCGTACCACCCCGCATAAATATCGTTTTTTGCCCTGCAGGATGACTGCGGCAAGCTTTAATATACATTTGCAGTAATTTTTTATTAATATACAGTTGTATTCGACGTATGTATATATATGGCTCTAACCAATCCTATTTAACTGAGTCAGTGGTTTCCTTTCCCTTACAACGTATTTGCATCCAGCATCAATACTCAATAACGTCACTACTCATTAACGTGTTAGCATCTAGCATCATCTATTACTCAATAGCGCCATTACTTAATGCGTAGGGTTTACGTATTTTGCATCCAGCATCATTACTCAATCAAAAACATCACAGGACAACGTATTTGCATCCAGCATCATTACTCATTCAATAACATCACAGGACAACCATTTCACTGCCCGCACAGTCCTTTTTCATTCTAACAGCGCAATCAGATCCAGCATTAATGCCATAATCACAGGTTACTCAAATCCACCATTGATGCCATAATCACAGGATACTCAGATCCAGCATTGATGCCATACTCACAGGATACTCAGAGCCAGGTCTGCTTTCTCATTTATTTCCTCTGCCACTGTCTCCTTCTGGGATCTCTGTTACAAATATCAGAAGTATTAATAAGAGTCTCGTACTGATATCAGCAGCTTTTACCTTCTTTGCCACTACTCTCCACAACCCTGCCATTGATATTCACACTCCTGCCATTGATCTAAAAGAAAAACAACGCTGCTGTTGATCTAAAAGAAAAACTGCGCTGCTGTTGATCTCCTAACCGCAGCCATCTATCTTCTCGTTTCTACCATTCATCTCCTGGCCTCGAATCTCCTCATTTCATTTTACCATTAGTCTCCTGACCACTGCAATGAATTATCCTCACCTCTGCCAATGTGTTCTCATGGGATCCAAGGGCCGCCGTGACCTGTGCGCTGTGCTGTGACAAGCTTGCCTGCTGTGCTGTCATTGCCGCTCGCACGTGGTGAACCTGACGCGCAAATTAAAGAGGCATGACATTATAGAAAGAGAAAAAACAAGAAAAGCTACGCAGGCAGTGAACAACCATTCCCCACATTAATTAAGGAAAAAGCATTGCCACTTTGGTACCGGGTACCGTGAAACTCCTCCACCAAAAGAAACAGATAAAGATCAATGGGGATCTGGAGGGTTGCAGGCTTGACTTGAGACCGTCTCCTGATAAGAGCTGATAATAGTGCTGGAAAGGGCACGTCTATAGAAAGAGTCACAACCTTTGTGATCGTTTTTTTAGTACGCTCATCCAAATATGCAGCTGTGCCAATTTCAATTTTCATTTTTGTTGGTGAGGTGTGCTAAGCTGCTGCTGCTGTTGCTGCTGCTGTTGCTGCTTTTGCTGCTGTTGCTGCTGCTGCTGCTGCTGCTGATAATGATGATGATGATGATGATGACGATGATGCCTGGGCTGCCGCTCTGCACACACGCACGTGTGCGCACCCGTGATACAACACTTACACGCACCTACCTGTATCTGCAGCCCTGCTAGCTCAGCCTCAAGCGCATCTACGAGTGGACTCTGCTGAGCTGCTGCCTGCACTGCTAATGCTCGCTCAGCCTCTTTTGTTGCGGCCAGGGAACGTGCTTCTGCCAGCGCCTGACGCAACCCAACAAGGCCTTCGTCCCTGAACAGACAAAAGAAGAAGGAGGATCAAAGAAACGACAAAAGAAATGAGGGTAGGTGAGGCACGCACATGCTTCTGCTAGCACCTGACGCAACTTGAAAATGTGTGATTGCCTCCCTGGTGCTCCTTCTATCTTCAAGGTGGGAGCTGTACCATTGTAAGATAGAAGGAAGGAAACTGCCTCTGCTGCCCTATGAAGTGTGGCACCAAAAAGAACGGAAGCCTAAACAAAGGCATCACAAAAAAATGTCAGGAAATATATCACCACGCTATTTGCTGCAAATCCACCCATGTGCAAATACACAAATCACAAATTATTTAGATCAACCCCACAAGGTGCGTAGAAGATTTTGGCAAGTGATCTGCTTTTAAAGCAATCATAGATGCCAGCTTGGCAAGGCATGTCATCAGGCTTAGCTTGGGTTTGCCAGAACCACACACGTACGTATTCATTGTTCACCGTGTATATAAGGCATCATGTATATAAGGCATTTTTGGCAGGGAGACTACCATACATACTGTCATATACAGTGTAATTCACAGTTATGTCCAACCCTACGCTTAGCGTCAGACTGTGGTAGAGTCGCTTGAGCAGAGACGCGCACACACACACAAACACACACACATACAGAGACGCCCACCTGCTGTTTGCCAGTGCAGCCATCTCCCCCCTCTGCATCTCCACTTGGTGAGACAGCTCGTCTTTGGCAGCAGACACGGACGCAACCTGCTTAATTGAAAGTTGTGAGATGGAGCGGTGAAACCTTGCAGTTTCAATGCCTGTGTGTTTCTTATATTGATCAACTATGAATAATGAGCATCCACTTGGTAGGGTAGCCGGCACGACAACACCTGCTTTGTCCACAGTTGTGAAAGCAGTCTGATGTGTAAAAACGCGGTCAAAATGGCCCATACTTTAGGGGGTTTGGATGCTTCACACGAACTGGCCATGCCAATAAATTATGTCAGTGGACTTGCTTAGGGGGGTTTGCATGCTTCACACGAGCTGGCCATGCCAATGAATTATGTCAGTGGACTTGCTTAGGGGGGTTTTGCATGCTTCACATACACCAGCTGGCCATGTCAATAAATTGTCAATCGACATACTTTAGGGGGTTTGAATGCTTCACACGAGCTGGCTATGTCAATAAACTATGTCAGTTTAAACTATGTCAGTCTAAACTATGTCAAGCCGGACAGATCACCTGCGCTTGCACCACAGACTACACATCCTTGTACACCGGACAGATCTACCACAGACTACACATCCTCGTAAACCATCTGTCATGCTAAATCAGTGGCATGGACGTATAGCTCATACCTGCAATCCATGCTTAAGCTGGTACCATGATTTTTCATGACACATCATTGTTTGATTTTGGCAACAAGAAAAGATTACTATGGTAGGGTGCTTTCCCCTCATTTGAATATGGCTATTAGGGAAGGTGTCAGGCCAACCTTCCCTAGTTATTCTCTTCGGGAATTTCCATAGCTGAACCATATGTCGTACAACAGCAGCAGTCTGTTAATGAAGCAGACATAGTAAAAAGTAATCTCATGCTTCCCACCTCAACCTTGCTTGCCGTCAGTGTTTGAGTTCTAAATCCCTCCTTTACCTTGTACTGAAAGCAGAATCACATTGAGGTACATTCCAGCGCTTGCAGAGATCACCCTTACATGCCATCATTGTTTAATTTTCTCATCCCCCCTTCACCTTACATTAAAAGCATATTGCATTGTTGTACATTCCAGCGCTTGCGGAGATCACCCTTGCATGCCATCTTTGTTTAATTTTCTCACTCCCCCCCTCACCTTATATTAAAAGCAAATCGCATTGTTGCACATACCCAGCGCTTGCAGAGATCACCCTTGCATGCCATCATTGTTTAATTTTCTCACTCCCCCCTTCACCTTATATTAAAAGCAAATCGCATTGTTGCACATACCCAGCGCTTGCAGAGATCACCCTTGCATGCCATCATTGTTTAATTTTCTCACTCCTCCCTTCACCTTATATTAAAAGCAAATCGCATTGTTGCACATACCCAGCGCTTGCAGAGATCACCCTTGCATGCCATCATTGTTTAATTTTCTCATCCCCCCTTCACCTTACATAAAAGCATATCGCATTGTTGTATATTCCAGCGCTTGCAGAGATCACCCTTGCATGCCATATTTATCTAATGTTCTCATCCCCCCTTCACCTTACATTAAAAGCAAATCGCATTGTTGTACATTCCAGCGCTTGCAGAGATCACCCTTGCATGCTATCATTGTTTAATTTTCTCATCCCCCCCTTCACCTTACATTAAAAGCAAATCGCATTGTTGTACATTCCAGCGCTTGCAGAGATCACCCTTGCATGCCATCTTTGTTCAATTTTCTCACTCCCCCCCTCACCTTACATTAAAAGGAAATCGCATTGTTGTACATTTCAGCGTTTGCGGAGATCACCCTTGCATGCCATCTTTGTTTAATTTTCTCACTCCCCCCTTCACCTTACATAAAAGCATATCGCATTGTTGTATATTCCAGCGCTTGCAGAGATCACCCTTGCATGCCATCATTGTCTGAGGCTTAAAATCCCCCCCTCTTTGCTTGTTTTTGGGGGGCAAGCTGTATAACCCGCATGGATTCACGAAACAGAGATGCTGCTGTCGGACTGCAAAGTCCTCATGCTGCTAGGCTGATTCAAACCCACGACCCCAAAGAGTCTGGCCTGACCATGGGCCACTAGGCTTTCAGGGCAGCTACCCTGAATCTTACAACAAATGCAGTGTTTTGTTGTACATACCTGTGCTTGTAGGGCTGCCAACTCATCCTTGTGTGCTGCCAAGCTTGCGCGGTGCGCCTGCCTTGCCTGCGTGGCTCGGGCCTCCAATTGGTGGCACACCTGTATGTGGGATAAACCTGTATATCTACTTTTGACTGCGCTAGCAGCAATCCCTGCTATCAAGTAAAGAAAATCTGCGTTGAGCAGCAACGCTGTTTGTCATGGCCTGTTTAGCAGCTGGTGCGCCTGGTGTGAGTAGGTGTTATCAAATAGTTGCCCTGGAGAATGAGCGGTTAGTAATTTAAACTTTACTTATGCATGTTGCATGTACACAGGCATGGTAAAAGGGGAACATGCTTACTCAATCCTAAGTGATGACTAATGCGTCTTGCAGCCTGTTTTTCACCTCTTGCCCTAATTTATGGGCTGACACCGCCTCATCCCTTTCTTGCCGCACGCTGAGGACCTCTGCTTCAAAGGCTGCAACCTGCGTGAGACATTGGTAAGCAAGCATGCTAATTTTTGGGCATGGCGCGTTTACCTGGTGACATGGCAGGGCATACATCGATGTCCTGCCATGATATCAGAGGAATTCTACATACAAGAGGTAATGATGTCGAGGGGGAAAATGTCAAGCGAGCTTTGTGTGTAGCATACTAATTCTGCAGCTTTTGAAGTGCATTCTGCAGCTTTTGAAATGCATTCTGCAGCTTTGCTTTTGAAATGCGACCGGCAAACAGGTAGAAATAAGATTCATGCAAACCGTCCGCACTTTGGCCGTGAGCCGAGCAATCGCCACGCCTCCCAGGCCTGAAAATGAGGCAGCTGTTGCTGCTGCAGGCAAAGGTACTAGTGGTTTGTTTGGAAAGGGCGTGCCTTTGTTTTTGGTGTGGCTGCTTCCAGCTGTCGCTGTCGGCTTATTATTAGTTGCCACCGCCACCGTTGGCAGCAAGCAATCGCTGTGACCGCCATAATCATGGTGCTGCTGCTCTAGCTCCAGCAACCCTAATCCCGATGGGGGTGGTGGCCCTGCGATCATCAGACAGAGGCGCACTGTTGTAGTGGAATTGATTCATGCTTGCAAGTGTCGAGTTTTGGGGGCGTACTCTCTCATACGCTTAACCCTTTCAGTGGCAGGGAGCATCTTAATATGTGCAAGAAGATGTGGGAGCTTGCCTTGTTGTGCGTGGAGGCCAGAGGTAGTCATTTTATATTTTATATTACTAGAATTTTGAGCTCATAATTGATTGCCTGGTTGCGTATAAGATAAATACCATGGGCAATGGCACTCGGGCTTGTGCTGTAATTGCTGTGGCAGGAGGTGCTGTTTTAACTTACTCAGCCTTGAAGGCTTGGAGAGTGTTATCCCACTACGAGCCTGCGCTGCCTTGGTAGGGCACGCACGCACGCACGCACATATGCACGCACGCATGCATGCACACACGCACGCACACGCACGCACGCACGCACGCACACACACACGCACGCACGCACGCACGCACGCACGCAAGTATGCATGTGCTTGATCGCAGTTATTTCAAGAATTGCTTGCCCATACACTCTCAGAACTGCGCAACAATTTTTTGCAACTCACGCACACAAGTCACAATAACGTGCAAACGGATCCCTGCTCACTTTGGCACGCACAAAGCTGTGCATAGCACACATGAGACCTTTGATAAATTGCTGAAACGCATATCATGGACGCTTACTTGATGTTAATGCACATGCAGGCTGGCGAGCATCATTCCCCCGACCACATACAAATTCAAAGAGGATGTCACAGAAACCCCGGATTTCTGCAAAGCTACCCACCCCTCTCTATTGGACATGGTGGAGAGAGGAACCTTGGATGTACTAAAGAGGTAGGCAAAGTGCTTGCTTCAGTCCCTCGTTGTGCAGAAATAGTCGTTGCCTAATTGCCTCTCTCTATAATCCACCACCCACAACAGACCGCAAGGATACGATCGTCCTTTACCCGAAGAGGTCTATATCCTGGGCACAGCCCACGTCTCACGTCAAACAGCAGGTATTTGTAATCGCATCAAGGTTGTGTATTTTGTGCCAGTGGTTATGTGTTGGAGTCAGTTTAGTTATTGTCAAGGAGTGGGAATTGAGGGATTTGATTAGAGAAGCGGGTATGTTGAGCTAACGGAATTAGAGTAAAGAGGCGTAGGCAGAGGCACAAGGGTGTGTTGAGGAGTGGGAATTGAGGGAAATGCTTAGCGGGTGTGTTGAGCTAACGGGATAAGAGTAGGGTTGGCCAGAACCGTATATATGTGCACCGTATATGACCGTATATTTGGTGATATCCCTGCCAAAAATATCGTATATACTCTGTGTACATATGGTTCTGGCCAACCCTAGGTAAGAGCAAAGAGGCGTAGGCAGAGGCACAAGGGTGTCCAGTGTGCAGACTGGAGGGTGTTGAGGTATATATCGGAGGTCTTACACACCATTGGCAAGCAACGCGTTCCTCCGATATATATAGGGTTGGCCAGAACCGTATATGTACACCGTATATGGCTGTACGGGGATTTCCCTGCTAAAAACACCGTATATATACCGTACATACGTGATTATGTATGGTTTTGGCCAACCCTAGATATATACCTTATCAGAGGGGGGGAGGATAAGGAAGCAGACGAAAGAGGAGGGAGGATGCACATGTACGTGTCTTTTTCTCTTTTTTATTCAGCCAATTGATGACAGAGCATCGTTTTGCAATGGGTGCTCAGCAGTTGGCAGAGGAAATCCGACTGCATGACTGTGTGCTTGCTTGCTTGCAGAGGACGTGCACGCATGTATCCTGGAGGTGCAGCCAGAGGCGGTCATTGTGGAGTTGTGTAGGTAAGCCAACACAGTCTCAGTTGGGACGTAGATAAGCCTGATGCAGTCTCAGTTAGGATGATGCAGTTTCAGTTGGGATGTAGGTAAGCCTGATGCAGTCTCAGTTGGGATGATGCAGTCTCAGTTGGGATATGTAGGTAAGCCTGATGCAGTCTCAGTTGGGATGATGCAGTCTCAGTTGGGATGTAGGTAAGCCTGATGCAGTCTCAGTTGGGATGATGCAGTCTCAGTTGGGATGTAGGTAAGCCTGATGCAGTCTCAGTTG
>Ga0307942_1002813_pt1 | contig 14121 bp, 11 predicted proteins | sample OrgLakmetagen175_FD_201846 | JGI IMG/M metagenome (GOLD analysis project Ga0307942, IMG submission 201846) | Saline water microbial communities from Organic Lake, Antarctica - #175 | ecosystem: Environmental > Aquatic > Non-marine Saline and Alkaline > Saline | place: Antarctica: Organic Lake...
TGAAGACGCTTACCATGGTTTACTGGTAACCACTACTTACTTTTAGCTTTCTGGTAAGCGGACAAGTAGGCCAGTATAACACACATTCTTTGGGCTTACTGGCGGTTTAGTAACAGTAACCCAGATCAGTAAGCCTCGACTACTACTTCGCCTTCTAGTAACCTGATCAGTAGGCCATTATATAACCAGGCTTACCAATAAGCCACACTAGTAATGCTAATTGTTCCTTGATCTATGCTTACTGGTAACCACCGCAAAGTAAGCGAGTGGTAAGCGTGGCTTACTAGTACTAGTAAGCCGCCAGTAACCGATCAGTAGAGCACTGTATAACCTGGCTTACCTGTAAGCCACACGAGTAAGCCGTGTTGGATCTCGACAGGGTGATTGCTAGGTTGCTTGCTGGTAGCCCAGACCAGTAAGCCTCGACTACTACTTCGCCTTCTAGTAACCGGACCAGTAGGGCATTATATAACCAGTCTTACCAGTAAGCCACACTAGTAATGCTAATTGTTCCTTGATCTTACTGCTTACTGGTAACCACCGCAAGGGCAGTAAGCCTTTGTGGGTTACTACTGGCTTTCCAGGCTTTCTACGAGAGTAAGCAAGACAGGTTGCCATTCCAACTACTATTTTTCTTTTATAATCATTGTACACAAATGCATTACCGATCGATTACCAATGGATTACCAGATCAGTAGTCGGCCCGCTTACCAGCCGCTTACTTCCTTAGTAATTGAGCCAGTAAGCCTGGTAATGGCCATTGGTAACGTTGTCTAACATTCCGACGTCCATCAGACATGCATCTATTATTAAAACAACATATGCACAGTAATGCAACTTCAGCAACAACAATCATGGTGTGGGTCTGGGTGCCACGGCACACAACCCCCCTTACCCACACTAAATTTTTCTTTTGCTTGTAGTGTGTTTGCACGGTGGGGGGTTGCCTGGTGCGGGCACCTATGTAACCCCCTCCCTTGATCATGCTGGCAGTGTCATCACTACCAGCGGAGTCTTTTTTCTTCTATTTTCTTATTGTTGCATTGACAAATACGCACGGTGGCACGGAACCAGCCGAATTGGAGAGGCCCACATTTGCGTAACAAACGCACTACTTCAGGATGCATGGGGTAGAAGATTCACCCAAAACTATTCTCTTTGGAAAGAATTTTAATCCATCTCAATTAAATTAGCGACATACTCCCAGTACCGAGAAAGCCTTGTATTTGTGCCCGGGGTGATTCTTCGGCACCAATTCTTCGGCACCAAATTTGCAAATTATGTAGGTGCCAATTTATGAACGACAAAAAACAACCGAAACAACAGGAACACGCGTTTTGTGCTTGTCGCGTGCTCGCACCCTGTTTTGTTATATATACTTGGGAATCGTTTAACGATGACACTAATAGACCCCGTCAAGGAGTGGCTGTTCGATTTGCTGCGTAGCCGGGAGAGGATCTCAAGCGTCACCTTGCGCCACTTGGATGAACAGTGGGAGGAGTGGGGTGGGGAAATCGCCATCTTCTGCATTTCTAACTGTATTCTCTGCTGTCAAGTTGCCTTGACATTCGTCAATTGCTTTTGCCCAGATCCTGTCATCAGAGGCACGAACGGCAAAGACAAATACTTCTATCCCCCTGCGGGAGGCAAGAAAGGTGCGCTCAGAACTTTTGTTTTTGCCCCATGTTGCCCGCCGTACACAGAGGAAGTGGCTCACAACCTGAAACCAACGGTAAACGGTCTATGTCAATGTGTTCCAGTGCAACTGCGTGGGGCTCGAGATGTTGCCCTGTGGCTTCGGGGTACGCACCCCAAACAGCCACGACCCTCCCAACAGTTCTGGCTTACAAAGGGTCGCAGTGAACCTGGAGGCGGCGGCAATGGCTCTGCCAACCCCTGTCGTGCCCTCTCACAGCCTGTGCTGAATGCGTTTCAGATAGCATTACAGCAAGGGCAGGTGCGGGGACAGCAAGAGGCACCGAGCCAACAACCCTCACCTAGACAGGTTCCCCTGCAGCAGGAGCAGCGAGCGCATGCCCACGCCCCCCAGGCCCAGCAGCACGTGCAGCAGGCACAGCAGCCTCCTAGACAGGTACCCGTGCAAGCACATGCCCAGGCCTCCGAGGCGCAGCAGCAGGTGCACCTGCAGCAGGAACAGCAAGCACGTCAAGCCCAGGTGCCGCAGGTGCAGCAGCAAGTACGTGATCAAGACCCCCAGGCGCAGCAGCAAGCACAGCAAGCGCAAGCAAGAGCGCAAGCGCAAGTGCAAGCAGCGCTGGCTGCAACTGAGCACGCCAGTCAGCACCTCCTCCGCGGCCTTGCAGACCTGGCCAGCGCGCAACGAATACTAGCAAACACCAGAGTTACTTAATACCCAAGGTAGGCTCTAGCTGCAATTTTTGTAACCTCGACAGCAAAGACTACAGTAGACTCCAAGACTAACTAGTTACTAGTATAAAGCGGGTGACACTTTCTTGCAAGCAGGCAAAGCAGATGAAGGGTTGCACCTTGGTGAGAAGCTACGCACATATCCTTCCATTACCCCTTCATAGACTTAAATCTTTATTATATGCTTTATGTACAGCCCCATCTGTTTCATTGTATTAGAACGTGGATGAAAAACCTGCTAGCTGTCACCTTCTTTATCCGTTACAATGAGTGGTCACCTCTCTTTGTTTGTCCTTTGCGTGCAGGACGCCCAGATCCAGGGATGAGAATTGGCAGGGTCGTCTCGGAAGACGAAGATGGCTCTTCTTGCAATGTTTTCTGTTGCATGCAGTAGCAGATCTGATTGCTGGGTTAAAGTAGTTAAAATTGCAGCAGGCTTGCTGGATTTTGCTGTTTTTGCGGGTTGAGGTTCATAGGTTTTGGTTGAGGTCAGGGTCCACCTGTGCCTCAGCGGGAATGTACAGCACCTTGTTGCACCATTATGCACAACTTCCAACGTCTGCTTGTGCTAGCAGGCGTGTATAATTTGTTGGATTTCGCTGGATATGATTTGGCCTGTAACATTATTCCGTTTTTAAATAGGTTGTACCTTGCTTGTTTCAGACTTGCAAATTGTTTGTTCGCATTTTTATTGCTAATGTTTAATTCTCGTTATGTCACTGGTTGCAGTGCTTTGTCGTTTTTCACATTTCCTGATTGCTGAATCTGTCAAACACCACGAACAATGAGTATGGTTACTTGTACCAGTAGCACCTTCCGCTGCTTCAGTTTTTAGCACTAGGGATTTAACTGTTGTCTTGAATTAAAGGACACAAAATGAATATTTGCAGCAGCTTGCTTTGTCTCCTTAGATAATTGGCAGCAGACTGCTGGCCCTGTAATATCTTCAGCCTCCTGGAACAGCTGAAACCAGGATTATACCAAAGTGGTTAATTCCACCTCGCTTGAAAGACCAAGACAAATTTACCTCCGTTGGAGCTATGGGGACTATCTACAAAGACTATACAGACAAACCTCTGGCAGACCTTAATTTGGACTACCATAAGATTAAAAATTGACACACAAACTGAATGAACACTATCAGACATGCATCTGCACTCATAAAAACAAGGTATGCACTGCAATATAACACAAGCAACAACAGTCAAGGATTGGGTCCGGGTGCTACAGCACACAACCCCCCTGCCCCACATTAATTCATTCTAATTGTTTGCGCGGTGGGGGGTTGCCTGGTGCGGGCACCTAAGTAACCTCCTCCCTTAATCATGCTGGCTGTGTCATCACTACCAGCGGAGTCTTTTCTTTTTTTCAACCTCCAGCCATCCAAATGCTGTGCTGGTTCCTCCTGTCCCCACAAAAACAAAAAAAAGAACCACACGAACATCGGAAGGGGTGGGTTCTTTGGAGTGGCAGGGGGCAATTGAGGGAGACCGGGAGCACCTCAGCAGCACTACCAGCCACCAGCAGACCACCTTCCCCATACATCACCGACCCAAAGATCTCAGCATACTTCGACGTGGCAATACCTCATTTAGATCGAGCACTGTGAGGCAGGATACCAGACTTGAGAACCAGGTGAGCACCATGCAGAAACAGCACTAACATCTCTGCGCCGTTCTTTAATGAGCCTCTACTGCTCTCCACACCATCCTTTTTTGAAGTGGGTGGCAACATCTACAACACTCTCACACTGGAGTCATTCAAGGACCTATGTCTCGATTCTCAAAGAATTAAGAAGCTTACTTCCAAGCTCCAATTACATTGTGTTAACTACTAACCTTGTCCACCCAGGTGTGCCCTTTCCAGTACCAATCTAAGCTCTCATCAGGAGCTGGCTTCAGGCAAAGCCGGCAAAAAAAAAAAACTGTACGCAGTGAATATCACTCCCCGACTAGGTAAATTGAGTAAAAGGAGCCACTAAGTACCAAGTATCGTAAAACTCCTCCACCAGACTGGAAAAACAAAAGAAATTAATGGGGATAAAGAGGGTTGCAGGCTTGACCTGAAACCGGCCCCTGAAGAGAGTTGATAATAGGACTGGAAATTGGGTGTCTTGTATGAACAAGTTTGGCAGCGTAGTTGAAAGAATGTAAATGAAGCTTGGAAGCAAGTTTCTTAGCTCTTAGAGAATCAAGACCCAGTTCCTTGAAAGGCTTCAGAGTATGTGTTGTAGATGGTGCCACACACACCCAAAAAGATGATGCGGAGAGAAACGGAGGCTCCTTGGAAATTGTTGCAGAGGCCTTTGTGCTGTTCCTTTGCGACGTTTAGCTGGCTCTGAGGTCTGGTGTCCTCACAATACTTGGTCTGGATGAGGTAAATGCCATGTTGAAGTATGCTAAGACTTTTGGATCGGTGATGTATGGGAAAGGTGGATCTGCTGGTGGCTGGCGGTGCTGAAGATGTACTTCCAGTCGTCTCCCCCATTTGCCCCTTGCCACACCAAAGCATCCACCCCTCTTCATTACTTGCATTCTGTTGCTTTTTTGTTTTCGTGGAGATGGGAGCCAATACAGCATCCGGACGGCTCAAGGTAAACCTATTTTTGTCTGAGAAGCGGGGTGGAAAAAGCCACTTCGGTATAATCCTAGTTTCAGCTATCTCAAAGACCTAAAGTTGTGCATTGCCAGACGTTTGCTGCTGCCTATATCTGAGACGAATCAGGATCCTAGGGAGCCTATTTTGCTTATGGCCTAAAAAATAATGCCTGGGCCAGTGCTGCACGCTAAGTTATGTCTCTCAGTGATCATATTTCTTGACTGCATGTGTTGGCACCCAGAAAGATTATGCAGGGCATTGTTTAGTTGAAGGCAGATGGAACAAGTTAGGCTATTCGAGCTTAAACCATACCGCATGTTTTTAATTGTACAGGGTTGTTCTGTACTTAGCCTTAATAAATATGGGGTTTTTCACTGCCTGCGTAGTTGTTTCTTTTCTGTTCTGTACTTGCTTCCAAGCTTCATGTACATTCAACTACGTACGCTGCTAAACTCGTCTACCCCAGACGCGTACTTTCCAGTACAATTGTCAACTGCCACCAGGATCCGGTTTCATGTCAAGTCTGCCTCCCTCCTGATCCCCCTTTATCTTTTTCATTTCCTTTGTGGTAAAGGAGTTTAACGGTACCCGGAAATAAATGACATGGTTTTCCCAAATAATTATGGAGTGGTTTTCACTGCCAGCATAGTTTCTCCTTTTACCTTTTCTTGCCCTGTATTGCATTCTTGGTGGAATACCGACCACGGCAGTATCATTATATGATATTCTACTGCATGCTGGACGTTTCAACGTGGCGTCTGTTGTTGCGACCTGTTGTACTTTTCTGGATATATGGGAAATGTTAGCTTAGCACTTGAGTTTAATATGTAAAATGAAAAGAAAAAAAGAAAAGAACGCAGGTAGCGTAAACACGACCGGCATGGATTAGGAAAGGATGTTTTTTTGTGTGTTCTGCACCACCCAATGGATGCAGAGACACACAACATCCAACATGGAGAATAAAAAAGAGGAGTTCTATTTCGCTTGCATCCCGAGATGCATAGGGCTCTGTCATTATTACCAAGGAGAACACAAGCAACAACTCAGAAAAACCAGAGAAACGGGAGAAAACTAAGGACTAAAATATAGAAAAGAGGTGAGGGAGGGGGGGAAGTATGTTACAGAGAGAGTTGTGTTCTCCAAGGAATAAAAAGAATGGAGAAGGGATGCAGGAACCGGAGAAAACCAGAAAGTGAGGACATCTCACTTTATGCTACACTACAAGAACCTGAGTTCAGGTGTTTCACACAAAACTCATAAGTTACCTAGTGTACTAACAATGCACATTTTCCTGCTTCCTTTTGCGCAGAATAAATGGGCGTGCACCTCGTTTTGGACATGTTTATCTTCATGAGGTCACTGGTCACACACGCGAGAACCATCTTCAAGCCACGCTGCTGCCTCCACTGTCAAAGTATGCGCATGCAAGCGGAGTCTACCGACATTGCGCGTAATATGTTTGGACAGATCAAGATTGAAATACCACGGACAATAGTCGGCATACGTTCATTACTAGAAAAAGGGATAGCAAACCATGAAAAACTTTTCAGCCTGTTGTTGTGCGTGTGGGTTTTCACCAACTCAGCACCTCTCATCCTATGCTTCAGATCCACAGTAAACTCTTGTATGGGAATAACACGCCCAGTTTGAACAGCTCGTACATATGACTCACACCCACACAGTCCTTGAAAAGCGCTTGGCAATTTAGCAGACCAGCAGGCACTTGAACGAGGCTGTAAATTGAGATCAGCCTGAACCACTTTCCGCAAAATGACATTAGTATTGGTATTAAACATTCTATAGAAAAGCTTGACAGGCAAGTCACCAAAACCAGTAAAACTGCAACAATTCATGTCCACATTTTTGGAGTACAGCCCAGTTAGTGGTAGACCGTGTGGACACCTGACGTGCCCTTCAGAACATGTAAATGAAGCGTAGACAATGTGTTGGACGTGCATGTGTGCTTTCACACATCAATGTCACGCCTTAAGTCTGGCAGAGGCATGTGTTTGGTTCAGGGTAGTTTGGTCGGTTAACGATAGGATACTTTTCCGTGATTTCTACTGGCGTAGCCAGTTGTTGTTATTGCCAGCTTCTGGACTTGATATTAGACGAGAAGAACAACCGAAGACCCCTCTCAGAGTAAGTGTATGTGCTCTGACAGCATGTCTGAGTAGTTTCCCTAGCTTTGGGGAGAGGCAAAGGCGCGGCAGCCTGTCTACCAGTGTTTGTGTAGTCGTGTCAGCATTTGTTAGTATTTTAGGAAGGGTAAGCAGGAGCAGCCGTAGGACTCCACCATCACAAGAGGTTGTGTTGACTACATTCTTGTGCACAGCTCACTCGCTGTCCTTGCTGAGAGCCGCTCACGCATCGACACGCAATCCTTCATTCCAGATAGGTGGCATACTGCCTTGTACTTTGACTGATACAGCTACTGGTCATGACATCAAGATCTGAGAAAATGGAGAGTTTGTCTACTGGCGGCCTTGGTTGGCAGGTGTCAAGAGTATTTCTGGAAAGCAAGCTGGGAGATGAGTTTCTCCCCCTTGCTGGCCAGAATATGGATGAATGGGGACGGGCGTCGGTGTTAATGTGAATATCATGGTCACTTTGACTTTCCGCAGAGCACTTTGCAGGCATGGCGTCAGCACACTCATGCCCTAGGATGCCAGCATGAGCTTAACCTGCCTTGTAGAGAAGGATTTTATGTTTGGATAGCTGGATGTGGTGTACGATGGTTTCTAGGAGTTAGGCATGTTTATGCCATTTCTTGCGCTGGAGGTAGAGGATAGAGGATGCTATTTTTATTTGCCATAGCGCACTAGCGGTCTGCACTAGCCCTATCGCGAATTTTAAATTAGTTTGCACCAGGCAAGAGACAGGTTGAGGGTCTTTCCCACCATGGTTTGTCTTAGAGTGTTCAACTCTTTTTAACCTGTGGACTATGAGATGCAAGATCACCGGCTTGGGTCAAACAACATGAAATTTCTCTTCAACATAACCTTGACTCTGATATGTATGCTTTGGCTTTGGCTATCTACATACCTTGCCATTGAGCTTTCATTGCAACAATTGCAACACATATTAGTTAGTGCAAATTTAACAAAGGATTACCTATGCATATAGATGGCAAGTTAAGAGAACCTGCGGTGTCATAGGTTACGCTGCGTCAAGTCAGATTACTTTCGAATTACGTGTAACAAGGCGGGAAACAAGATGTCAATCAGAGTTCAGCACGTCTTTAATCGCAATCACGTCAGGGTGATCTGGCCCTAAAGCCTTTTCTTGTATGACTAGCGCTCGCTCTAACAATGGCCGTCCCACATCATCATCTCCCTGTGCGTGAGCAAGAACGCAGGAAAACAGCCTTCAGAGGAGCGTCAGAGAGGACAAAACATCAAAAGGCATCAAGGTTACCCAGCACCATCTCTGAACCGGTAAGCGAGGTAGTCGCAACAGGCACATTACTTTTTTGACAAACTCTATGATATGAATAAAAAGTAGACACAGACAGTGTAAACACCAACGCCTTGATTCGGGACAGGATGCTTTCTTGTTCTGCACCACCGCAGTTGATGGAGAGCCGGACAACATGTTGCAGGGAAAAAGTCATGAGAGGAAACACTTGAAAAAAAAGGGGGCCTTAGTACTGATACCTGACCACAGAAATATCCAGCCAATAATGAAATGATCCCAAACCATACAAAGTTTAATTGGTTCCTTTACCTTGGTGGCTTGCAAGATGACAAAACAAAGCTTTTTGTCTTGGTGATCTTAGCTTAAATGCGAGGTAGAACTTGGGCCCTAGGCCAATAATAATGATCAAACCCACCTGTTCCAAGTGCAAGACTGCCAAGTCGGTGAGTGTATGGGCGACCTCTGGATGGTTGGGTCCAAAGTGCTTCTCGTAAATGGCCAGCGCTCGCTGGTATAGCGGCAAGGCTTTGGCTGCACAGATGCGTGAGTGCGTGCGTGCGTGGGCGTGTGTACAAAAATGCACACGCTTAACAAATTAATTACATACAAGTGTGCAATCTTCGGCAGCCAGTACCTGCTGGTGTAGCGGCTGCACGGGAAAAAGAATGCACAGGACAAAGCAAAATTTAGACAAGTGCTTGTTCTGGCAGCCAGGGCTTCTGGGCACATCAACGAGGCTATAGCTACATGAAAGAAAACACAAAGAGGGAGGAAGAGAAATGCTGATGAATTTCATGCATAGATTTGCAAAGGACTGACCACTAAGAAAAGACGGAGCATAATGTCATTGTAAACGAGAGGTTTGTTCACAGCTCCACTTGTGACAAGACGGCTAAACACACATTCCCCTCTCTACTTTGTTTCACTAATAATAAATGTGCACATAAAATTGGCTAGATTGCTGCATTCTGGGCCACGTCACAATGTCTCAAACCTAAGCGCACATGACTCAAACAACAAGCGCAGCACGTTGAATTTACGAAGTCTCACCGGTGTCTCCTTTCTGGTTGTACAAAATGGCTAGGTTGCTGCAACTCTCAGCCACGTCAGGATGTCTCAAACCTAATGCCTTCTCTCGCTGCTTCAGTTCCGCCTCAAAAGGAGCAGGGTCATCTGCACAAAAGGAAGCAGAAAAATGTGCATTGTCAGTACACTAGGCAACTTATGAGTTCAGTGTAAAACACCTGAACTCAGGTTCTTGTAGTGTAGCATAAAGTGAGATGTCCTCACTTTCTGGTTATCTCCAATTTCTGCTTCCCTTCTCCATTATTTTTATTCCTTGGAGAACACAACTCTCTCTTTAGCAACTCCCCCCCCTCCCTCACCTCTTTTCTATACTTTAATCCTTAATTTTCTCCCGTTTCTCCGATTTCTCTGAGTTGTTGTGTTCTCCTTGGTAATAATGACAGAGCCCTATGCATCGCACGATGCAAGCGAAATAGAACTAATAAGATGCATGTGTCCTTGCGCCCTCTCACGTCGCTTCAGACCAGCCTTATCTGAGCGCAGCAGCAAGCAAGACAAAGTGGCTTTGCTATACACTGATCAGTGCAACTTTATCATCACACTGATCAGCTATGTCAGGAGTGCCTTGATCTGACTAGCGCCTCCTGTTTTGCCACATAAAACAGCCTGAATTACTTGTGTAGCCAAGGTGGTTTAAATTGTCACACATGAATGGATATTATGTCATATGCATAGATTGCCTACTTGCCTCAAGGATTGCATGGCGCATTTCTTTGTGAGTGACAGGCAAGTGCATGTCTAGCAGCATCTTGACTTGCAGAAATATGAAATGAAATGCAGTTTGCCAGCTAAATCACGCCTGTGTAGCTGCTAAAGCTTGTGCTAGCACACACACAAAAAGATTGCCGGAAAACACGCAAGCATGTGCGCAAGGACATAACCATACAACACTCGCACAACTCAAATGTTGACACACACGCACCTGGTGCAGGTGCTTTATAACGATTACTATACGCACAGACAATTGCACAAAAGAGCAGCACATGCAAGCCTGGTGCAGGTACTACAGATGCAAACACATTCATACACAACAATACGTGCACAAAAGCTTACACAATTCAAACAAACGCACGCACGCACCAGGCGCAGGCGCGACAGGCGGTGGTGGCGGTGGTGGTGGGGCTGCTTTGGCAGCACCCGCTTTTGCTCCAGCCCTCGCTGGAGGTTTGCTAGCAGCAGAGGAGGCTGTGGGTAGGAGCAATAAGGACACATGTGAACGGACTGAAGCGCCATATTGCATGATTCCTCGCCTGCCTCTTTCACTCGTGCAGACTCGCTGGCCGCGCAGGGGAGTTTGGGCCAAAACAACAAGATGTGAACGTTTCCTACTGCAGTATCACACGAATTACGCCACCTCCTTTTTGAACGTTTCCTACTGCAGCATCGTGCTAATTGCACCACCTCCATTCTCCAGCACATTTTGCTCCATTACCAGAAGACTAAGGCCTTCCCCTTCAGATCTGCCTTTTGCAAATGCATGAGCATCAGCCGAGGAGAAAATTCTGATAAAAGGCAACCACATAATCCAGCCTCCGTTTTCCAGCACGCCTCTCAAAATTCCACCTAAATCATTTAGAGAGCAATGAGCAGTGACAGGACAGGACAGAAAGCATGTTCTGCAAAAAGGAAGGTCACCCTGCCACCTCAGGGTCTGATCTGTACACGAGCTTGACTCAATTGGACATGAATTTGCAGGCTTTCCTTACATACACCCTTCCTGGTCTGTACACGAGCTTGACTCACTTGGACATGAGTTAGCAGGCTTTCCTCACGTACACTCTTTCGTTCCTGAAGCATGATCTGTTGCACAGTTTCTACCAGGGAGAGCACTTGTTCAGGACATGGCCATATTTTGCAGCGTTGCTACAAGGAAGAGCACAAGCTTAGGGCGTCAATACATCACACACATCTCCATTTCAGTGCAAACCCCTTTCACAAAACCCAGGTACTGCCGATACTTTTGATTAACAAACTCTGCAGAATTGCTCCAACAAGTGTTTTTATTGATGACAGTAGTGCCAATTTCTGATTACTTTCTGTTTACCTGGGGGAGCACGTGCCGCGCGTACTGGGGCAGCAGGGGCAGGGGGGAGTGCGGGAGGCGCCTCTCCTCCTAGAACAGCATCAAGCATCTCCTTCATCTTGGAAGTAATGTCGTTGGGCAAGTACTTGCTGCGGATGGGACGAGTGGGTGTGTTTGTTCTGTGTGCACTGGAGCTGCAAAAGTAAAGCATTTTGCTGTTTGCGCATGTGTGTCCATACAAAGACAAAAGGGGGCGACCTATTATACCCGTGGCAGGCCCCAAAAAAAAGCAATATACAGGCACAAAGCCACATACCAACCGACGGGGAACTATTCTGCTAGATTAGAGACCTTGTAGGTCACAGCCAAGGCCATGGCTTGCACCTGGTCTATGCGTCTAGATAAAGTAGTTCCAAAGACACGCACCGAATGGGAGAGGGTCTCACTAGATCAAAGGTCTCCTAAGCCACCGCCACAGCCACGGCATGAAAGCAACAAGAGGCTAGTCAAATCAAACATCAACACAAATCCCAGAGCTAAAAGAGTAATAACAGAAAGCCACGTTCTCAACAATTACCAAATTCAAAACGCTCCAAAGCCACGCACCGAATGGGAGAGGGCCCCACTAGGTCAAAGATCTCCTTTGTCACAGCCACAGCCATGGCACGCACTTCCCCATTGGCACTGTTGTAGGGCTTGGACAGGAACTCCATGAGCTCTGCGAGGTCAAAGCCTTCTCCACTTTTGCTGATGCCCAGCAGGGGTACCAAGTCCTGAATTCAGTGTGTGCATGTATGTGCGTGTGTGTGTGTGTTTGTGTATACTCTGAGATTAATCCAAACTGGTCGGTTTTGAGCTTTTGCTTGCTCAAACGTGCTTGTTTCCCATAAATTGACAGGAACTGGTTGCGGCATGCGTACAGATGCTTGGGTAAAAGTTTGCTTAACTAGCCCATGGAGGGCAGTAGTCTGCAGAAATGACTGTTCCAGCAGCCCAGACACAAAGTCAGTCATGCCATTCTATATTGGAGATGCTGTGCAACAAGGCTTGAATTTTGACTGCCAAACGTCGTATATCAGTCAAACCACACGACACAGCATCAGTAGACCCACAAAACAATGGAGCCAAAAAGAAAGCAAGATGGAAGCCGCATTTGTGAAACCCCTATATAGTGCACCCTGAACGTTCATCAACTACCCACACACTCATACGCCTTTGCACAACAAAGCAACAAAGTCCACCCCTCACGGATTCTTGGGGGAACACTCACACACCTTCATTCTATGACTCCTACCCCTGAGCACCCCCAGCACTGACCATCATGCATTCCGTTCACGCTGATGCCACAATTCCTACACACACACATACATACACACGCACACGCACACACACACACATACACACGCACACACATACACATTCACACTTTTGTACCTGCAGCAGGGTGAGCACCCCCAGCACCGGCCGCCACGCATTTTGGTTTTTGATGGGCTTTATGATGATGTGTGTATAGCTGCGTATGCCACCGTCCTTGAGCCCAGCTATGAACATGATGCTTTCCTTGGAGGAGTCCCGGATGCGAGGGTTGGTGTCGCCCAGCTTTTCTAGCAGTAGCGGCAAGCAGGACTCACATAATCCCTGCAGTGTGTGCATGCAGGACCAGCTAGGAAAGGAGCTGCAGAGTGTGCTTGTAGAGTTGGCCAGAATCATTATATTATACATACAACGCGTATATGGCATTTTGGCAGGAATTTTATCATACATACGGTCATATACGGCGTAAGTATATACGGTTCTGGTCAACCCTGTGTGCTTGTGTACGTGTGTTGAAAGCAGTTTATGGTCGGAGTTGTCAGTAATGAGAAGCTTACAGTGGTATTTATTTATTTACTTATTTGGAAGATTGACATACAGAGAGCAAATGTCCCTGTGTTCTGAGTGTGTTGCATTGGGTGTGAAGGGAGGACTTAACACTTTTTTTGAAACACATGCACACACAGACACATACACGCTGGATAACCCTTCTTACTAATACATATCCTGCAAAGCCACACAGACTAACATGTTATACACTTAAGATTGAGGAGCGCCGAAGCATGTACATATTTGAAATGCTTTCATCCTACAAGCAGGTACGTTTTGCACCAAGGTTGTCCGCAAACACACCTGGATGTCCCTACTGCCCACGCTCTCAGCAAAGCCATCTATGGTGGCCTGGAACGTGGAGAGTGAGCTGAGGTACACATTGGCCACCTTGTCTCTCATGGCCTTCTTCACCACGCTGGACAGCGTGCGGAAGGCGTTGCTGTGACTCTGCACCGTGCCGCTGGCCATCTGGGGAGCAGGTGTTGCAGTGAGGAAAGTGCGGTTTTGTGTGAGCACAATGATAAGCACTTGGGAATGAAGGTTGTGAGATCTCCCTCAATCCCCAGCGATTTAGAATTGAGGGGGGGGTGTGTGTGTGGGTATGTGGGTATGTGGGTATGTGGGTATGTGAGTAGTATGTGGGTATGTGTGTATGTGTGTATGTATGTGTGTATGTGTGTATGTGTGTATGTGTGTATGTGTGTATGTGTGTGTGTGTGTGTATGTGTGTATGTGTGTATGTG